>FUFK010896253.1_pt1 | contig 27771 bp, 14 predicted proteins | sample 1021851 | NCBI WGS metagenome assembly FUFK01 (sample SAMEA51879418, study PRJEB19060) | metagenome
ACGGTGAGTAGTTCAGCTTCTCGATAAGGATTCTTTGGAACCTCTCAATTCCAGAGCCATCCTCAAGGGTGGCCAAGAAGTCTCTGTCTTCTGCAAGAACTGAGCGAGCAATCATTTCGTATGCAGCCAGCTCCTCCTCGGAACCGAAAGACCTTTCTCTTGGCATGTCGTCGAGTCTTCTTGCAAGGATGTCAATCTCCTTGGACGAGAACCCAGCCATCTGCCCCATGGCCATAAGGAACTTCAAGCCAAAGAACATGTCCATCTGGTCCTTGTCTTCTGGCCTGATAAAGTATTCCCTACCTGTAGATGAGTACACCTTGTTGCCATCTTCCATAAGGTTTCTGACTACGTTGGCTGCATCATTCACAAACTCTCCGTATGGGCCCATGGCTACCTGAAGCAGTCCGCTTGCAGAAAGCTCTGGGCTACTGCTGTATGTTGGGATGGTGGCAGAAGTGTTCTTCCATCTCTCGTATCTATCGTCGTAGTCCTCTCCTTCGAGGAAGGATGGTACACCATCAAGCCCTTCGGACAATGGGAACAGCATGTACTTGTTTGCCATCTCCTTTACAACATCCTCAAGGTATCCCAGAGGTGGGAGGGGGTTCATGTCAGCGAGCATGCTACCTGCGATGTCGAGCCATGGATTTTTTCTGTACTCAGATTCCTTCTCTTCGTCATCGACAAACATAGATGCGATTGCTGGGATGAGAATCTTGCCGATGGCATGGAACGTAGCGAGCTCAGCCATGTGACCAGCCATAGCAACAGTCCCCTCTTTCACAGCGGTGCCCGTGCGAATCTTTTCAAAGTCTGAGTAAACACTTCGCTTCTTGTTAACTGCAAATCGAGCAAACGGAAGGATGACGTTACGAACCATAGCCACAACTGCACTCATGGCTCCAGCAGTATCCTTGTAAATATCTGCCGCCTGACGTGGTGTTGATGCCGCCTGGTCTTTGGTAACCATGGAGTCAGCGTAGCTAAGCGCATCGAGGTCAGGGCTTGCAGCTTGTTCTTCCCAGTTAATATCGTCGAAGCTGTCTGCGAGTCCTTCTGAGATAAGGTAGTCTCCGTAGAACGTGAACCACGATGCAATCGCAGCGACCTTATCTGTTGACTTCAGATTTTGAAGAGCGAGGTCATTGAGCTTGTCTCTTGTTCTAACGAACCAGCTTGTCTCAGTATCAATGGCTCCCGTGTACGGGTCAATGTTGCCCGCCTCATAGTCACGAGAGAACACTGGTGAGTTCTGAAGAAGCTTATATCTGCCGTTGGCCTCAAGAGCAATCTTGGAATCTGTAAGCAAGCCGTTGCGAACAGCAAATGCAAACAGTTCACCCACCGTCTTAATCATATATGGAATAGACTGCGTAGGAACCTTTGAGTTGAACATGGTGCTGAGGAGTACCGTGCTTTGCTTCAGTGTTTGAGTGAGCACACCCCCGAATGCCTTGACAATCACTGCATTACGGATGGTCTTGATTGGGTTCCTAAACTTCTTACCCCCAACCATGAACCTAGACTGGAATACAAATGGTGCTCGTCCAGCATCCTGAGTGATGTACTGCATCAGCTTGCTGTGCAGCTGCTGTCTTACTCCGTCGTCAGCAATAAGCTCAGACATCTCGTCGCTTGAGAATACCGACTGCAATGCCATCACCTCGCCCACAGTGTTGGACAGGATGGTGTTCTCTCTAAGTGTACGCTCGTTAATCTTGGTGAAGTCAAGACCAATGATGTTGCCAGAGCCCGTGATACTCTTTGGATTTCTTTCGTATGAAGAACCCGCAACCTTCTTGGCGTTAGACAAGGAGCTGCTGCGCATGCTGTCCATGATAGCTTGCCTCATCTGCAACCCTTCATCAACAGCTTCGTTCTTCACCTTCACCTTAACGCTGAACGGAGTGTAGTTATTCTCTCTCGTAAGGTTCTTGCCGAGGTATCTCTCAACGTAATTAGCAAACGAATCCTCAAGGGTGGAGTGTACCCCAGCCATGAAGTCAACCATCTGAACAAGGTCAGGCCTTTCTGTCTGCACCCTAGCAAGGAGGTCAGGCAAGTTCTTCTCTGTGAACAGATACTCAAAGGCAGCTTCCATCTGAGCGATGTCCTCTTCTGAATACAGCTCACGCTGGTCTCTGTAGTGGTCAATGCTACGACGCATTGCATCTCTCAAGGCGAGATACCACTCGGCTTCGTTCTGACCAGGTGCTCCCTCTTCAAGGACTGGCATCTGTCTGGCCATAGAGAACAGCTGCATAATGGCATTGTCCGACACGGTCTTGACACTACCNCCCTCCTTTTCAATCCTATCAATCTCCTCACTGATTGCCTCTACCGTCATGGCGTGAATCATGTCCGCCTTTGCAAACGCTCGCTCCATNTCGGCAAAACCAATAAGCCTTCTAATCTTGGNAATNGTCTTATTGTCTGTCTTGAACACAAGTCTAAGGAAGGAGTCTGCTGTATCAAGCAGGGACAGTATGGGNCTAGCTCCAGCCTTGATTCCCTTGCTGGTCAGNTCCCCCTTGATGGCGTCGGCCATCTCAATGCGNCCTCTCACCCTGGCAGCCAGATATCCAAGCCCCATGACAGAGTCGTTCATCAGGTAGTCATCCAACTTGAACTCAAGGTTGGCCAAGTGAATCTTATCCAGCTTGCTGAGTCTAGCAACCAGCTCACTAACGTTGAACTTNGCGGCATCGTATAGCCCGAGAATCTCGGCGATGTGTCTGTCCTCAAGAAGCTTGTCGAGGTTGAATGCAATCTGAGGGAGAAGAACGTCTTTGATGACGGCCTCCTTCGACTGCTCCTCAAGCAATGCCTTGTTCTCGGCCAGCTGTNGCAGCACATACTCTACGTCGGCTGGGTTGGCTGGGTCAAGGCCGAGGTTTGGATTGTCTTCGATGAACTTAAGGATGGCCTTACGTGTACCGCTAACCTTACGAAGTCCCTCTGCCTTGAGCAACGCTGAGTACTCCTCCTCAAAGGTGGTGCCGTTCTTCTCGGCCAAGGCCTTCGCCTTAGCCACCATGACAGCATTACGACCGAGCTCCTCCATTGCTTTGAACTTGTCAGCCAGTGCGCCCAATGTTTCTACCGAACGACGAGCAGGTGCCTCCGCTACAATGCGTTGCTCCTCGGGGTCAAAGGATGTCTTGACCTTGGATACTGTCTGAACTGCTGAGTTCAGCGTATTGATAAAGTCTTTAACATCTGTTGGCGAAAGCAAGGCGGGGTTGATGTCCGCCAGTCTAGACAGAACCTTAGCGTAGGATGCGACAGATTTGAGGGCTTCACCTTTCTTCCGCTTCTTGGTGATTGTGCTCAGTCTCTTCTGCAGCTTTCTTGCTGCGCTGATAGACGCGAGGTAATCACGCATGGCTGCCTTGGCATCCTGCTTGTCAAAGATGTCGATGAGCTTCTCGATGAACGTATCCATCACCTCAGCTCCTCCCTCTTTGTCGATACGCTTGGCTGAAGACTTGTGTGCCTGACGTACAATCTTGAGCAACCTCTGGATGTCGGCGTTGCCAAATGGCTGCTGACCCTTACCCTTCATGCGCTCATCCACAAGCTTAATTGCAAAGGACAAGAACTCCTCTACAGTCTTTGCCTTGTTCTTGAGCTGGTCTAGTTCTTTCCTGAGTGCCTTGGCTTCTGTACTTAGCTCTCTGTTTCTCTTACCGAGTGTGCTTTGGGCCTCCTTGGTTGCGAGCTTCCTGCCCGCAGTTCTCCCCTCCTTGTACGCCTTGGCATTGGCATACAAAGCCTGCGCGTTTTCTTTGCTCATGCCACTGGCAACGAGCAGGTCCACGACCTCCTTCTTTCTTTTGTTCCATAGCTCAGTTTTAGAGGGCGCAATAATAAGCTTTCCTCGCTTAGTGACCCGAGCACTTGGAGTAGGGGTTGAAGGGTCGACCATATCTGCTATGAGCTTCATCAGGTTACCCTGTGACTTTGCTCTTATGCCGATAGGCTTACTCTCGTCCATGTTGAGGACGTCTCTTGTGATAGTGTCAATGGGGACGGGGGCCTTGACAGTCATCCTTCCCCACGTAGCCTGACCCATACCGCCCATCATTTGGAATGCGTTCTTAGTCAGGTAAACTGTGTCGCCGTCGTCGTTGATATAGCTGTCCCCTACCTCTAGGTTTTGCTTTGCTGGGTTAGCACTTCTGGTAACCAGCGTTCCCACGGCTGAGCGCATACTCTTAAAGACAATGGTTTTCGGAGCTGTCTCATTGGGGTCTACGTTTACAAGCTTGAGTGGATAGGACGCTGTTGGGTTGGGGTCACGTTCAAGTCTGACCTCAGACGATACCTCAATAGCGCCATAGATTTCGTTGGGTTGCACACCCTGAAGAACCTTCTCTTGAAAGTTGTCAAAGAAGAAGTTGGTAAGAGTAGAGCCAAACTGCCTGCCGTCAGGCCTGAAGTCAAACATCCTTTCGTAGATGTCCTTAATTCTGTTCTTCTCCGCCGTGCTTTGCTTCGACTTGACAGCAACCGCCTTGCCGATGTTCACACCAAACTTCTTTACAAACTCACGTCTCTGCTCAAAGGTGGACTTATACGGTGAGGCAAACTCCACAAAGAACCTGTCGAACAGCGCCTCCATTGTCCCCGCCATAGAGCTCATCTTGCCAAGCCCTTTGTTGATGGGGTTGGGTTCCTTGCCGTCTTTGACCAGCGCCTCATTCTTCTTTATCTGTGCGGCAACAGATAAGCGCTCGGTCTCTGCAATGGTTTCCTTGAGGACTTTCTTCAGCTCCGTCTTTGTCAGTACGTTCTGATTAACGAGCTCAAATCCTAGTCCAGCCATCGACATCACACCATTGGTGGAGCTTCTGTGCTTCTCACGCCCACCGCTGATGAGCAGGAGGTAGGCCTTGCCGTCAGGCGAAGTCTTGAGCAGTTCATTAAGTTCGTTGGCCATGTTGTTGCCAGCACTCTCGCCAGCCACGGCCCACACGTCACCTGTATTGGCAGAGTAGAACAGCCCGCCTCCATTGTTCACCAGCACCCTGCCGTCAACAGACACCGAGCCAACCATCATGTTGTCTGGTGAGTGCGAGAGGACAGGTCTCCCCTCCAATATAGACATATCTTCTTGACGGACCACACCTGACTTCAGCCAGTCCTCCATCTGTGTGGTGCTTGCCGTGTAGTTCAGGTCAAAGACTCCAATCTTCTGGGGCTTGACGAGAGACACGGGGTCAGCAACCAACGAGCCTGGGCGCTGGAATTTAATCCTACCCCCACCTACCTTGCTCTTTGCTTCAAAGCGTGGGTCTGACTCAGAAACCTTGACCGCATCCTTCGCAAGAACAAGCGCTCCAATCTGAATAATCTCAGAGGCCTCAGCTAATGGGCGTCCATCTCTCTTGTCGTAGAACCAGCTGTGTCTAAACGGGTTCATACCCACCTGAACCCAGCCCTCCATCTTACCAATCTCCTTGTAGTCGGAGTTGTAGTCTGGTCCGCTCATGATATCTACAGCCCGTTGTCTCGTAGTCTCAGGGTTTTCGTTTCTCCAGTCGCCAAACATTCTAGCTATCGTGGTCTTAGCTGTACCGCGAGCGATATTCAATGCTGCTGTTGGAGTCGAGTCGAACGTGGCGTTTGTAATTACAGCGGTCTGACCGTACCCAATGGCCTTACCCCCGAGGAACGGAGACCTAGGCTCTGCCTTCTTGCCCTGGTGTACAGAGACAACCCATGTGTCATAGTTGTCGTAGGCTGGAATATCCAATCTTAGCCCAACGTAGTACCCGTCCTCAAGCTCTTTGTTTACCCCAACGATTCCCTTGTCCACCTTGTTGGCGTCAAGAGCAGAGGCGATGTCAAGTACCGTGGGGATTTCAGGCACAGCCTCGAACGCCCTAATCGGCATGTTTTCTCTTACCGCACGCAAGTAATCCTCCTGCGTTATCTCTCCGAGCTCATACTTGTTGAGCACATCAAGGATAGTGTTGTTTCTTCTTTGTCTCTGAGACTCTGGAAGTTTAATCTCAGCTCGTCTCTGCTGTCTCTGCTGAGGGCTTATACCTGTAGCTTCCTCAATAGAAACCTGAGCGTTCTCCTGGAGCTCGGGGTTTGGCAATGCCTGAGCCTTGGGCTTCTTGGCCCTAGCTGCAGTAGCATCGAACGCCTGCATGTAGTCGTCGAATCGCTGACCCTCACCCTTGGTTCCATCGCCCTTGACAAAGAACACAACATCTGGCTCGTTAAGCAGCGGTGAGTTCTCTGCATCCCAACCGTCTGGTGCAAACTCTCTGTTAAATGCTGTGCGTGCATAGGGTTTGTAGCCCAGTCCAATGTAGATGTCCTCAAGCTTGGTGGCAAAAGCATCGAAGAAAATCTCTACGCCATTTCTCTCAGCCCACTGCTCCATCCTTTTGAACAGCGGCTTGGTGATGCGCTTGTACCTGGTGTCTGGATTCTTGAAGATGCCTCCAACATATCCGTCCTTGGTGATGTATCCACCAGCACCGACATCGGCGGTCATGAATATCTCCCCACCCTCGTCCACAATCTTCTGTACATCGGCCTCGGACAACTGCGTGACTTGCAAACCAATGTTAATTCCACGGTCAGCCATCATCTTCATGGCTCTATCCATAGAGCGGGCAAAGTCCTTGATGCCCTGAGGATTTGACATGAACAGAATGTCACTGTCCTGAGCGTCTACGGTCTCTCTGACTGGCTCTGACTTCTGCTTTGTAGACTCTCCAGAGTACTCTCCTTCGTGTACGAATATCTCATCGAAGCGCCAGCCACGCTCTCGCTCCATATACTTGATGAAGTTCTTTACGTGAGCTTCATTCTTAAACTTCCTCTTTACAGGCCAGTTGGCTTTACCGCTGAGACTAACCTTGAACACAACGGTGGCAAATATCTCACCGCCCTCTGCTTCCATAGCCTGAGCCTTGGCCTCATCGAACCCGTCCTCTGCGTCGTCATCCATCATGACTCCAGCACGCATCGCAATGCCAGCGTAGTTGGCTCTGATAACAGCCTCGTTCAGTCTTCTCTGTCCCTCAAGCCTACGACCCTCGGAGAACTCCTGAGTCATCTGTTGGATGGCAGACACAACGTTTTCAATCTTCGCGTCAGGGATGCCCTTGACTCCAATGCGTCCAAGGTGTGGGGCAAGGAACTCCATGAACTGCCTGACCACGCTCTTCTGAATGTCGATAGATACGTTGCCCGCTGTGATGTCAGCAAGAAGCTCTGTAAGGAACTCATCGGCAACCTGCACCTTCTGTTTTTCTGTCAGAGATTTGTCATCAAGTGAGGACAAAAGATTACCCCTGCCATCTCCGTACTCGACGAGGAACTNTGAGTACCTCTTTGTTAAGTTGTCTGGCAGAGCCTGGAATAGCTTCTTTGCCAACCCAACAGCGGCCTTGGTCCCGATAGTCTGCACCACGAAGTCATGATACCCCTCGTGGTATGCTGTGTTTTCAAGAAGTCCTGGCAAGTACATTTTAATCTGACCTGACCCAGTCCACATGCCTCGACCCGCAGCCTCGACAGCCTCCTCTCTCGTCATCCCCGCTTCCTGCATGAGGTCTTCGATGTAGGTATCGTAGTCTCGGTACATGTCAACAGCTACGTCGCCCAAAGAGGACAAGCCCTTGACTACGTTGACAGCATTCTGCATGCCCCTAACAATGCGCTCGCCAGTAGTAACTGCCTTGGTCTTACCTTCTCCATCCACAACGGTGTGAGGTGAGACATCGTACTTGGTCAAGCCTTGAATGATTTGAGCAATAGGACCTAGGTTGTCTGCCGTTACAGTAACCTTGCCTCTCCCCTCTGCAAACAGTCCGCCATAGTTGCGTCTCTTCTTGCCAGCTTTCCGTCCCTCTCTGGCTAGGATTCGAGACTCAAGCTTACCATCTGTCTGGAGCATAGAGTCCATCTCTCCCTCAATATTGCCCCTCTCGGACATGAGCTCCCGAACCTCCTTGGTAATCTTTCTTCTTGTGTCAGAGTCTGCCCTAGTGTATTGCTCTGCAAGAACCTCCACTCTGTTGTGGATGTCCACGAGTCTTTGGTAAGTCTCTGGCTTGGTCTCGGCCAGATACTCCATCAGCTGTTGTCTTCTATCCGACAGCTTGGTGTAAGCGTCGACTGCGTCTACAATCTTTCTTCCAATGGTTGCCCTCTCTGACTTGCCCTCAGCCTGAGAGAACTGTTGCTTGAGTTCGTCAATCTTCGCCTTAGTGCGAATCAAGTCAAGCCCCTTTGATGCAACCGTCCGAGTCACGGTTCCTGCGGGTGAAAGAGTGCCGCCCATCGCAATTCCAGCAAGGGCTCCCTCCTTTGCTTGGCTCCAGAAGTCCTCGTAGTTCCACTGCACAGGTTCACCTCCAGCACGCATTGCATTTATGCGAGAAGTGTATTGCCAACCTGCTGTGACTCCTTCTGTAATCCCCTCCTCCAAAGCGCCGAGACCAGCGCCCATGAGTAGACCTGCGGTCCAGCTCTTGAATGTCTGCTCTCCAGCATCTGACATGAGTGACTTTACCAAGGCGCCACCAATACTCTTGCCTGAAAAAATCTGAGCACCCACAGCAGCTGGCAATCCCTCTGCGATACCGCTGCTTGTTACAAACCCAAGCTTCTGTGCGTCATTGAGGTTTTGAAACCACTCGGTGTCTCTGTTTTCAGAGTACACGGTGGCACCACCAAGTACCGACGTGACCGAAGCTACAGCTCTAGGGTTACCGCGAGACACAGCACCCGTAACCATCGCAGCCCCCATGAGCGGGAGGGATGCACCGAGCATACCAATACCGTCACTCATAAATCCTGGGATATCACCAGACAGAGCCTTCTCTTCTAGACTCTGACTTGAGACGGCCATCTCTTTGCCGATATCTCTAATGGCTTGCTGTCTCTCCGCCTGCGCCTCGTCATTGCCGCCGAGCATATTCTCGACAGGTGTGGCGATGCCGTCCCACATCTTCATCATTCCCTGAGCAAATCCAGGGGCGAATACATCTGTGACTCCCAGCCATCCCTGACCAGATTCGTTTACGTAGCCCTCACCCGTAAGGTCCGTAGCGATATCGTAGTTCCTGTACAGGTTTTGCTCAATGGCCCTGCGCTCGTCAACACTAAGCTCCTTGCCTAGCGTCTGTTGGAACTTAGCACTAGCCGTGGGTTCAATCTGTTGGTTGATATATGAGAAGGCCTCCTTGCCAGCTTTCTCTTTCTCCATGCCAACAACGGCATTCTTATATTCTCTTGCCTTGCTCTCGTCGTCAAGGCTCTCATCAATATCAAAGTTAGGGGCGTAGAAACCCCTGTCTCTACCAGCATAGATGGCGTTGGCATCAATACCCTTCAGTGTTTCATACTGATTTCTAGGTGTGCCTTCAATACCCTTAGCCAGCTCGATGTATCCTTCGTTGACATCGTCACCGATTAGGTTTCCGATACCATCGAGTACAGACTGTCGTTCTAACTGCAGCTGTTCTGGGGCTAGGGAGTCTAGACGCGCAGCATCTGCCTCCATGCCACTCGCCTGGTAGTATTTGGCTAGGTCAAAGTTTTGATTGACATACTCAAGCCGTTCCTTTTCATAGGCCTGACCATAGTCGTACACCAGTTGCGCGTCAGCACCAGGGATTTGCTGCCCCCCGAAGTCATACGTCTGGTATGGGTCAAATGTTACTGGCGTAGAAGCCGAAGCTCCACTGTCGTCCTCGTCCTGCTGAGCTGGAGTCGCCAACCCTGAGGAAGAATCCGTAAAATCCACCTCCGAAGCTGGCTCCAAGGGTGAAGTTTCGTCTTTTTTTTTTGAGTCCTGAGGTGGCGCCGTAGCAGCCATAGCCTGGAACTCATCAATCATTGCTTGCAGCTCGGCTTTAGAAGCGCCAGCCTCTGCAGCCGCATAGTAGCGTGCAAGGAACTGCTCTTTAGTCTCCATAGAGACAAAGATATGAATTATTACCGCAGCTCCTCTGGCAGCATCTCAGCTGCTTGCTGCCTTGCTTGCAACGCTTGCAGTGCCTCAAGAGCGATACCAGTTTGATTCAAGCCGTCCGTGTACACACCCTGACTGTGGCTGTAAATCTTGGCTGGAACATACTGAAGTCTGCCCGCAACCTTGTCATCATTAACTACCGACAGGTTAATGGCTTCAAACTCTGGGTCATCAGCAGTTACGACCCTATCCCTATAGGCATTGAAGAACTCAAGAATCTGTGCTCTATCCTCGTCACTACCTGCCTGCTCAAGCGCCGCCTGAACCACGTCGTTTCTAACAGACGTTCTATATCCCACGGCATTTCCTTGAGGGTCGTAAAGAATCTGACTAACGTTCACGCGACCTGGCCCCCTTAAGTCAACGCGAACGTTGTCTCTTGCTGGCAAGGATACAGCATAACCACCTTCCCTTTCGTTCACGGCATAGGTAGCTCCAAGGGCTTCGTTAATGGCTTCCTGCTGCTCTGCTTCAGCACCAGCCCGTGCATTGGCTCTTCTTTGATTGAGGCTTGCAAGCTCAGCTCTCTGGTCAACAGGCTCCATTCTACCAGCAATGCCTTGCGCAGTAGCCTCGTAGTACCCCGCTGTTGCTTCACGCCACTGCTTCATAGCTCTCTTCTGCTCAGAGTTCATGTCCTTGTTCGCGTCAATCTGCGCGTCAGTAACGTTGAACACAAACCTGCCTTCGGCATTGAGCTTACCAGTGCTAATGCTCTCACCGTCAATAGACCTTTGTGCAAGCCCAGGGTTGTACGTCGCCAAGGCTGACTGCTGGTCCGCCTCGGTCATGTAGTCCTTTCCTGGGTTGTCTCTCTTCCACTGCTCAAACGCCATCTGACGCAGCATCTGCGGGTTGGTTCTGATTCTGTCCGTGATGGAGTTGCCAACATCGGAAAACAACCGCTCTGAATCCAGCTCACCCAAGGCAAATCCCTCAGCGTTGGTCACGGTGTACGAACGCCGCTTGGCATTGTAAGACTCGTCAAACAGCGTCTTGCTGTACTCGCTGGAGGCAAAGGGAGTCTCTTCTGCCCGAACCTGCGGTACGAAGACATCGTCAGTTGTTGCGTATCTGGTTGTATTCCAGTCTGTTAGTCCGCCGTCGCCGACCACCATAAGCTTTCCGTCTTCACCGAGTACCCATTGTGGCGCCTGACTGTAGTCCTCCCACATCTCCTCTGCACGTTGCACACCGCCAGCAAGGTTCTTCATGTTGCCAGAGCGAACGTTGTTCATGGTCTTGCTGTTCAGTGCGAACTTGGCTGTAGATACGTTCTTGAGTTTTTCGTACTGGGCCTTTGCTTGCTGGAATCTCTGCGAGTTTTCTTCTGTTGGGTCCAGCCTGTGTTGAGTTGCCGCACGCTGATACTCATCAAGAGAAAGTTGCAATCCCTCAACAGCCCACCCACCCACGGTAGATGGCGCAGTCTCCATGGCTGTCTTGGTGTACCCGTACAGCTGTTCGTTGTAACGGTCTTCTGCACGCTTCTCTTGCCTCAACGCACGCTCTTCCGACCTAGCATACCTCTGTTGCTGTTCCTGGTATCTACGCTCCTCTCTGGCCCTGTCAGCGGCACGCTGCCTAGACTGTACAATCCTGTCTACGTCAGACTGAATCTGTCTACCAATCTCCCTAGCGTAATCAGATGCAAACTTATATTCCATGTTTATGCGAATTGGGGCTCGTCAAGCAAGTCGTCCATGAACTTCATGAGGCCCTCCTTGTCTTTAGATTCAACCAGTCTCTTGATAGATTTTGCTTGGTCTGGGTTGAGGACGTACTCACCACCAGTGACTCTGATGCCAGTGTCGTCTCCCTCCTCTGTGATGACAGCCATCTCATTCTCTGCGTGAGAGAACTTACCTGGGGTCTTCTGCACTTTACCACCCTCATCCATGACCGCCCCAGCCGCTGAGGTCAGAGGCCCAAATGCACCGAAGCCCATTGCTGTTTGAGCAACACCGCCAACAGTACTGGCGATACCACCCATCATCTGCTGCCTGCTCTGCTGTTCAAGAGCCTGAGCGTTAGCCAACTGCTCCTGAGCGTAGTTTGTTTCTCTAACATTTCTAGCCTCCTTTCTATCCGTGGTTCTTTCCTGGGCACTTGCCAAGTCTCCGAGAGCTGCTGTCTGCTTCTGCTGTTGTTCCAGTACCTCTGTTCTCTGAGCTCTGTTGGCTGCTGAGGTAGCCCCTGCCAAAGCCCCGAGTCCACGAGAACCGAATGACGTGGCTGCTGCTGTAGTGTTGGCGAGATTTCTGTTGATATCCTCAGTACGCATCTGCATAAGACGTGTGTCGTATGCGTTCTTGACGCGCTCGTAGTATTCTGCTGGGGTAGACAGCGAAGGCTGAGACGACTTAAGCTTGTCAATCTCGTGCTGTTGCTTGACCTGCTGGTCCTGCGCCTCCTTCATTTGCTTATGGCCAACAACAATATCTGTGATACCACCTGCCACACCGAGGATTCCGCTGGCCGCCATGCCTGCTTGCTCCAAACCCATGCCGCCAGCTGTCTTTGCTGCGTCAGCTACTTGAGGAGTAGCCCCAGCAACCGCCCCCTTCGCTGCGTCAGCGTTCAGATTAAAGTCGAGGGGGATGTCAGCTTCCTCTGCCATGTCAAACTCCTGAATGCCCTTAAGGGGCATGTCAAAGTCTAGCGGAATATCTGCTTCGGGAGCTGGGTCAAATGTTTGCATGCCAACCAATCCTGGAGCTACATTAACAGGACCTCCAGTGTTAAAGCCTCCGCTGTAGTCAGTAGCTCCGCCGAGACCCACCTGCTGCCCCCCGAGACCTGGCATCTGGAACAACTGGTTTTGATTCCCTGCTGAAATCCCCGTAATTGGTGGCATTGAATTGCCCATAGGCATCAAACCACCTGGGTTTACCCCAGAAACAGGGAGTGTTGTGGGAGGCAGGGGATTATATACCCCCGCCCCATTTCCCTGGGCCGCCACCACTGCAGTTCCTAGCTGAATCGGATTTCCATACTCGTCAAACATGCTGCTAATTTACTGATTATTAGGTTGGCCCCCGTCATTGTGCAGTGATGAAGCATCATACACCATGTTGGCTGCGTAAAATTCTATCGGTCCCGTGTATGTATTATTCTTAGACTCAGAGTTTTCAAGGGTGATTTGTGCATAGTAACCCCTGAACATGTCGCCATCCACACCTGTGGTGTAAACGTTTGCAATAAAGTCACCAGGCTGGATGTCGGCAAATGCCCCGTTGTAATCGGTATTAACCTCTGTTCTAGACCCAGGAACAAGTCCCTCAATCTTCCAACTGCCTGAGACGTTTTGCCACCCCGCATCTGTGCCTGGAGTAAACTTCACCACCTTGGCACTAGGGCCTGTGATGATGGGCGTGTTGGTAATGTCCGAGGTGAATGTGATTCTGTCAAAGTCTACACTTCCCACCGTCCCAATAATCTTGTACGCTGTAGACGGGATATCGTTAAGGTTTTGGTCTGGCCCCTCAGCATTCGTCAAGTCACTATCGGTAACTCTTGGAATGTTTGCATATCGCATGCCCTCCTTAAGATGGAAGTGCGAAGCCTCTATGTCTGCCGTGCGTTGAGTGTCGTTCCGAAGCTTGACACCCCAAGCCCTGTTTCCCTCCGTGCTCATGGCCTTGTAAGCCTTGACGGAAGAGGGGTTGCCCCTAGAGATAAGCCTAAGTCTAGATGGGTATCTCTCAGGGTAGTTGTTCGCTTCATCAGGATTCTCCTCATAGAAGCTGTTGCGGACAGGGCCCATGTTATGCTGCCACATCTTACCATCCTTGAACGAGAAGAACCTGTTCTGAATGTTGGCGTACATCTCTGGGATAAACGAGTAGAAGGTCAGCCACTTCTCTGCCGTAGGAGACCAAGCAACAGTAGCTTTGTCTGGGTCTACAACAGGCGCAATGGTCAGCGTCGTAGTAGCATCCCCACCACCTGACGTGGTTCTAAGCAGCGTCACAAGCTTGTTGTCTGCTTCGTCAGGGTCTGGAACGGTCTTTGCGTCAATCGTAAAGTCTTTGAGCGAGATTCTAAAGAAACCTCTAACCGTCTTCAGCTGGTCGACAACGTCAATCTTTATGTCAGGTGTAATGGCGTTATCCTGAATGGGGTTCTCAAACTCTGGGTCGATGTAGATACCGCTTCGCTCTGTGATTCTGTCAATGTAGATTGTGCCCTGGTGCATCTCTTTCCAGAGCGGGAGGTATGGGACAAATGCAGCCGCGTTAGACGGGTCTAGTTCGTCAACCTCATCCCACTCCATCTTCTCAGTTCCCCATGACAACAACATGTCCTTAGAGAATGTAGGCGTTCCGATGATATCATCGAACACCATGTTATCCTCAGGTGTTGGGCAGAAGCCTACAGTAGACTCGTCCTGAACAAGCTTAGAGAAGTTGATAGGCTCTGTAGTAACGATGTACTCACCATTCTCTGGGTCGAAACCGCTAGGAATCTTGGGCTTTGCAACGCAGTTGTTGACACCACCGAATAGACCCTCGAAGTAGGACTCCATCTTAACCTCACTGATGGGTGTGATACCAGAGCCGTCAACCCGACAGACCCTACCCGACCGTACATCTGAGAAGTACAGCTGTCCAAACCTGTTGACAATACCATCCTTGGTTACACCAGGACCAAACTCACCCGCCATAAACATGGCGTTGCCCAGAACATCTGTTGACGTAACCATGCTGCTGTCACCGCCCATCTCCACAACGTTTCTGTTAACAGGTACCATGGAGACCTTGGATTCTTGCAGGCAGGTCAGCGACTCGTTACCATCAACAAGCGCAGTTACCTCTCCATACTTGGATGGCATGTCCTTGTACGGAAAGAGCGTGGGGTTGAACGAAGACAGTGCCAGACGGTTGGAGTCAAACGCGAATGGGTCACTGTACGTGATGGATGATACCCGCCGCATCTGAGACTGCTCAAGGTTTTCTGCGTGAGCTCTACCATAGGTATAGCTGTTAGACTCAAAGAAGTCGCTGACGCTATCGTCCTCGACAACGAACGAGCTGTACTGAGCCTCCCTTGGGATGGTGGGGTTGTAGGTCATAACCGTACCAGGAGAGAGCTCAGGCTCGAAGTCATCCTTAGCATTGACAATCTGACGTCTGAGCTTTAGATAAGCATCCCCTGACTTTATGGTAATGACAGCCTCGTTTGCTAGGCCAGTAATTGCGTTGTAGGTGTTTCCAAGAGATGTGCCCGTGAACTGACATTTAGGGCTGATGATATACAAAAATCCACCGCCACTTCTTGGCACCACTCTTTCAACAACAGCAAAGGTCTGAGTAATTACGTTGGCGGACATGGGAATTACCCTGTCGCCTACAGCCAACCTCGACTCAGATGAAAAACTGCGCTCGGTTTCAATGGTTATAGGGACAAACTGGGTGCCAATATCTCCTACGTGGTTCCTGCCTGTTCCAACACCAGTAACACCGTACATCTTACCAATCTCGTAGTAGACGGGGTTCTCGGTATTCTTTTTGTACCTGACAATCTCAACCCTACAATTTTGGCTCCACAAATCCACACCACTGGCAACGTCCTCACGCCTAAAGCCAGCAGCCTTGGGGTTCTTTACAGACAAAAACCAACCCGTCGTTCTGTAGATGTCGTCCTTAGGACCATCGTCAGGGTCACTACCCTCTGAGGCTGGCTTGAGCGGATTGTTCTCGTCGTCGATAAGGTATTGATACCCCGTAATAGGAAGCTCAAGGTCTGGTCTTACGGTAACCCCCTCACTGTTTACATACTCTACAATGCGCAGGCGGTCACCCTCCTGGTATTGGTAGGTCTTCATAGACCCCAGCAACTCCTTGGCAGAATTTGGTTTACCCTCAAGAGGGCGCATAGACAAGAAGATTGCAGAAGAAACATCTCCACCCAGACCCTGCATAATTACAGCGCTATTGTTAATGCTGTCTTCTGTGTCATCGCTCGTAGAGCGGATGTCTCTCTTCAGGTTCTTGATTGGAACAAAAGCCTCGGCTACACCCGTGTACAGGTAAAAGTCATACGTGCTGTTTCCTGCATATACAGGCGCCCACTTGGTTGCCCACACAGGTGGCTGGTGCTTCAGCCTGATATCTACCTCTGCCTTTCCAAACAGCTCGTGCCCATCAAGGGGGTTTCTTGAGTCTGCGTCATAAAGATGTGGAATCTCTATCGCCCCAAGTCTTTGAACCCCTCCATGCCTGCCTCTCTCGTCAAAGTAGACGACACCAAACTCGTGGTTGGCGCCAGACTTTAGAGTAAACATATCCTCAATAGAGGCGGAGTTTACTATCTCAACGTCTCCGTCAACAGAGAACTCGTTGATGGCCGTAACGATTCCCGCTGTGTTTAAGACAGTCTCGTCTACGTTAACCCCGCAGCGAACAAACGCATCCGAGTACCTGTCCGAGTGAGCCTTGCGGTCATCGACATTATCAGAATCTTTGAGGAAGTAGTTACACTTCTTGGGGTTTGTTCCTGTGTTGAACTTTCCTACAAACCCTTCATCAGCCTCTAGTGTCAAATTCGTGGGCGTTAATACGCCTGTAATTTTTCCTGTCGCCTGGTTGTACTCTGCGTTTCTGACAATAAATGTGTAGAATCCACTCCATGAGAGGTAGATAACTGATTGGTCCCTATGCCTTGACTCGTCGGGTGACACAGGGAAATTATGCCCCCTGTATGCGTTGGCTGGACATTCTGCAAAGTGGAAGTTACCGTCGGGACCCTCGCCCTTAAGAGCGTTTGTTCCGCGCCACCTGTCTCTCGGACCATAATCACTGTACTTAGCTGACGTCACAAACATTCTCGAATCCTGACCCTTAAGGGCCGCTGCTATGGCATTGCCCGCCTGGAGTGCTGTCGTGTTGGAAAGGTCTACCTCCGCAGTAAACTGAAGGCCCGATTGAATAGACAGGCTGCTAAAGTTTCCACAGTGCTGAACCTGCTTGTACTGGTCATAATCATCGTCGTAGTTAAATGACGTGTTCTTTGGCTGCAGATATCTAATAGACGTAGGGGTGTGAGAGAGCACGCCTCCGTCGTCTCCTAAGCATTCTATGGAAGTTGTCTGATAACCTCCACTTGTCTTGTTGTTGGCTGTTCCAATAGAAGACCCAGATACATCAAGCCGTACAGCGGCAGTCGTCTCACCAGAAAACCCCTCAGAAGGGATGTTCTGGAGGTCAATCTCAAACCTCATGGCGTAATTGCCTGACTGCTCTGATGGATTTGCAAGCTCGGGCTGAGAGATAATAGTCCCTCCCGCTGTATCATGAAGCACACCAGAGGTCGCTGTCAGGTTGCCTCCCCCAAAAGACTTCTTGGTGTCTGGAACAATCGCGTCGAGGGCACTTCTCCATATAGCAAACTGTGCAGCCACGAGAAGATTATAGCCAAAACCCGCTACGCGCTGAAGGGCACCAATCGCAATTAAGTCATCAATGGTCTCTTGAAGAATGGTTTGAGTGCCTGGAGCGCCAAACAGCTCGATGTTTTCCCAGTCCTCATTGTCTGGCCCAAGTGCGAGCCTAAATTTATCCAAGGCAGATGGTAGCAATCGAGGCCCGTCAAGCTGCCCACCCTGAGGCAACAGTACATCTACCGTGGACAGGTTCGCACCTGCGGGGTGCAGGACAGGATTCATCTGTACGTTGGGGGTAAGGTTATCAAACCCCTCTACATAGTTCCCGTAGAACAACCTGTTGTTTGAGAATATCTGAGCACCAGCCCTTTGGGGGACGGCGTCAAAAGTTTTCTGAGTGTCAGCATCAGAAGCCTGAACATAGATGCCATCGTTTGCAAAGACGAAGTGTTGCGAAGTAATAACGTCAGAGTTGTCCAGCTCCTTAACTCTGGAGTAGTAGCCCGTATTACCGTTTCTCACGTACAAGACGAGCTTCTTAACAGGACCCTTAGAGTTCTGAAGGGTCACCTTAATCTCATTGTACTTGGTGTCTGTAAACGGAGAATCGCCCTGAGACGAAAGGTGTCTAGGGCTTACGGCTAGAACAGATGCAGGAGAAAGTGCTGAGTACTCGCCATCGTCGTAGATGTACTGGTAAGCAAACTGAAACAACGAGTTCCTTATTCTGTTGACCCTACGCTTGGGGTTGTCAATAAACTCTAGGATAGGGGCAGTCATTGGGGGCTTCTTGCACACAGCAAGAAAGTCCTCCTTTTGAGCAATAGTCCCCGTATTGATGTATGTATTGTACCCACCAGCCAGCGCTCTTGTTGCGTTAATCTTTCTCGGCTCGTTTCTATCGTCGGTAAAGTACAGGAGGTGCTCTGCGTCCTGATTAACGATGAGGTCAGCATTGATGTATGCAGTATCGTTGAAGTTCAGAACAGAGTTTTGGTAAACCTTCTCGAAGACATTCGAGTCTTCGCTACCAGGAGAAGCGATGTACCTGTAGATACCGTGGTTGTCCTCACTGTTGTAGATGAAGAAGTACACACACTTGTGCGCCTCCGAGGTACACACGCCTACGCACTTGTTTCTTCCAGTTGCAGGCAGGGCATCAACCACCGCATCCTTGGGCGGAATGATTCTGTTGCCTTCAACGTTCTTGATTACACCAGCATCGCCATCCTCCTCGTGAGATATGCGCACGTTAAGTGCGTCCACCATCTCGTATGACTTAAGGATTCTTTCGTCGTCGTCGAGGTTGAGATACTGAGGGATTAGCTTGTCAATAGGCATCAGTACTTAGGAGCTTGTTTGAAGTTCTTACGAATGACCTGCAGGGCGTCCTCCTTGCTGAAGGATTGTAAGCGCGAATTAGCCCTTCTGAGCTCATTAAAGTACTCCGACCTAGCTCTAGCCTTCTCGCCTCCTGGAACGTTCTTCTTTCGCTCTATAACCTTGTAGTAGATGTACGCCCTTAGAGCCTCTTCTGCCATAACGTGAACTGTAGGGTTCTCGCTTCTGGCTTCATCAGCAATGTATTCGATTACAACATCCTCGTATGAGTTGTCAAGAGCCAGCTCAATCCTGTTCTGGTCAAGGTTAAGTCTGTACTCACCTCTGTACTTTCCCCCGCCATATCCGTAAATCTGACCCACGTTATTCTGGTAGACGTAGTTGCTGAAGACGATGTGGTCATCTAAATCTCTCGGCCCACTACTAGAACCCTTAGCATCGACCCTGTCGTACACACCATCACCGTTGCTGTCGACCAGAAGGCTGCCGCTCTTCTTGTACTTCTGAGAGATGTTGATGTTACTGTTTGAACCCAGCACATACACAAGACCATCGTCACCTACTACACCAATCTTGACAAGAGAAACAAAATCATCTGGCAAGTCTACCGTATCGTTGGCGTTCTTGGACAGCTTGATAGAACGAACCCTTTGCAGGATGTCAAAGCCCATCTCCCTTATACCCCTCAGGGCGTAGTTATGGACTAGGGTGTCAGATATGTTCTTGGCAAAATCCTCACCGTCGATAGACATGATGAAGTCATTCACCACTTCGCTTACAGTTACTAGGTTCCGTGCCATTATGCTTGTTGTTTTCCGTATGACATGACTGCTGCATCACGCAGAGCAGTGCCAATCATTGTGGCTAGTTCTACAACCAACTCCTCCTCCCTGTCTTTTGGGAGCTCAAAGTCAATGCTCGTTGCCGCATTGTAAACCTCGTCTCCAGCAACCGTAGTGTAGTTAAACTGGGGTTGGGATGGAGTCTTAGCACCAGCGCTTGTAATTCCCTCAGGGAGCTTGTAGTATCTGATGTCAATCTTTTTGATTGAGTTGGGGTATACTTCAAGAAAGTCAGAAACCAAAGCTACTGGCTTAGAAAGCGAAGGGGCAGAAAGCTTACTGTTAAGCATGTAGTCAACCCTGTGTGGCTCGTATAGAATCTCAATAGGAATAGAGGTTGTTACCCCCATCAATACAGAACCGTATGTCTTGGCAGATGACAGCTTGTAGAAATCATCTGGGTAAGTGTACTTCAGACTATCGCTTTGTCTGTCTCTGGTGGAAGACTTCATGTACATGGATAACTCCTCCCTCACATCGTTGACTTTCGAGAAGTCTCTACCTCCGTCGTTGGTCATGCGCAGCTGTTCTGCTGCCAACACCTCTCCCCACATCTTTCGGTAAATCGCCATCTGAGCCACGGGAGCCATGCTGTTGAACTCGGCAGGGCTAATAAAGCCTCGCTGTTCTTTGTTCGCAAGGTCTTTCAGAACCTCATATACTCTCTTAACGCTTACCATCTGTCGTGTTTTGGGCTAAGCAAATATAAAGAAAAAGGGGAGGGCCTTCTGGCCACTCCCCCTTGCTGCCTCACACGCAGTGTCAGGCTATCTCTGCAAGCTGCCTTTCTATATCGGAAAGCACTGCGCTTCCCTGGTCCGTCATACAGAACCTAGCCAGAGTCTCTTTGGAATCTTGGCCTGTGGGTACTGTGACGATAACCTTATTCGTGTCATACCACACAACAGCTCCGCCTCTGTCTCTGACGATATTGAAGTCAAAGGCTTGTGATGTAGTACTTCTAACCTCAACCAGCGGGTTGGTTGTCATGTCCAGGAACTTCTGCGGCTGTCTTCGAGCGTAACTTACAAGGTCTCTCTTTACAGAAAGGTCGTCCTGGTCGATGTTAATCTTCAACGACATGGCTAGAGGGAGCAAGTCCGATACAGTTTTCTTCTTGATAATGCTAATTGCATCATGAACAAGGAACTCATTGTCTACCTCCTTTGCTTTAGGCGCTTCCTTGTTTACCCGCTCAAACACAGAACCGCCATTGGCCCTGTTGTCTGGGTGGTAGTCAAGGAACTGAATCAGATTTGGCTTGTTGACAGGCACCACAAGCGTCTTGTCGTAGATAAACACCTGTTCAATCCTAGGGTTGTCTGACTGCTCATCTACATAGATAGACGGCTCCAAGGGCGCGTATCTAATCTCTCTAACCTTCTTTGTCTCGTTGTCAAAATAAGACAGTCCCGACGTGCGGAGCTTACAGACGATACCCCCCTTACCGCTTACTGTTGTGTATACAGCGGGTTGGTTTTGCTGAACGGGAATGTTTCTTTTAATGGATGGGGCCTTCTTTGTAGGTGGAGCTTCTGCAACCACCGAGGCCTTGGGGGTCGATTTGGGCGGACGACCACGCCGCGTTGATTCTTTGTTTTCCATGATAATGAATTGTATTTGAAGAAAGTAAAAGGGAGAGGGGCGATTCCCCCCTCCCAGTTACCAGTTAGATTACTTAATCAAGACGTGCTGGTTTGCAGCGCGAGTAATCAAGTTGCACTCAGAGCGGTAGTTGAACTCAGCAACGTCCTTTCCGTTGTTGTTGAATCCGAGGACTCCACCACCAGTTACCCAGTGCTCCATCTCTCTGCTGTATCCGCTTGCGGCCTTGTAGTTCATCTCCAACGCGGGGGCCTTCGTGCCCGTGTTTGCGTCAGTGACGTTGGCCAAAGGAATGCAGACACCCTTGAAAGCAGAACCGTCCAACAAGGTTGGGTCGTTCAAAAGCTTCCAGCTGTGCTTGTGGAACGTGTATCCACCTCTAGAGAAAGAGGAGAATCCGAGGTTCAAAGCCATGTCTCTGTCGTTGTTGAACGCACCGTAGTTGGCAGCCACACCTGAGGTAGTAGCAGCACCCGCACCAGCAGTAGAAATCATCTTGTCGAGAGCCAACATCTGCGCAGTGTTTGCGTAGAGGGCGTACTCTGAAGGAGCGCCTTGCTTGTCGAGCTGAGTGATGATTGCGTCGATGTCGTCCAGGGCATCAGGAGCTGCAGTGCTACCAATCATGCCGTTCGTGACGAGACCTCTGTCCTCCAAAGCAGCGAAGTATCCTTCGGTACCAGTGAAAGAGTGGTCACCACCAGTTGCGGTCTTCTGACCGAGCAACAGAGTCATCTCACGCTTGTCCATGAAGCGCTGGCGAGTGTCTTGCTCACCCTTGATGTACCATCTGTAGTCTCCACCACCGAGGTCGATGTAGCCAATGTTGGTTGCCTGAGAACCAGTAACCTTGAACACCTCCTTAACGATGGCGTATGGGTTAGTTCTCTTGACAACGTTAGACTCCATGTAGCGGTCTGGCTGGTCTGTACCCTGGTCGAACATGTTGCCGATGATAGGGAAAGAAACATCAGCATTCTCGCCCAACTCTGCTGTCAAACCTGAGCCGTCCAAAGACTTCAAGGTGAGAACTGCGTCACCTGCAGCTGCGTCTGCAATGGTAACAGCCGTGACCACAAAGCGGTCAACACCACCAACCAACACAATATCACCCTCTCTGGCAATGAGTTGCTTGCTTGTTGCTTCAGTGTAAGACGAGCCACCCTGAGCTACAATACCGTCGAGAGTAACAGTAGTCGCCGCCTGAGCAACGTTGGAACCGCCGCCATCAACAACACCTTCTTGCTTCTGGTGGAGTCTAGCCTCCTCCCAGTAGGTTACTTCGTCAGCAGTACCTGCAGTGTTTACTGCGCCTGTGAGCTTCAAGAAACCAGTGATACCCTGGTCTCCAAATGTTTTGATGAGGTTTGCTCTAATGTCGGGAGCGTTGACCTCGTCGATAAAGTCCCCCAAAGCCGTGTACTTGGCGGGGTCCAGTCTGTTAAATGCAGAATTGGAAATCCCCTTTGCTCCTGGGGCTCCGCTTCTGGTTGCGGTAATAGCCATGATAATTTTTTTTAGGCGTTAGAATTTGAAAGTCAATCCATTGCCCTGACCAAATGCTTCTCTCAGCTGCTCGTCCAAACTGTTAGATGTCTGCTGCTGTGGGTCGGCTTGAGGAGCAGTGTTTGTAGAAACATTGCCTGCGCTTTGAACAACCTTTCGTTGTCCATCGCTCATCCCCTGCCTGTACACAGACGCAACAATCTCGTCGATGTTATCAATAAGAGCTCTATGAGAGCTGAGCTTATCGAAGTTCCAATCACCACTATCGGTGATATAGTTATCGAAGTATTCGTCGAGTCTAGCATTCTTTTCAATGAGAGCACCCTTGTACTTGTTGTCAAGTCCGTAGGTAAAGCTCTGACCGTTAGGAAGTCCGAAGACCAATCCGTCCAAGTCCTGAACTTCGCTTCTCATCGTAGAGACCCATTCGTCAGTGATAAAGGATTGAGGTTCCGCACTATCTACCTCGGGCGCTTCGTACTTAGAACGAACGTCCTCAATAGAACGGCGGGCTTGCTCCGCATCCATCTTAAGCTGAAGCTGCGACATCTTAACATCCTGCTCGGTATTCACGTCGGGGTCCAGCTTGTACTTGTTAGACAAGAGCATTCCTACTTCCTCATCATTGAGGTTGCTGTGCTCCATCTTCATGTGGTTACGAACAGCAGTCATGTCATCCATTTCAGATGTGTTCAACCGCTGGTACGTGTACCAGTCTTCTGGACTCCGCCCTGTTTCACGGACAAAGTTGTTAATCGCAGCTACCCGCTCGTCGATTTCTGTCGGGGCTGTATTAAGTCTCTCCTGAAAGGCATCGAAGCTGTTGAATTGAGACCCAAGCCTTTCGCTCACATATCTCAATACTTCAGTATCAATATCCTCGTTAGAGAAATCTTGTTCTACTTGTTGTTCCTGTTGAGCAGGTACCTCCTGAGTCTGTTCGACTGGCGGCTCATCCACCAGCTGAGGCTCAGCAATAGGTTCTGCTTCAGGCTGAGGAGTTGGTTCCTCAGATATAGGTGCAGCTGGTTCAGCTGCCGCTTCAGTTTGCTCAACATTCTCTTGTGGGGTTGAGGCAGTTGGAGGTGCATCCGAAAGGGTGAACCCAGCATCCTGCATGGCGTTTTCTAAATCTTTCATCTGAATTTAATTGATTACCACTTTACTTTGTTTGCCCAGTAAGCCGCGCTCATCTTGCCCTTGGCAATGTTCTTGGCATGACGCGCTTTGAATGACTTACGTTGCTTGGCGTTCTGATTTGTCTTCGCGCCTTGCTCTCCGAACCTGATAAGACGAACCTTATCCCCAACCTTAGCCAACACGATGTGTGACTTCTTGGGGTGCTTGGGCGTTCTTTTAGCTTTGTTAACACCGCTAAGCCCATGCTTCTTGAGAAGATTCTTTATCCTAGTGTTCTTGGACATGGAGCAAATATAATGTTTTGCTCACAACTGAATTACCAGGCCCGACTCGAAGGTGAATGTGTTTGCTGACTCATCGTATGTTCCAGCACTTGTATCTCCAACCTCGGGGTCGTCAGGGGGTAAGTCACAAGACTTGTATTGACCTATCTCCGTAACCATGTCATCCTCAACAACACAATAGGATGTACCCGTGCAGATGTAGTAAGCTGTTCTTGGCATCACACCTCCACAATTTCTACTTGGTCAATACCAAGGTCACCTCTAAATCTTTGGTTCTGGATTCCAGCCTTAGCAACCATAACGAAGTAAATGTAATGCAACGGGTTTTCATTTCGGATTGCATACAGGTTAATGGTTGACTGAATCCACGGAGAGTTAGATTGACTGCTGTAGGTGTACGTCGTGGGAGTAACCCCAGTGTGTTGCGCCCCTGGAGCGGCAGTGAGGGTTGTTGTCCCTGTATTCGCAGCTCCAGTATGCGATGCCGTATACGTGGCGTACAAAAGAGCGTTCGTCGCGTTAGATGTCGACGCATCATCTACATAAACAAACAGCTTATCAATAGAATCTCCATAACCATGAAGCCAAAACCTCAGGTTCAACGATGTATTCTGTCCAGTTCTTATTTGAGCTGGGCTAAAGCCTGGAGTCCTGCACACGATAAGTTCGGAGCCAAGAGTTCCTGACGTCTCACTGTAGATGTATTTGGTGGATGCGGATGTGTCGTGCGAGCCATCAAAAGCAGAAGAAAGAGCACCCGCAGGTCCAGTGTTGCTAGAGCCCGTAGCGTTAGAGTCACACCTCCACGCCCCAGAGTTTTTACCTACAAGATTTGTGTTCGTCGGCGTACCCGTTGGTGCCCATTGAGCTCCACTAACTACCGCGTTTCCATTACCCCACCCAGAGTGTGTTAACGTAGGGTTCCAACCGCCACCGAGATGAGACGTAGCAACAGTCTGGTCATCGAACCCATAGCTCAGAAGTACCGTGGGGGTGAACCCAGACGAGTACGTAATACCGTCGACTGTAGCAACAGTAGAAATGCCGTCTAGCTTACTTATGCTAGATACGGCGATGCCGTTAATCTCACTCAGCGGCATCTACTGAATCACTCACCTCAGCACCAGGGAATGCCTCAGACATAACCTTGTCGACAATCTCAACAATGTCCGAGCTACTGAAGTCTTCATAGAAGAGGTTGATAGTGTGGGCATACACGCCGCCATTCTCCTTGGCTGAAACAACAACTTGAATCTTCTCTCCAATCCCAACACCCTGAATGTTGATGGTGGGGTTCAACAAAGAAAACTCTCCGAAGCTTTGCTCGCCTGAAATCGTCCAGGTCTTTTGCATAAATGGGTATGACATGAAATGAATTTTTTTCAAAGATAATACTTGTCAGGCTATTTCTATCCAGTCCATAGATGGTTTGAAATAGATGAGTTGACTCTCGGTGTTCTGCACGTAACCAACAATTCTGGCGTAATGACCTGACGTGCTGGGTGGCGTATTGGATACCGTGCCATTGGTAGACGCCCACAAAACATCGCCAACAGAAAAACCGTTAAAGGCTTGATTCAGCTTTACGTTACCCTCAATCAAGCTAAAGTCTATCTGCGTAGGGTTGGCACCAGTAGTTGGAAGAGGGTCTAGCACATGAACACAAATAGGCCCCTTTATTCTGTTTTCGTCTGAGGGGTCACAGGTAGCCCATGCCTGCGTTGATGCGTTGTAAACCATAACGCTTCCGACCGCGCCTTGACCAGCGGTGATTCGGTTTGGTGAGTTAGAAGCATAACCTCTTCGGCTTACACGGGACCCTGGCCCATAAGCACCTGGCGCAGCTGCCTGGCCACTAATGAACAGGGGCGTCCCCGCAATGGTTATATGCTGACCCTGAACAGGTCCACCAAAAGTTCCAGCTCCTTCGGCTTGAACATACCCCTGTGCGATGACATTTCTGCCTGAGTTAACGTCATCTGACGTTGTAATCTCAAAGGCGGTGATGTTGTCTACATCCAGGGTGTTGGTCGTGGAGTTGTAAGTGAAGTCTGCTTCAGCGTCAAACTGATTAGCATTGATACAAAAGGGGATTCTGCCAGAAGAACCGTTCTGCAAGTCCAACGTGGATACTCGTGCAACAGAGCCATTAGCAGAAACGGTTCCGTTCGTAAACTCTATTGTCGTCACATTCGTAAGCGTCGGGGTACCATCTATATCTCTTACAGTAATACCCCCACCCCCACCAGTGCCGTTAGAGGCCGCAGTGATTCTCCCCTGCGCATCGACGGTGATATCCGCGTTGGTGTAGCTTCCCGCAGTTACTGCTGTGTCTGCAAGATTAAGCGTGCCAGATGTTGTGATAGTACCACCAGGTCCAGTGCCGACATTTAAGCCAGTACCTGCAGTAACTCCAGTGACGGTACCACCGCCACCTCCTCCCAAGGAAACAGGAGTCCAGTCTGAGTTGGTTATCCCACCAGCAAGGGTGAACAGTCCAGGGTTGCCATTGCCGTCGGAATCCAGAACATAGACAAACATCCCCTCTCTGCGGCGAGCGGAGGTGATAGCGTTCCGAGCCGTGATATCTGCCGCCTCCTTGTGCCCACCCTTTCCATAGACAGAGTCCTGGGTTGCATACGTATCTGTAGAATCTGTCGGGGCAATAAAGCCCCCCATAGTTACCGAGCCTGGAATAGTTGCCATCTTAGAATACTTCTATTGTGAGTGCGCCGTTCAACTGATTTTCGCTTCTGTACAAATTGTAAGTCACTGACTTTCCATTGACAGTGTCTGTAATTGACTTACACTCATAGCCATTACTCGTGGTAGAGCCACTCGCTCCTGTAAATGCTGCTGGCGATGATGACGTTGCCATAGGAACGTTCGTTCCATTTGCAAGCTTGAATCCGTTCGGTGCTGCTGGAGGGTCACCGAGGTCTTCAGGAGCCTGTGGTATCGCAATGTATTTGTACACGCCTGAGCCAGCGGCAAAAGAACGAACACCCAACCTGTTTGCATCAAGGATGCTTTGACCGCCGACAAGATTGGCAACAGTTGTTTCAGAAGGGCTAGAAGAGTTNCCCCAGTACGACCTAACTCTCCAGTTGGCGTTGGGCGAGTTATCAGCAATGCTATTGTTCTGAATGTCCGTAGCCTCAACCCTGTACCTGACATACTGATTGGGAAGTGGGTCAAACGGCTGTGTAGGGGTGTCCACGTATCCATTGATTTGCGCGAGCGTTCCTGTAAGCAACGTTGTGTTAGAGCCATTCTCGCTTCTAATAAGAGTGTAGCTCCCGCTAATGTTGGCTTCGTTGGCAACACTTACAGAAACCGTCACACTAGACACTGTGGTCCCATACTCGTATGTTGCCGCCATGTTTGTGGTAACTGTAATTACTGGAGGCTGATATGGATAAAGCAAATTGTCAAACATGTACTGAAGTGAACGAGGTGTGGTAAAGTCTGTGCCTACGGGGAATCCACCAACAGCCTCAGGCATGGTGTCAGTGTTGGAATACTTAATACCATCAATGCCGTCGATGTACTCCAAGGCTGTACCCGCNGAGTCTACCTGAAGAATCTCACCAGTNNNNCCCATCGTGGACTCTACGTCCGTGAGGGCNCCGATNNTANTAGCNCCACCACCTNNGCCNG
>FUFK010041634.1_pt1 | contig 27767 bp, 33 predicted proteins | sample 1021851 | NCBI WGS metagenome assembly FUFK01 (sample SAMEA51879418, study PRJEB19060) | metagenome
ATTTGGTAATAATGAGGCAGAGAAAACGTCCGCTCCCGTGCAAACGGTTGCATCAGCAAATAGAAGCGTAAAACCAGGACGCAAAACTGTGAGACTCACTTCATCACAAGTAGCAATAGCTAAAAAATTAGGAGTGCCACTTGAAGAGTACGCAAAACAATTGAAAAACACGGGAGGAGCGTAAAATGGAAAAAGATAAAAATACTTCACGTGCGAGCCAAACACGGACAAAGTCAGAGAGACCTAAAGTGTGGGTTCCACCATCATCTCTAGATGCACCCCCTGCGCCTGATGGATTCAGGTACAGATGGATAAGAGCAGAGAGTGTCGGTTTTCAAGATACTAAAAATATAACTGGACGAATTAGGGAAGGTTATGAACTTGTTAGATCTGAAGAAATCGAAAACGCATCTGATTATCCAGTTATCGAAGACGGTAAATACAAGGGGGTAGTTGGGGTTGGTGGCCTTCTACTTGCGAAGGTGCCTATCGAGATTGCGAAGCAAAGACAAGCCTACATGACAAGACGTCATGAAGAGAGAAGCGATGCAGTTGAAAACGATCTTATGAAGGAGCAAGACCAGAGGATGCCTATCAATGTTGACAGGCAGTCTCGTGTAACCTTCGGTGGTACAAAGAAATAATTTTTTAACTATTTCTTAATCATCGGATTAACTTTAATAGGAGAAAACAACTATGGCAAATGAGTCAACTACTGGATTTGGTCTTAGAGCGGCTATGAGATTAGGCAATACGCCTTCAATCGGTGGTCAATCTAAATACCAACTTCAAACGGCTCCAGGTGTTGCCCTGATGAAAAATGACCCTGCATCTATTCAAGGTGCTGGTAACACAGGTTTCATTCAGGACGCGAGTTTTGCGACTACTGACGATGGCAATACTGGCGGAGCAAGCTACACTAACACTGGTAATCCCAAATTGGTTGGAGTTCTTAACGGCTTTTTCTTTATAGATAGCACAACTAAGAAACCAACTTTTGCAAACAGTGTTGCAGCTTCTCAAGCATTTGGAACTAATCCAAACACTGGTAGCACAAATGGTTTTGCTTTTGTTAACGATGATCCAAACCAAGAATATATGGTTAAAGCGGATGCAGCGGTAACTCAAGCTAATCATGGTACTACTTTTAATGTAAACAACAACGGTGGAACATCGAAAGATGGTCAATCTATCGTGACACTAGATATAGCTTCTGCAAACGTAAATAAAATGTTTACTGTTGTAAGATCAGCTGAAGATCCAAAAAATGAGGATCTAGCTTCAGCTGGTGCTAATATCATAGTAACAATAGCAAAAGACGCTAAATTATACTAGGAGAATAGGAGATAAATTATGGCTATATCACGATCACAGCTAGTCAAAGAACTAGAGCCAGGTTTAAATGCACTATTTGGCCTGGAATACAAAAGGTATGAAAATCAGCATGCTGAGATTTATACTAGCGAGAACAGTGACAGAGCTTTCGAAGAGGAAGTTATGTTATCTGGTTTCGGAAGAGCGCAAGTAAAAGCAGAAGGTGCTGGAGTATCATTCGATGATGCACAAGAAACTTTTACAGCGAGATACACTCACGAGACCGTAGCTCTAGCATTTGCAATCACAGAAGAGGCTATCGAAGACAATCTTTATGATAGACTCGCTGCTAGATATACAAAAGCTTTAGCAAGATCTATGAGCAATGCGAAACAAGTAAAATCTGTTGAGCCTTTAATCAACGGTTTACCATCAACTGATACATTTGATTCAGGAGACGGTGTAAGCTTGTTCAACACAGCTCACCCTACAATAGCAGGTACTTTCCAAAATACCTTGACTGTTCAGGCAGATCTTAACGAAACTTCGTTAGAGCAATCACTTATCGATATTGGTAAGATGACTGACGAGAGAGGTCTTAAAATTGCAGCTAGAGGAGTAAAAATGATTGTTCCTCAGGAGAATCAGTTTACAGCTGAGAGACTTATGAAGTCTCAAGGTAGAACTGGAACAGCTGACAATGATATCAATTCAATCGTATCAATGGGTATGATTCCTCAAGGTTATAGAGTGAACAATTACCTAACTGATTCTGATTCGTTTTACATCATTACAGACGTACCAAATGGTATGAAAATGTTCACAAGAGCTCCATTAACAACTGCAATGGAAGGTGATTTCGATACTGGAAATGTCAGATACAAAGCTAGAGAAAGATACTCATTTGGAGTATCAGACCCTAGAGGTATCTTCGGCGTAGAAGGTGCGTAATAACTAAAATTTTGAGGCGGGACACAATCCCGCCTCATTTCAATAATAGAAAGGAAAAATGCTCTCAAAACAATTCAGAGTTCAAATATATGCATATCAATGCCATGCAGATTTCATTATAAACTCTGTAGATGCCCCAATAGATATAGAAAATGCTATCATTGACAAACTAGGAAAAGGTGATATAAAATGGGAATATCTTGGAGAAATGCATGATCCAAGAGTAAAAAGAATAACCTACGAGGAGGTTATTAATGGAGGCGATAATGCAACACCTAGAAAATCTATACTCTCAAAAGAGAGTGCTGGATCTAGAATGGGAGCAGGAGCATCTGAAAGAGGGTAGATATACTCTCAACATGGTTAAGATAGATAGAAAAGTTAGAGAAGTTCTTAGCCATATAAGAACAGCTGAAGCTNAAAAAGCACATCTTCAGAATAAAATNGATGATGCAGCTCCTCAAGTTTCTGTAGCTACTTAATAAAAAAGCTACATCGTTGGAAAAAACCAATCCACATTACAGGCCCTCTTGCGCTCTACTAAAATCTACTATATAAATCATATCACTGTANAATTAATTAGAACATAGACGCNTANAGTCGACGGCCTAGAGACTATGTTCGGAAAACTAGGAGGATANAATTATGGCAAATACTACATTTTCAGGACCAGTCCGATCGGAAAACGGTTTTGAACAAATAACAAAAAATAGCACAACAGGTGCTATTACGGTTGAAGCAACTTATGATGCTAGACCAAACTTTAGACAAACAGTAGACAACTCGACTTTGAATACTGGTGGTGATGTAACAACAACTTTAACTACTGCTCAATCAGGAACTATTTTTGAAGTTGATGGAACAGGTGATATCGTTGTTAACATGCCTGCTCTAAGCACAGCTAATGTTGGAAATACTTACGAGTTTTTCGTAACTACTGCTGTCGGTGGTTCTAAAACTGTTACTTTTGTTTTACCTGGTTCAGGTGTATCAAATTTCTTTGGTGCGCTTTCACTAATGGGTGGAACAGCTGCTAATCCGTCAAGTGACGTTGCAGGTGATACTTTAACGTTACCTAACTCAACTGCAGTAAATGCTAGAGTAAGATTAACTTGCATTAAGGACGATGGTACTAACTCAACTTACAAAGCTGAGACTTTATCAACTCCTATTGCAACAANNGNGTAATAANTAATTAGTGTGGGGCTTCGGCCCCACATTTAATTTTAAGGAGAAACAAATGTCAACAGACGTAAAAAGTAAAACATTTTTAAACAGTTTATCTGCTGCAACTGCATCAGTAGCTGCATTACAAACAACAAGTGGAGCTGCTAATTTAGCTTTGGCGGCAGCAGCTGGGACAGGTGCGTTTCATCAAACAGACCAAGCATGTAAACTTACTATAACTTGTGCTGCGGATGTTTCTGGAGTTACTTTTACAGTGACTGGAACTGATATTGCAGGCAATGCATTATCAGAAGCAATTACTGGACCAGATTCTACTACAGTAACAGGAAGTAAATTTTTTAACACGGTCACTCAAATAGCTACTGATGGTGCGGTTGGAACAAATACTTCAGTTGGAAACGCTGCAGGAACTACAGGTGGACAAGCTGTATTAACTGCCGGTAGAACAAGAGTTAGAGGAATGCACATTACGACTGGTGGAACTGTAGGAAATATATCTTACTTTAATACATCACCTGTATCAGGAACGTCTTTATTTTCTTTTCAAGTTGCAACAACTACAAAAGATTATATTGATCCATATATACCAGACGAAGGGGTATTATTTGATGCAGGAGCTTTCATAGATATTCCAGCAGGAACGGCAGTGAGTGTTACGACATTCTTTGATGGGTAGGAGGTTAAATGGCCAACACCACTTCAGGAACAACAACGTTTGATAAAACTTTTGCTATTGATGAAATAATAGAGGAAGCTTTTGAACGTATTGGACAGCAAAATGTTGCTGGTTATCAATTAAAAAACGCTAGAAGAACATTAAATATATTACTTCAAGAGTGGGGTAATAGAGGTATTCACTATTGGGAAATAGATGAACTTAATATGGACTTGATTGAAGGACAATCAGATTATGATTTCTTTAGATCAGCTGCGGATGGCACAAGCGCTGTGTCTACACCAGCAAGTGTATTTGGAATGTCCGATGTCCTTGAGGCACAGTTAAGATCTAATAGAACTCAAACAGATCAATCAGATAGTCCGATGACAAAAGTAGATAGATCTACTTATGCAGGATTTTCAAATAAATTATCAAAGGGCACACCTAATCAATATTGGGTAGAAAGATTTATTGATAAGGTAAGAATACATATTTACCCAACACCAGATTCAACTAACGCATCTAAAGATATGCATTTTTATTACATAAAAAGAATACAAGATGTGGGTGATTATACAAATGCAACTGATGTTCCATTTAGATTTATACCTTGTATGGTATCAGGATTAGCGTATTATTTATCCATGAAATATATGCCACAAATGACTCAAGCAACAAAATTAATTTATGAGGATGAGTTTGCAAGAGCGCTAGCAGAAGATGGTTCTGCATCTAGCACACACATTACTCCTAAAGCATACTATCCAGGAGCATAATGGCAAAGTACGCAACAGGTAAATATTCAAAAGCAATATCAGATAGATCTGGTATGGAGTTTCCATATAAAGAAATGGTTAGAGAGTGGAATGGTTCTTTTGTTCATGTATCTGAGTTTGAACCAAAACAACCACAATTAGAACCAAAACCTATGAATGGTGATGCAATATCATTACGACATATTAGACCAGATCGAACTGAACCAGCTGTTTTAATAGCACTTCAAGATAATCCTTTTGAAACGTTTAAAGCAGGATCTGCTGTTATAAATGTTTTTGCACCAGGCCATGGATTAACAAATTCATCGACACAAAGATTTAGAGGTAGTATCACGACACCTCCAGGCACAGGTAGTATAAGTAATCCCGTAACAGCGTTTGCAAATATACAAGATTTTGATGGAATATCAGGATCAAATATTCAAAGATCAGCGGGATACACCATAACCACAGGATTATTTAAAACTGTTAATGGCGTTGATCAAAGAATTACAACAGATTATTCTTTAAGTAATTTTTTTCATTTTACTGTGGTTACAAATACTGCTACAGTAGGACAAATTAAAGGAGGTGGGATTGGTTGCTCAGTAGGACCAGTTACGTTAGAGTCATGATTAAAAAAATAAAAAATTTTATATCTAATTTATTTGGTATTAAACAATGTGCGTGTCCTGAAAAGGATGAACACCTTCAATTATACGAAGATCCAGCTGAATTAGAAACTCCAATTTACGAAGATGTAAATGGAAAAGCTGTAAAGTGTCATACGCACAATAGGTACAAAAAAAGCTGTTCTATTTGTAGAGAGGTAGCGGGGATAATATAATGGCAGGATTAAGTGCATCGGGTTTAAAAACACAAATAAGAAGTTACACAGAAGTTGATTCAAATGTATTAACAGATGCTGTTTTAGAAAATATTATTTTAAATGCACAGTATAGAATCATGCGAGAGGTTCCTATTGATGCAGATAGGAAACAACAGATAGGTAATTTTGTGGTGGGTCAAGATCAAGTAAACGCTCCAGCAGGATGTTTATTTATAAGAAGTATACAAGTTTATGATTCAACATCAGCTGTTACAGGTAGTAATTCATATTTAGAAAAAAAAGATTACTCATATTTACAAGAATATGTTCCATCCACAGAGTCTGCAAAAAGAGGTAAACCTAAGTATTACGCTATGTATGGAGGAGCAACAGGAGAATCTGACACTACTTCAGGACGTATAGCTTTGGCTCCTACTCCAGATCAAAATTATAAATTTAGAGTACACTTTAATTTTATGCCTGTTTTATTAGAAAATAATGATACTAACTATATTAGTTTAAACTTTCCAAATGGGCTATTATATTGTTGTTTATCAGAAGCATATGGCTTTTTAAAAGGCCCAATGGATATGTTGACTTTGTACGAAAATAAGTATAAACAAGAAGTACAAAAGTTTGCTAGTGAGCAGGTTGGTAGAAGACGAAGAGATGACTATACCGATGGCACTGTTCGAATACCAATACCCTCACCAAACCCGTAGGAGATAAATTATGGCAAATACATCAGCAATTTGTAATAGCTTTAAACAAGAGCTTTTAGTTGGAACACACGATTTTACAGCTACAACTGGAGATCAATTTAAACTAGCTTTATTTACTAGCTCTGCAACTTTAGGAGCAGGAACTACGGCTTTTGGTACTGGTAACGAAGTAACTGGAACTGGTTATACATCAGGAGGTGTAAACTTAACAAGTGTAACTCCAGTTTTAGATTCATCAACTGCAGTTTGTGATTTTGCTGACGTAAGTTTTACCTCTGCGTCTTTTACAGCGAACGCTTGCTTAATATATAATTCAGATAAATCAAATAAAGCAGTTGCTGCGGTTGCCTTTGGTGGTGACAAATCAGTTTCTTCAGGAACTTTTACAATTCAATTTCCAGACGCATCAGCAAGTGCTGCAATCATAAGATTAGCATAAGGAGGTTCTCCTTATGGCAAACACTTGGAATCAATCAGGAACAACCTGGGGCACAGGTCGTTGGGGAACGACTGAAGCTTTTACAAGTGGTTGGGGTGTTGATGCATGGAATACAGGTGGATCGTGGGGAAAAGCTACTGACGAAGTAGTACAACTAACTGGTCAAGCCATAACTATATCTTTAGGAGATCCTATATCAGGGGCAAATCAAGGTTGGGGTAGAGCAGCATGGGGTGAGGAACCATGGAGTGAAAGTAATAACCCAGTAGTTACATTATCAAGTCAATTAATTACATCATCAGTTGGAACAGCTTCAGCTTTTAATGAACAAGGTTGGGGTAGAGATACTTGGAACTTTGAGTCATGGGGCTTTAGTGGTTTAACAATAGAGTTAAGTGGTCAATCAATTACATCAAATTTAGGTGCTAACGGTTGGAGTAATGCATCTTATGGTGACAATGGTTGGGGTATGTTTACTCTAAATCCCGCAGATGTAGTGGGAGTAACTGGACAAGCAATAACATCAGCGGTACCAGTTCAATTAGATATACCAGAACAAATTCAAGGCATTTCTATAACTAGCTCAGTAGGATCAATATCACCTGCAGATGTAGTTGGATTATCTGGTCAATCAATAAATTCTTCAGTGGGTTCTATTTCACCTGCAGATGTAGTTGGATTATCTGGTCAATCAATAACTAGCTCTAATGGAACGATCAATGTAACAACTGCACAACTTGTGAACGTTAGTGGTGTAGCAATAACATCAGCCGTAGGATCAATAAGTCCAGATGATATGTCAGTAGGATTATCTGGTCTTTCAAGAACTTTATCTGTGGGTTCAATAACACCTGCAGATGTAGTAGGATTAACAGGGCAACAAATAACGTCCTCTGTTGCAGGATTTGGTGTATCAACAGGGTTTGGAATACAAGCATATCAAGATGTTGACACGGGATCAAATATTTCGTATTCTAATGTTGCAACAGGTTCAAATATAACATATAGTGACGTCGCATAGGAGAAAATTATGGCATCAACATTCACGGGATTAGGTGTAGAACTTCAAGCAACTGGTGAAAATGCTGGTACATGGGGTACGAAAACTAATACAAATTTACAACTTTTAGAACAAATAGTAGGTGGATTTACACAACAGTCAATTGCTGGTGGTGCACAAACAACTGCTTTAACTGTAAATGATGGATCAACTGGTGCTACTCTTGCACACAGAATGATAGAATTTACAGGTACAATCTCAGGCAATCAGATTGTAACTATACCAAATGATGTTCAAACTTTTTATTTTTTAAGAAACTCAACTTCTGGGTCACATACTGTACAATTTAAATACGCTACAGGATCAGGGGATAGTTTTACTTTCACAGCTACTGATAAGGGCGATCAATTAGTATTCGCTTCTGCTAATGATGGTTCAAATCCTGACATTATTACTTTAGCCTTTGGTGATGGTGACGTAACACTTACAGGGACACAAACTTTAACAAATAAAACATTAACTTCACCTGCGATAGGGACAGCCATTTTAGATACTAACGGTGCTGAATCAATTAAATTTACAGCTACAAGTTCTGCAACTAATGAATTTACAGTGACAAACGCAGCTAATGGTAGTGCTCCAACTCTTTCAGCAACAGGAAGTAGTGACTCTAACGTAAATATTAATTTTGCACCAAAAGGAACAGGTGAAATCGTTATTGGTACAGGAGCTGCAAATGCTACTCTAACAACAAGTGGTGCTCACGATCTTATATTAGATACAAATTCAGGCACGAACTCAGGTTCAATTACAATCACAGATGGTGCGGATGGTAATATTAACATTGCACCAAATGGAAATGGTGTTGTTCAAGCTGGTGGATCAGCAGTAAAAGTAGCTGGTAAAGAAACCATGTACGTGCCAGCTCAAGCCATGTATGCTGCAACTACAAATGGTGCAGCGGCTGGTCAAGCAGAATTAACAGCTGGGAACCCAGAGTTAAAAACTTTTGATTTTGATGCATCAACAGCAGAATCAGTACAGTTTAACGTATGTTTTCCAAAATCTTGGAATGAGGGAACTATCACATATCAAACTTTTTGGTCGGCATCTGGAACAAATACAGGCACAGGTGGATACAAATTATCTGGTGTATCAATAGGAGACAACGTCGACTATGATACAGCTTTTGGAACAGCGGTTGCTAATACAGCTAAAGCAGCTAGTGGAACTCAAGATGATTTAATGATTAACGATGAAAGTGGTGCTGTAACAATTGCAAGTGCTGCAGCAGACACAAACACAGTTTTTAAACTAGAAAGAAATGTTGCAACAGATACAAATACTGGAGATTTAAGGTTAGTTGGAATTAAATTATTCTTCACTACTGATGCAGCAAACGATGCATAGGAGGAATAAGAGATGTTTGGATATCAAGTTTTAGGATTCGGAGCTGGTGGTAGAGAACCTACTGTTGAAGCAACAGGTGGAAATACCATAACTGATAATGGAGATTTTAAAGTNCANACNTTTACATCACCTGGTCAAATTACTTTTAGTAAAATACCTGCTACTGCTTCTGTAGAATATTTACTTGTCGCTGGAGGCGGCGGAGGTGCAGATGGCGGGGGGGACGCAGGCGCGGGTGGCGCGGGCGGACTTGTTGAGGGTTCTTCAACAAATTTTACAGCTGCATCTTTTGCAATAGCTGTTGGATCTGGTGGAGCTGGAAGAGGAAATCCACAAAACAATCAAGGTGGTAGTTCAGGTGGTCAAACTACTTTTGATATATCTCCTACGACAGGAACACAAATGACCGCTCAAGGAGGTGGAGCGGGAGGTCCCTTCCCTGGTGGGGGAGGCTCAGGCGGCTCAGGCGGAGGAGGCTCAAGAAGCACCTCAGGTGGGTCGGGAACTCAAGGTAATCAAGGACAAGGTCAAGGTTTTGGAAATAATGGTATGGGTTCAGGAATGTTTCACCACTCTGGAGGAGGTGGTGGCGCCGGCGGGGCAGGAATGCAATCTGCGGGCGGTGTAGGAAGACAAAATGATATCACAGGATCACAAGTATTTTATGCCGGAGGCGGTGGCGGATCACGACAATCAGGTCCCTCTGTTAATGTTCAAGGTGGACAAGGAGGCGGAGGTCAAGGAAGCCCAGGAGGTGGGCTATGTACGTCTGGCACTGATGGCTTAGGTGGAGGCGGAGGAGGGTCGTCTGACTCACCTCAACCTGGAAATGGAGGATCTGGAGTTGTAATTGTAACTTACGATCAATTTGCATCATAATGAAAACTTTAGCTAAAATGGATGGAAACACAGTAGTCAATATAGAGGCTATTGATGAGTGGAGATGCACTAACGATAATGGTCAAATTGATGAATCAGTTGCTAAAAATCATTTAATCAAAACAGGAGCTAATCCTGACGAATACATTTTATATATGCCAGATATACATATAAATGCCCCAGAGATTGGTGGCACTTACGACAGTGTTAATAATAAATTTATAAATAAAAAACCTCATTCTTCTTGGGAATTAAATACAACTAATTGGTTATGGCAACCAGTAGGTGGTTGGCCTGCAGATTCAAAACATAATGGTGGCACAAAAGCATATTTTTGGAACACAGAAACTGAATCAATAGAACCTGTAATAGACGGCGAACCCGAAGAAGAATAAATCTACATTGACTTAAAATAGGTTTCTGTTATAAGTGATCATTGAAAGATATGAACTTAGTAGATTTAGATAAAATTCTAGTTATTGGCGGTGGAAGTGCTGGTTTAATATCTGCCCTGATGCTAAAAAAAACTTTTGTTACAAAAGCAGTTTCCATAATTAAATCTGAAAAATTAGGTATCATAGGAGTTGGAGAAAGCACCACGGAACACATGGCTAGGTTCATGAAACACATTGGTATATCTAGAGAGGACTTAATTAAACATTGTGGGGCAACATTAAAAGCGGGAGTGTTCTTTCAAGGTTTTGGTAAAGATGATTTTATGCATTCTATTTCTCCTCCGTATGCTAATACACACAATGCATATTATTACATATATGGTCAATTAATTGGGTATAAAAAAAGAAAGTATAATCTTTATCCTGAATTTTTTAATTATTCTGAAATGCCTGTTGAAGCTTTAGAAAATGAAAATTGGATATATCAATATCATTTAAATACTTTTAAGTTTAATGAGTATTTATTAAAACTTTGTACAGAGAGAGGTATTGAAATAATAGATGATGATTTGCAAGAAGAGGACATTATTTTAAATGATAATGGAGATGTAGAAAAAATAATAGGAAGAAATCCTGTAGATAAAAATTTAACCAGAGAACATAAAGCTGATTTATATATAGATTGCACGGGTTTTAAAAGATTATTAGCTAATAAATTAAAATTTAAATGGGTATCTTACAAAGAGTATCTACCTTTAAACTCTGCGGTTGCATTTCCTACAGAAGAAACCAGTGAATATAATTTATATACTTTAGCAAAAGCTATGAAACACGGTTGGCTTTGGAGAATACCAACTCAAACTAGAACAGGTAATGGTTATGTATTTAACAAAGATTTTGCATCTCTTGATGATATAAGAAAAGAAATTAATTCTACGTATAACAAAGAAATAGAAATACAAAGATCTTTTGAATTTGAGCCAGGTTATTACGAAGAAATGTGGAAAAATAATGTTGTAGTGGCAGGTTTAGCTAGTAGTTTTATAGAGCCTTTAGAAGCTACTTCTATAGGCAGCACTATTCAACAAATGTTTATATTAATGCATTTTTTACCGTCAGAGGATAAGGTTAGTAACAATAAACAATATCACTATTTAATGGAAAATATATTTAGTTTTGTTTCACTGCATTACAAACTTCAACGAGAAGATACTCCTTTTTGGAAACACGTAAAAAATTTAAAAACCACTGATTTTTTAAAACACTATCTTCCAATATGGAAAAACAGATTACCCCAAGACTCAGATTTTAATGGAAGCTGGAATATGTTTTATGCACCTAATTTTATAAATGTTTTGTTTGGTCTTGATTTATTTGATTTAAAAAAGATAGTAAAAGAAGCTAGATTATATCCATTTGTATTAAGAGCAAATGCAACTAAAATATTTAGAAATCAAAGAAACTGGGAAAAAAATTGTCTCAAAATATCACATAAAAAATTTATTGATATGATTTATAAAAATAAACCTAAAAATTTAGAGGAAGAAAATGTCATCTATTAAACACCCTGGGGATGCATGTTTATATGATCCAGTAAATCATGAAAAACAAATGGCAACTCATGTTCCAAATTTTGGACTTTTATCAGGTAAAATGCCTGACGATCTTTTTTCAAAAGTAGTAGAAGAAGTTAACACTATTTATTCTGATTTTAACAATTCTAGATTTTATGGACATAAATTAGCTGGTAATATGAAAAACGAATATGGACTAGATAAATGTAAAAAAGATCTTGAAAAGTTTATGATTAATCAAGCAGTTGAGTATGACAAAGCTTTTGATTATGGACGTCAAATTATAATAGCAGATAAGGATATGCCTTATATGATGAAAGATCTTTGGGTTAATTTTCAAGCTAAGCATGAATTTAATCCTTTTCACACACACTCAGGTATATATAGTTTTGTTTTATTTGTAAATATACCCTACACTGAAGAAGATATAAATAAATCTCCAGGGGCTAAATCAAATAGTAATTGTGCTGGTGCATTAACATTTTATTATACTGATATTCTTGGAGGCATGAGGGACTTTACTTATAAAGCTACTAAAAAAGATGAACAATCTTTTATTTTTTTTCCTGCTAAGCTGCCTCATTGTGTTCATCCTTTTTATGACACAGATAAATATAGAATTACTATATCTGGAAATATAATTTATAAAAATGATTAATCTTTTTAGTAAGGTAGTAGGTGTTTATAAAAATTTAAAACATTCTAACGTACAAGAATTTTTAGTTAATAGATGTTTAAATATAAAAGAAAACGTGGCTACAAATAAAAACGGTTGGCTTAGTAAAGACATATATACCACACATAATAAACACGACATCACATTAGATTCAGAATTTAAATCTTTAAATGAATGGGTTGATTATAGCATAATAAATTATTGTAATGATTTATCATATTCTAACAAAATAAAAGTAAAAGAAGGATGGTTTAATATTTACAATAAAGGTGACTTTCAAGAATGTCATGAACATGCTAATTCTCATTTAAGTTGTATTTATTGTCTTAAAGGTGATGAGGGTTCTTCTAGAATTTTTTTTAAAAAAACAATAAGTATGTTTCCAATACCAGTGAAAGAGTACACGGAAACTAATTGTGAATATCATTGGGTTCCATTTGTTCCAGGAACTTTATATGTGTTTGAAAGTGCTCTTACCCATTATGTAGAAAAACATAATTTAAATACTGCTAGATATAGTTTAGCATACAATTTTATTTTACAATGAATCAAAAAATATTTATAGATGATCAAAATAATATTAAAGTAGTTCAAAATTTTTTATCTAAACCCTATTTTGAAGATTTACAAAAAATACTTATGGGTTATCATATGCCATGGTTTTTTAATGAAAATAGTCTAACAGATGTAAATGATAACAGTTTTTTATTTACGCATGCAATTTTTTATAAAGAACACGGTTGGGTAGGAACTGAACTTATTAATAATATAATTAGACCCATGTTGTGGAATATTAAAGAACATTTGAATTATAGCACAGTATCTAGAATAAAAGCTAATTTAACCACTAATCAAAACAAACAAGTTGTACACCCTACTCATCGTGATTGGAAAGGCACAGACGAAGATAAATATAAAATAGCAGTATTTCATGTTAACACATGTAATGGGTTTACAAAAGTAAAGGATAAAAAAATAGAAAATGTAGAAAATCAGTTAGTCATTTTTAATAATGTTGAACATTGTTATGCTACAGCAACTGATTGCTCATCAAGAGTAGTAATTAATTTTAATTTTATTGTATGAAAATAATGTCTTCAGAAGAAACTGTGAAATGGGAAATATCGGGCACGATACACAAAGTTTTAATTGACGATGAAGAACTTTTACAAAAATTAGAAAATAAAATAAGATATAACATCGACGATAAAATTTCTTATGAAACAAATGTAAAAGGAAGAATGACACATTGGGATACATTTAAAAAAGATGATACTTTTAAAAAGATGATATCTAAGTTTTTTCATACATGTTCTTATTATGGATTATTTCAAGGAGCAAAATCAAAAGATAATTTATTTCATTTTTTTATTAATAATGCTTGGGGCAACATTTTAAAAAAAGAAGAAAAGGTTGTTAGACATCATCACTTGGGTGTAGATTATGCGAGTGTTTTATATTTTGATGACTATTCTCCCCTTTGCACAGATGCTGGAAAAATAGAAACTAAAAGAGGTTTGGTAGTGACGATACCTTCATATTTATATCATTGGGTAGAGCCATTAGATAAAGATATTGAAAGATGCACAATAGCTTGGAATTGGTCGTTTACTAAAAAATGGGATTTGCCACATGTTCAACATCAAGAGGAAATTTTAAAATAATGCAACATATAAATATACCAGTAGTTTTTAAAAAAGCTTTTTCAAAAGATTTTTGTCAAAAAATAATAGACATACAAAAAAATACATCTTTCAAAAAAGGAACAGTGTCAGAGGCTAACAATGTTAATTTTAATATACGAGACTCTAATATTATTTTTACTGATGAACAATGGATTTACGATGCAGTGGTGCCTTGGTTTGAAAAAGCAAATAAAGACGGAAAATATAACTTTAAATTAGATTGGTATGAAGCTGCACAAGTTACTAAGTATGATAAAAATGGTTTTTATGGATGGCATCAAGATGAACATAGCATAGTTTATCCTAACGATCACCATAACGTTAATTTTAGAAACAAAATTAGAAAATTATCCTGTAGTGTGTTGTTGTCTGAACCAAATACTTATGAAGGCGGTGATTTTGATTTTGCAATTCCTATGGCTAAACACGCTAATTTAATGTATAAAAAAATAACTTTAAAATCTTTAGAAGTTGGAACAATGATTGTTTTTCCATCTTTTACATTACATAGAGTAAATCCAGTAACAAAAGGAACTAGATATTCTTTAGTAGTGTGGGCACTAGGACCTACGTATGATTAAAAAAATTATAAATTTTTTAAATAGAGACGAAATAAAAATTTTGTCACAATATTGGAAATTTAATAAAAAAAATATGATTGATTGCGATCAATCAATAGGCTCACTGAAAAAATATGGAGATCCTATAAGTGAATCTATTTTATTAATTAAAAAAACGCTTTTAGAAGAAGTAGTAGGTGAACCATTACTACCTACATGTTCATTTAGTAGAATGTATTTTAATGGAACAGAATTAATTAAACATAGTGATAGACCATCTTGTGAAGTTTCTGTAACTTTAAATATTTATGCAGATAAAGATTGGAAAATATTTTTTTGTCCTAAAAATTCAGATAAACAACCTTTGAGTTTAATTACTGAACCTGGAGAAGGTTTATTATACGAAGGTATGAAATATGATCATTGGAGAGAGAAGTACGAAGGTCAAGAATGCATGCAAGTTTTTTTACACTATGTTAGAAAAAATGGACCTTATAAATCTTTTTATAAAGATGGGAGACCTAGCATTGGATATTAATAAATTATCCGTATTTCCAAGTTTAATTTTACAAGTATCTAAATATATTAATGAAACCGAGTGTAATCAAATATACCAAAAACTTCTTGAAGAAGATACACATACCCATGAGGCTTTTGCCCCTCTAAAAGATAAAGCTAAATCCTCACATAAAATAGACTCTGACATATTAAAAAAAGTAAAAATAAATTTTAAAAATATTTTAAATCAATACAGTGAGCTCACAGGTTTTACTTTTAAAAATGAAATAACAAATTCTTGGTTTAACATTCAACAAAAGGATAGTGTTTTAAAAGATCACACTCATCCTTTGACTGTGGTTGCAGGTGTTTTATTTATTAACGTTGATGATAAAGCCAGCCCCATTTATTTCCAAAATCCAAATCCACATATTAATTATACGGCTATAGAAAAAAATACTCCATATTCATTTGAATGGGTGAAATGCATTCCTAAAAAAGGCGATTTATATCTATTTCCTGGGTGGTTGAAACACGGCTCATTTAATGATAAAAATATGTGTGAAAATAGAACGGTTATAAGTTTTAACGCCATTTAGTATTAGGTAGATTTTTAAATAAGTATGGTATAAAGGTTAAATTATGCTACAAAAAATAGGATTTCAGCCAGGAATTAATAAACAAATTTCAGAAACCACAGCAGAGGGTCAGTGGGTCGACTGTGATAATGTTAGATTTAGATACGGATCTCCTGAAAAAATAGGGGGATGGAATCAATTAGGCACTATAAATGAAAACGAGCTAACAGGGGCTGGACGTGGTCTTCATCACTTTGTTAATAGTTTAGGTAGAAGATATGCCATAATTGGCACAAACAGAATTTTATATGCTTTTTCTGGGGGTGTGTTTTATGACATACACCCTATTAAAACTACAACAACTCTTACAAGTGCTTTTAGCACGACCAACGGATCACCAACTGTTACAATAACTTTTCCAACAGGTCACGGGATTAATCCACAAGATATTATTTTATTAGACAATTTTACTACAATTACAGGATCTAACTTTAGTGCATCAGATTTTAACGATAAAAAATTTATGGTAACCACTGTCCCAACAACAGAAACGTTAACAATTACGATGCCATCAAATGAAACAGGATCTGGCGCGACAACGTCTGGTGGTATTAGAGTACAACATTATTTTCCGGTTGGATCTGCTGTTCAAGAAAAAGGATTCGGTTGGGGTCTTGGATCTTGGGGTGGAGAAGCCTCTAACCCAGTAACAACCACTTTGAATGGAGCATTATTAGATGATGCTAATGGTACAGGTGGATCTGGAACATCAATCGTTTTAGCGGATGCTACACAGTTTCCAAGCTCTGGTACAAATTTTATTCAAGTGGGTAATGAAGAGATATCTTACACTGGAGTTACAGGTGGCACTACATTAACTGGCATTACAAGAGCTGTAAGAGGCTCAACTAGATCAGGACATAGTGATGGTGCTTCAGTTAAAAATAGCACAGATTATGTTGCTTGGGGTGAGGCAGCATCTGGTGACTTAGTTTTAGAACCAGGTATGTGGTCATTAGATAATTTTGGTGATAAAGCTATTTGTTTAATTCACGATAGTTCTGTATTTGAATGGGATTCTTCTTTATCAAATGCAACAGAAACAAGGTGTAATATTATATCTGGAGCACCAACTGCATCTAGACACATGGTTGTATCAACACCAGATCGTCACTTAGTTTTTTATGGAACAGAAACAACTATTGGAGATGTTACGACACAAGATGACATGTTTATTAGATTCTCGGATCAAGAGGATATAAATACGTATACACCTACAGCAACCAATACAGCTGGTACACAAAGACTGGCTGATGGATCACAGATTAGAGGAGCTATCAGAGGTAGAGATGCAATCTATGTTTGGACTGATACGGCATTATTTACACAACGTTTTGTTGGATCACCTTTTACATTTGCCTTTTCACAAGTAGGAACTAACTGTGGATTAGCAGGTCAGAATGCATGTGTAGAAGTTGATGGTGCTGCGTATTGGATGTCAGAGAATGGTTTTTTTAGATATGCAGGTAAATTAGAATCACTACCGTGTTTAGTTGAAGACTTTGTGTTTGATGACATAAATATGGAATCAGGTAATCAAATGATTTCAGCAGGATTAAATAATTTGTTTGGTGAAGTTATATGGTTTTATCCACAAGCTACATCTAGTGTTGTTAATAGAATGGTTACATTTAATTATTTTGATTCATCACCACAAAGACCAGTTTGGACTGTCGGTAGTTTATCTAGAACAATGTGGCAAGACTCGGCGGTATTTAGTAAACCACGTGCTTTAGAGTATGATGCATCAAATGATTCATCTCATGACGTCGTTGGAAACACTGAGGGTAGAACAAGTTACTATGAACATGAAACAGGAACTGATCAAAATAGAAATGGAACGATAACAGCTATAACTGCTAACATACTATCTGGAGATTTTGATATAACACAAAGAATAGTAGGTAATCAAATGACAGGGATAGCGGATACTAGAGGAGATGGTGAATTTATAATGAAGATAAGAAGATTTATACCAGATTTTATATCTCAAACAGGTAACACTAGAATTACTTTAAATTTAAGAAATTTTCCAAACGACACTGCTGCTAGCTCCTCTTTAGGTCCTTTTGATGTAACTACATCAACACAAAAAATAGATACTAGGGCAAGAGCTAGAGCCATAGCATTAAAAGTAGAAAATACATCAACCAGTCAAAACTGGAAGTTGGGCACTTTTAGATTAGACATACAACCAGATGGAAGAAGATAATGATACCATTTTATAATTTAGCGGATCAAGAAATTTATCGTAGAGGTTTGTCATTTATACCTCAAGAAAGATTTAGATTGGCTGATCCATTTTTTGGAGTTACTCCGAATATTAGTAGCAGCCCTAGTGGACTTATGAGTATTGTTGATAGAAATAGGGCAGCTTTAAATCAAGCAGCTTTACGTCAAGCATCACCTATGGCTTTTATAATGGGTGGTGAACAAGGTAGGGAAGATGACGATATTGATAGAACAGATAATTTAGGAATTACTTCTCTCGCTGATTTAAGAGGAGCAATTACTAGTAACATTCCGGGAACAATTGGATTTAACGTAGCTGGCATACCTGGAGCTTTAATTGGAAGAACTTTAGGACAAGCATTTGAAAATATTAGAAATCCATACACAGATGTGTTTGGAAGATTAAATGCAAGAACACAAACAGCAATTCAAAAAGATTTACAAAGAGACTTTATGGATAGAGTAGGTAGAGGTGAAGTGGACTTTAGTGGTGGTATTACTGCAGCACAAGATGCAGCTAGAGGTAGAAAGGGTAGAGAAGGAAATGGTCCTTCTTCAGGCGGACCTCCATCAGGACCAGGTGAATCTTCATCAGATGCAGGATTTGGATAATGGCTAAGATAGTACAGGTATTAACGAGACCCTCTCAAGAGTATGATTATACTGTAGCTGAAGCTCAGACTAGAGATTTAGATGGTGTAATTGAAAAATTAAATACAACGTATCAACAAGAATTAAAAGAGGAGCTAGAAGCGTTTAACTTCTTTTTAAATTAATGGCTAATAGTTTTATAAATAAAAAAGCAGATTTAACTACAACTGACCTTACAACACTATATACTGTGCCTACAGCAAAAACAGCTGTTATTAAATCTTTGTTAGTTGCTAACGATTCAGGATCTGGTTGTAACATAGATATTACTTTAGTAGATGCTTCTACTAATATCTTTACTTTATTTAAATCAAAAACTGTTGCAACTAATACTACAACAGAACTATTAACTCATCCTCTTGTAATGGAGGAAAGTGAAGCATTAAAGGTACAAGCTAGTGACTCAGATGAGCTACACGTTATAGCTTCAATATTAGAAATACAACCAAGGGAGGTTACGTAATGCAACAAATAACACCAGAAAAGATAATAGAGGAGATATCTAATATTAAAACAGGTGAAAAATACATGAGTGATCAAGAGTGGAAAGCTAAAGGTATACCAGAATCTGACATAAGAAGAGATATTACCGTCGTAATGCCTAGCCTTGATTTATTTGGAAAAACAAAATAAGATAGATAAATTATGGCAATTTCAAGACCACAAATAAATAGACAACTTCGAAAAGACGGCGGTATTTTAACAATAGCTGACGCTAGAAGAATGGCCCCTCCTGGTGAGGATCTAGCATATATCAATAAAGATGAGGCAGCTCTTTTAAAGTCACTAGGTGGTGCTGGTGAAGATATTAATGGGACTGGTATTAAATCATATTTTATAAAAAAAGTTTTTAAAAAAGCTGCTAAAGCAGTTAAAAAAGTTGTTAAAAGTCCTGTTGGTAAAGCTGCAATATTAGGAGCTTTAACATTTGGTATACCAGGGACACAGTTTAGTGGACTTGCTGGTGGCAAAGGTTTAGGGTCTTTTTTCGGTAAAGGTAGTTTTAATCCATTTTTAAGAAAAGTTGCTGGAGATACAGCATTCAGTGGATTAGGTTCTATATTTAGTAAAGCAGGTTTAGTCGGCTCAGGAGGGGGACTTACAGGTCTTGGCAAATTAGCAACGATTGGTGGTATATCAGGTCTTGGTGGATTACTAGCTGCTAAAGAAGCAGAGGATGAAGAAGAAATAGATTTTAGTAAATTAGATAGAGGTGAAGGTTTAGATATCGCAGACATAGTTAGACGTGCAAAACAAGGGGATCCTGAGTTTAGATTTTTACCAAGCGCTATATATCAAAACTTAGCAGAGGGCGGTGAGGTTGGATCATTAGCCATGAACAAAGAAAATGTCCCACAAATGTATGTATCTGATGAAGCAGGTGCGTTACCTAAAAAAATGAAAGATGGTGAAGGCGGAGTATTGCCATCAGATATGGGTAAATTAAAAAGAAGTGATTTTGAAACTGAAGAAGATTATAAAAGGTATTTAAGACAGCTAAACAAGAAAGCTGAAGGAGGGATCATGGACCTTGGAGGCATGGAAATGGATCTTAGAGGTGGTGGATTTGTGCCACTAGGAGCCAAAGAAAAGGCCGATGACGTGCCAGCTAGATTAAGTAAGAATGAATTTGTAATGACCGCTGATGCTGTAAGAGCAGCAGGTGGAGGAAGTATTGATAAAGGGGCAGATAAGATGTATAACCTTATGAAAGATTTGGAGAGTAGAGTATAATGGCAGTACAAGAAACACGTAATTTACCCGCACAGTTTATAGAAGATCTTGGTAAAGATTATGCAAAGCAGTTAACAGCTACAACTGCTATACCAATAGATACTTCTAAATTTGCACCACAAGTAGCAGCACAGGATGCATTGCAAACTAGAGCTGCAACATTAGCAGGAACTGGTGTTGGATCTTTTGCACCTTTTATACAAGCGGCACAACAAGCAGCGGCAACAGCTGGTACAACTTTAGGTGGTATAGCTGGTTTAACAGGAGCACCTACAGCAGCACAAACAGCAGCATTTACATCACCATTTCAACAACAAGTTATTGATACAACATTAGCTGAGTTTGACAGACAACAAGCTATCAACGAACAAAATATCAGGGACCAAGCAGCACAACTTGGGGCTCTTGGAGCAGGTAGAACTGGTGTACAACTATCTGAGTTTCAAGCTCAGTCTGGAAGAGATAGAGCTGCATTAGAGGCTCAACTAAGACAACAAGGCTTTCAACAAGCGCAAGCAGCTAGACAACAAGATATTCAAAATAGATTTGGTTTAGCTCAAGCACAATCAGGTCTAGGACAATTTCAAACTGCTTTAGCTCAACAAGTCCCAGCATTACAAAGAGCAGATATTTCAACTCTTGGTCAAGTAGGTGCAGCCCAACAAGCACAAAGACAAGCGGTGCTGGATGCACAAAGACAAGCAGCAAGAACCGCGGCCTATGAACCATTAGAAAGATTAGGATTCTTTGGTCAAGGTGTAACTGGATTAATGGGTGGTTATCCTGCACAATATCAATTCCAAGCAACACCACCAGCATCACCATTACAAACAGCGTTAGGATTAGGAACAGGTATAGCAGGAATATTCGGAGCATTGAGATAAGATGATGAACCGTATTTTAAAAAGACCTATGTTTAGAATGGGAGGTCGAAGTGACGATGGTATCATGTCATTAAGAGCTGGATATCAAAACGGTGGAAGTCCTTTGACAACACCAGATTTATTTTTACAAGCTCAAAAAGTTCAACAAAAACCTTTTTTAACTTTAGAAGAAATAAATAAACAATATGATGATGCTGTTAAAAGAGCAGATGAAGATTTAATGTTTGCTGATGTTGAGGATTTAGCTATGGGTCCTGGTAGTTTTTTTGAAAAACAAGAGGGAATCACTCAATTTTTAAAAACACCAGAGGGTGAAAAATTTTTTAAAAAACCTTTGCTTGAAGAAAGGGACAAACAAATTACTGAAAGAAAATCTTTAGGTTTAGAAATTCCAGATCCTATAAAATTACCTGAGGCTAGAGATACTGAAAAAACCGACGTTAAAACTGAAACACCTAAAACCGCAGCTAAGACAGAGGCTTCAGATAAAGATACTATAGATAGCTATATAAAAATGTTTTCAGAGGCTTTTGGAGACTCACCAGAGGATGCGGCTAGAGAAAGATATTTACAGCTTGCTAAATTTGGTGCTAATCTTTTAGCACAACCTGGAGGCGATCTAGTGGGTGCTATTGGTAGAGCAGCAGCCCCAAGTATTGAAGGACTAGCAGCCTTAGAAGCATCCAGAAGAGCGGGCGATAGAGATGTTAAACTTGCAGCGGTTAAAACTGCTATAGAAAAAATGGATGATCCGACAGCAGATAAAATAAAAACACTAGCTAGATTATCTGGAGTATCAGAAGATGAAGTAGCTAAATTAATGATTGCAGGTAGTGGTGATAATAAGGCGGATAGAATTAACGTTACAGCAAAAGCTTTAGAAGGAACTGTTGGTGCAGAACCAGCTTTAAAAATAGCACAAGCTTTAGAAGAAGAAGGAGCAGTTTTAGCACAAGCAAGTCCAATAGAAATAGATCCAAAAACTAAAAAACCCAAAGAAGGTGTTGCTGACGGACTTTATTATGATCAAGACGGAAAAGTTTACAAAGTANAAGATGGAAAACCCTCTATCATAAAAATTAAATAGGAGGTCTCATGGCTGTTATATACCAACAGGGAGAATCTTTTGCAGATCTTCAAAATAAATACTCACCTGAAAGTCAAGAAGATGATGTAGGATTTTTTGAATCCGCACTAGCAGGTGTTGCAACTGGTATATGGAATATACCAAAAGGTTTTGTATCTTTAGGTGCAGAAATATTTGATTTAGTCGGAGACACTGATACAGCTAGAGATGTTGAAAAATGGTTTGATGATGTTAATCCATTTGATGATGAAGCAGAGGCAAGAACTGTTGGTAAAATAACTCAAGCGCTTACTCAGATTGCACCACTTGCTGTTTCTGGTTTTGCTTTAGGTGCAAGAGCAGGAACAAAAATTGCAAGAGGTTTAACAAAAAGAGCAACTCTATTAGAGGCAAAAAAATTAGGTGTAAAAGAAGGAGATAAAATAGCTAGAAGTATCGCTAGAAGAGCAATAGCCGCTAGAAAAGCGGGGAAAAGTCTTAATCTAACAAACGTTGGTAGAAAGATTATGGGTAAAACCACTGGTGGTGTCATAGGCGGTGGTATAGGAGAAGCAATTGTTGCTGATGAGGATATAGGAACATTAGCTGATATAGCAAAAGGCACATCATTAGAACCTTATGCAATTACTATGATGGATAGAAGTGTTGATAAAGAAGGTAGAGATGAAGCATTTAGAAGATTAAAAAATAGATTAAAGTTTGGAACTGAAGGTGCATTATTTAATTTAGCTTTAATAGGTGCAGGTAAAGGTGTTCAAAAAATTAGAAAAGTAGATCCAAATGGTATTGATGAATATGCACCAGGTTTTATTGAAAGACAAGTTCAAAAAATAAGATTAGGACTTTCTCCACAAGGAGGAGGTAGTAGATTTACACTCGAAGCGTTAAAAGGTTCAGAAGATACGATAAGAGCCATAGAATTTTCAGCATTAGAATCAGCAAAAGAATTGGATAGATTAAGTAAAGACATGATTGATCCTATTAATAATTTTTTACAGAAAAAAGCTGTTGATGGAAAATTTACTGAAGTTACCCAAAAACAAGTTTTAGAAAGATTACAAGATATTTTAGAAGGTAAAGTAAATCAAAAATTTATAGGGCCTTTACCAAAAAACAAAAAAGATTTGTTGTTAAGACCTGACAGAGCAGAACAGGCACTTGCAAAAATAAAAATAAATAAAGGTCATCAACAACTATTATCTAAGGCTCCTGATTTAAAAAATCAAATAAAAAATATAGATGATCAATTAAAAGAAATTAAAGCTCTTGAAATAGATGATCAAGCTAAACTTTTAAATCAACCTAGAAAACAAACTTTATTAAAACAAAGAGCACAGCTTAGTAATCAATTAAAACAAATAGATCAAAACCTAAAAGGTTCTGCTAGAATAAAACAAAATATTTTTACAAGAGATGATTATCAAGTTAATGACTCACTTAGACGTTTAACTACTTTAATGAAAGAGTCAGGAATAGATAACAAAACTATAAAACAATTAGAGGATAGTGTAATAAATATGCGCCTTGGAATAGATAATCTTTCTGGTGTATTAATGCAGGGTGGTAAACTAACCGATGATCAATTTAAAACTTTTAGTGATGAGATTGGTAGTTATATAAATTATAGATTTAAAGCTTTTGATAAATTACCACTTTTACAAAAATATAAAGTAACTAATCAAATTCAAACAAAAGCATTTAATTTATTAAAGGCAGATAAACTTAAATCCTATGCTTTAGATAAAGCAAATTATATTGAAACAGGACCAAACAAAGGGCAGTTAATACCTTTAAGTAAACAGGCAGAAAAAGCTTTAGATCAAAAAGTTAATAAAGAAATAAATGACTTTATACGAGCAAAAGCTTTAGATGTAGAAGATGTTCTTAATCCTAAATTTAAAAACGGTGTCCAATCTGTTACAGAAAAAGCTGCAACAAAAGCAGAGACAGAAGCCGTATCGTTAAGTCCTGATATATTAACACAAAGAATTGCAGAACCATGGCAAAGAGAATTATTAGGTGTTGTAAAAGATCCAACATACACTTTTCATGCAACTACAAGTAGACAAGCTAGTTTAGCATTTGGTTTAAAATATATGGATGATTTAAATAAAGCATTTAGTTCAGGACCAAATAAAAAAATATTTACCCAAGATGAAATGATAAAAGAGTTTGGAGAAAACTTTGAACAAAATTTAGATCCAAATAAATTTAAAAAAGTAGAAATAGAAACAAGACCAGAATTAAGCGGCATGTCACCTTTAGAAGGTAAATATATACGAGCTCCTGAATATGATGCTATGTTTGATGTGACTAGTAATTGGTTAAATAATACTAGAGTTGGTCTAATGTATAGATACATGTTGTTAGCACCAAAAGGTGCAACACAAGTTGCTAAAACAATTTTATCACCATTTACACACGTTAGAAACTTTTTAAGTGCTACAGCTTTTGCTGCTGCTAATGGTGCTATATTACCTAGTTTAACAGACATACAAACTTTAGCGCCAAAAGCTTTAGGTGGTAAAGGTGTGTTAGGTGATGCTTATAAATTAACAGCAGGTAGGGTTTTCGGAACTTTACCAGAAGAACAAGCTAAAAATTTTGCAAGATACCAAAGATTAGGAATCGTGGGAACACAGGTAGAAGCTGGTGAAATAGCTAGACTAACTAGAGATATAGCGGGTGGGGCATCAGGTGCAAAAGCATTACAAAAATTAGAAAAACTACCTAGCGGTGTTAAAAAAGTATTTGGTAAATTACAAGAGTCATATATAGCGGAGGATGATTTTTGGAAAATTACTACTTTTGAATTAGAGAGAAACAGACATTCAAGTATTTTAACTAAACTTGGAATTACAAAAGATAATTATAAAGCTGTGTTAGATGAAACATCACCTAAAGGTAATTATTTTAGAAAAAAAATCGCTAGAAAAGAAATAGCTGATGAATCTTTTGAAGGTTTCTTAGATGAACTATCTGCTAATATTGTAAGAAATCAAGTTCCAAACTATGAATTTATAGGAAGAACTGCTAAAGCATTAAGACAATCACCTTTTGGAAACTTTATAGCATTTCCATTAGAGATTATGAGAACTGGTAATAATATCATGACTCAGTCAATAGATGAAATTACTAGTGGTATTCCAGAGTTACGAGCTTTAGGATTAAGAAGATTATTTGCTTTTGGAACAACTGTTGGTGGTATTCCATATACTTTATCAGAAGTATTTAAAGCAAAAAATAATGTTTCTGATGAAGAAATTCAAGCTCTTAGAAGATTTGTTCCTGAGTGGTCTAAAAATTCTACGCTTCTTGCAAAAGGCAGAGATGAAAAAGGTAATTTAAAATATACAGATGCTAGTTATAGTTTAGCGTATGATTTTTTAATTAGACCTTATCAAGCTGTAACTAACGCTATGGCTCAAACAGATGGTTCAAATGAATCTCTTAAAGAAGCTTTAGGAAAAGGTATAACAGATGGTATGGTAGAAATTATGAGACCGTTTACAGAAGAGTCTATTTTTATAGCTGGTCTTGTGGATAGCACAATTAGAAGAGGTGTTGGTAGAGATGGTAGAAGAGTTTGGAGTGAACAAGATGATCCGATGCTTAAAATAGGTAAAGGAGTATTACATGTTGGAGAAAATTTATTACCTGGTTCTTTACCACAATTAAAAAGAATAGGACAAGCCGTTACTGGCAAAACTGCTAAATATGGTGATTTGTATAAATTAGAAGATGAGCTTCCTGGTATATTTGGTTTTAGAACTGTTACATCAGATCCAGCAAAAGCCTTAACTTTTATGACAACAGATTTTGTAAGAGATTTAAAAGGAGCTGATAATTTATTTACAGCACCATTATTAAGAGGTGGTAGGGTAACAAAAAAAGATATTATAAACTCTTATAAATATTCACAGGCACAAAGATTTTCTATTTTAAAAGACATGTATAAAAATATAGATGCAGCTAGAACATTAGGTGTATCAAACTCTGTTATAAATAGAAAAGTAAAAAGAAGAGGTGTAAGAAAAGATGTATTTGATCAATTAATGANAGGTAAATTTACACCAACAAGACCTAGTGATTTTTTTATTAAAAGATTATCTGAAATAAATAGAGATTTAAATCAAAAAGAAGGTGTGCAAGTNCCAAATCCATANTTAGAAGCACTACCTGAATTNAATAAAATTCTTTTAGACAATAGAAANACNANNTTATTAGATGATGAAATTAAATTTTATGAAGATCCAGAACCACCAGTCATACAACAAGAANCACGGATCACGACTCCNCCNNTAAATACNGTNNNNATAAGTCCNNANGTAGTNNNTGCTACNAGNCCAAAATGTTGGCTTGAGTTTGCCACCTAATTTTGCTAATTTATCAACAGCAGANAANTTAAAAACTTTAANTGANTTNGGAATAAATATTAACTAATTATGGCAATGNANCCNAAAANNACNAGAGAACANATNNTATCNTTNTACGGACANATTTCAGGTGTNAAGAAAAATTTAAAACATGTACACGAAGATGTCGAGAANTTGGGCGGTAAGATAGATAAAGTCTATTGGGTTCTCTTAGCAGCAGCGGGATCTGCTGTGCTCTTTGCATTAAGCATACTATTTAAATAATGAATCTTACACGTAATTTCACCCTCTCAGAGTTAATCAAAAGCGACACTGCTATACGTAAAGGCATTAACAATAACCCTAACGCAGAGCAAATAGAAAAATTAAAAGCATTGTGTGAAAATATTTTACAGCCAATACGTGACCATTTTGGTAGGGTAAAGATAACGAGCGGTTTCCGTAGCGTAGAGTTATGTATCGCTATCGGTAGCTCAAGCAATTCACAGCATGCCAAGGCTGAGGCCGCGGACTTCGAATGTGTTGGCGTTGACAACGCTGAGCTTTTTGATTGGATTAAAAATAACCTCGAGCCAGATCAATTGATCCTCGAGTTCTACACTCCTGGCGAACCCAACTCGGGCTGGATCCAC
>FUFK010045289.1_pt1 | contig 27747 bp, 29 predicted proteins | sample 1021851 | NCBI WGS metagenome assembly FUFK01 (sample SAMEA51879418, study PRJEB19060) | metagenome
AAAATGACCACTTGCAACGTTTATCTGATTTGATAGGTCGGCAATATGATGCAAGTCCCGCATCTGGTCGGCAGCGTCCTGCTAAGTCAGAGAAAGCGACCGTCCTGTTACCGCGGTAGGCGCGTCGTATTTGGCATAAGCAATCTGGCAACCCTCCCGAAACGTATGCANTGAGCAAGAGTCNTACCGAGGCGAACTGCATGGAATTATTGTTTTGGATGGTCGCAGCCACCTTATGGCTTGGAATTAGCGTCGACTCGGCCCGCAGGCAAACACCGCTTCTACTGCTTGANCAAGCCCACTCTCAGTGACCGCTAAGACAGAGGCATCACTTTGACCTGGTTGATCATTGGCTTCTGGGGTTGCACCGGCATGTGGCTACTCAGCTTGGCCGGGGATCTGGGACTTGCGCGCGACCCCGACGTTGCAAAGGGCCTTCAATGGCTACCTTTGATCAGTGCCATCATTTCTTTCATAGGCATGTGTTATTTCGGAAACGCCACATCGATGTTTGGTTGGTGACACTCGACAACACTCAGCGAGATTAAGACACAGGCATCAACAGCAGGTATTGCATTTTTCAGCAAGGGAAGACCGCCGAGCCAGCTTTTTTTTCACTCTGTTAGCAGTAAACTGAAGCNCAANACAAAGCAGTAATCCCCNGGGGTCACTCCACATGAATGCGCCGATTCCGATTTTAGATACCTGGCCCCAGCAATCGATTCGCGGTCACAGCATCCCNGGTTCCCGCTACACCTCCCGTGACTTCATGGAGCAGGAATGGGAAGGCATGTGGACACGGGTGTGGCTACTGCTGGGCCGGGAGTCTGAGTTGCCAGAGNCCGGCGACTGGCAGATGGAGCCCGTGGGGCGCGAAGAGATCCTGATGGTGCGCCAGCAAGACGGGAGCATTAAAGCCTTCTATAACGTGTGCCAGCATCGGGGCAATCCGCTGGTGGACGAGCCCAAGGGCAGCACCCCGCGGCGCTTTGTCTGCCGCTACCACAGCTGGGCGTTTCTGCCCGACGGCGCGCTCCAGTTTGCGCCGGATAAGGAGGACTTCCCGGACGGCAACCCCTGCGGCAAGCTGCGGCTCGCCGAGCTCAAATGCGAGACCTTTGCCGGCTTTATCTGGGTCAATATGGACCCCGACTGCGGGCCTTTAAAGGATTACCTAGGGCCGATCTGGGACGAGTGGCAGGCCAGAGAGGTGGATACCTGGCAACGCACCATGGCCAACACCATGTGGTTACCCTGCAACTGGAAGGTGGTGCTCGATAACTTCAATGAGTCCTACCACGTACCCACGGTGCACATGGGGGCGACGCCCTCCACCGACCGCACCGCCATCGCCGGAGGCATTAACACCTACTTCAAAGAAACCCAGTTTGATCTGGCGAATGAAGGCCATGCGCGCATGATCATGAAGGGCGGCTATGGTGCCGGCGTGACCGACACCGACGGCAACATNGTCGAGCCGCTGGCCTCGCTCCTTGGCTACTGGAACCTCGACCCCGCCGACTTTAAAGGCAAACCCGATGACACCCGCGAGGCGCTGCAGCAGGCAAAGCGAGCGCTGGGCCCCGACAAGGGCTACAGCCACTACGCGGCCGTGCCCGACGAGCAGCTTACCGATGCTTTCCACTACACGCTGTTCCCCAACTTTGCGGTGTCGCTATGGGCCGACGGCTTTCACTTTTTGCGGGCGCGCCCACACCCTACCGACCCGGAGCAGTGCCTGTTTGATAATTGGTGGTATGCCAGCCCGGCCAGCGTGGCGGCCGAGTTAGACGATGGCACCAGCGCCACCGAATCACTCACCGGTGACGGTTCGGGTGACGTGCCCGTCAAATGGCTGACCTGCGGCGAGGACTCGATTGGCCCGGCGATCGAAGACGACGTAGCGGTGTTTATCACCCAGCAGCGCGGCGTGCGTTCGCGAGGGTTCAAAGGCGCCTATCTCTCCGGTCAGGAGAAACGCATCAGCCGGTACCACGAGCGCATCGATGACTACATCGATGGCAAGCTATAGCCATAAATAACGAAATAGGGCATGGAGNAGGATATGAGTGACGCCGACGATCGCAGGCAGCTCCAGGATGTGATGCTCTCCTATGCCGCTGCCGTGGATGCGCGGGACATGGCGCGCTACCGCGCCTGCTTTGCCGATGACGTCGAAATTGTGGGTTTTGGTGAAGCCACGATTTCCGGCGCCGATGCCTGGACCGCATCGGTGGAAAGCCAGCTCGAGGCTTTTTCTGCAACCCAGCATCTGATGAGCCCGCAGCTGGCGACGATATCGGGTGATACCGCCTCCGCCCGAACCGANGTGCAAGCGCTGCACGTGCTGAAAGACGGCGATGGCGCCATGTTCACCCTGTGGGCGACCTACCTGACCGACTTTGTACGCGCCGGCGACGGCTGGAAAATTGCCCGCCATGAACTGGTCATCCGGGGCACCCAGCAAACCCCCTGACAACACTGAGATGTCACTGCGCTCCTCAGCGGGCTTAAGCCCGGCACGGCGACTGTCTGTTAACCACTTTACGGCGGCGTTGCTGGCCTGCTGGGTGAGCTACGGGCAAGCGGCCGAAACATGGCCATTGGTGGTGACGGCAGATCAGAGTGGTCAGTGTNNGCAGGCGCTCTCAAAAGGGACGGCAACAGGAGCGCACAGCGGGTTTGGCGACCTCGTTCTCAANGCTCAACTGGAATGTCGAGAAAGCACAGCATCCANACTTTGATTCGGGCGGTGGCGGAGCACCTTGAACTCAAATACTCCCGGGGGAAACGCTACGCTGACTCCGCCGAAGCATTTATCGATCGTCTGGCACGCAAACGTAAGAGCTCCTGGAGCGGCGAGCCCTATCAACTGATCTGCGACGGCGAGACACANCCCGCCGGCGACTGGCTAACAATGAGGCTTGAAGCGCTTCGCAGTCAGTGAGTAGAGGTGTGACGCGCCTCAAACTACCTGGGGTGATCAGAGGGCTGTCTTCAGGCGTCGGCAAATCGCTGCAGGCTAGACAGGGCCGAGGGCTCATCGGGCACCAGTGCGGCGGTCGCGCCCCACAACGCGCGGTTGGCGAGGGCGCTGTCGAAGCATTCGATNATCGCGCGAATTTGGCCGTCCCGGACTTTGAAGATGTGGACGTAGGTCTGATCGTAGCGCTCACCGGTTAATGCCAGGCCATTGTTCTGTGCCATGGCCACCACCACCTCACCGCCGTCAAACACTATCCGGTGATCGGCACAAAANGTGATCTCCTCGGGGNTCACGCAGCCAAATACGAGCGGGGTCACTTCCTCAAAAAATCGCTGCTTACCCTCATAAATNCCGGACAGCACATGATCCTGTGTCGGGCATATCAGACAAAAGTCTTCGGCAATGACGCTATCCAGCAGCGCGGTGTCACCGGTTCGGATTGCCTCATAAAACTGATCAACAATGTGGCTCATTGGCGCCTCCGCGTCGGTATCGATCTGTCGTTTTGCCTGTTGGGCCGGATAAGGGCTGACGCCGTGCGAGGCGTCACCACAAGCTAATGGCATCATCCTCAGGTCTCATCGTCGGGCGTATCACCTGCCCGCAGCGACTGTACGCCCCGAATAACAAAGTGGATAAAAGCGATCCACAACGTCACGTAGGCGAGGGTAAAGCCCCACTGCCACCCCACATAACCCAGAATGACACCCGTTACCGGCACCATCGCCAGCCAGTGACCCGTTACCCAGGCCGAATGCTTCCAGGAAAAGTAGACCGCACTGACCGCTGCAACAATCATCAGGATCGAAAAAACGTCCTGCGCCCAAGGGCGGGTGTACATCAGGCCTCCCAGTACCACCGCGGATATCCCCGCAATGGCGTGGGCCAGCGCACCAAAATCAATGCCGCTCTGTGGGGCTGAGTCTGTGGGAATGTCGCTCATGATGGCACCCTCTGTGTCACCTTTTTGCTGTTGCTGACAAACCGGCCTTGTTTATCTGCTGCACCATACGCGGGTCGTACCCTTAAGGGGTGAGGTCCCGAATATAGCCGAGCACATTGGGGTAGTGCGTTGTGGGGGTACCGGTGGCTCGCAGGGCCGCGACAGCCTCATCGGATACGGCNCCGTANAGCTCAACGGTAAAGACATCCAAGAGTGGTGAGACCTCCTCGAGGTATGCACCCAAATCTGCATTGTTGAGATGGAAGATGAGCGCCTCGCTGTTTTCATAGACCTCGGTCCAGATAAAGCCCTGAGGGTCGGACGGATCCTGATCGAAGGTATGCAACAACATACCGGGCTCCCCAGCCTCCACTTTTTTGTCGACGGCGGCAGACAGCGCCACCACTTGATCTGCCTGATCAGGCAATGCATGCAATCGCGCAATCAGGACAAAAGCCGATGGTCCTGCGGGCAAGGCGTTCTGAGCCTGCACCGCTGAGGACAANCCGGCCACNGCCAAGGTCAGAATAAAAAATAGATTACGCAACATGCTGAGCCCCCAATTGATTAGAGGCCTCAGCTTAGACGAATCCGTCATCTTCTGCGAAATTTTGCTCATTCATCTGAGCTTCGCTGATGGCCAGAGTGTTTAGGCCCAACTTAAGNGGCCCGCGAGCCNGAGAAGCACGCCGAGNAAACAACCGAATGGATGAACATACCGTTCTNGAGCACTTGGGCAATCTGGCGGTCATCCTGCTTGCCGTCCTGCTCTCCACCTCAGTGCATNACNTGTTTCTAAAANACTTGNACCGCGGCGCGCGGNTGGNACTGAAATTCCCTCAGATCAGGCTAGGCTATGGCGTGATCGTCTCGCTGGTCGCCCATTACATTGAAGTCGCCCTATTCGCGTTCGCATACAAGGTGTCGATTGAGTCGGGCTTTGGGACGCTCGAGGGTAACTTTGAGGGCTCGATTGCGGACCACCTCTACTTCTCTTTCACGGCGTTCACTACCGTAGGGTTTGGCGACATCGTGCCGACAGGGCCACTACGGTTGCTGGCGGGTATGGAAGCCNTCACGGGCTTTGTGCCAATCACCTNGACGGCGTCGTATCTGTATCTGGANATGACCNGACTATGGCNAANTCAANACTGAGGGTCTAGCTGGGGTCGATCAACGCAAACCGCGGTACCACGCCATCCGGCGTCTCAACGCTTTCCTGAAACATCGACAGCGGCCGCACCCAGAGCCCACGGTCGCCGTATTCGGGTCGGTACACCACCAGCGCCTCGCCGGTTTCTGAATGCTGGGCCACACCCATCACGGTGTACTCACGACCCTTGTAGTGGCGGTATCGGCCNNGCGCGNGGTCGNTCATTCGGCGATCCCGCCAAATGCTTTGATCAAGTCAGCCTGCAGGCCCGCNAGAATCTCACAGAGAANCAGAAAGTCCGCATCCGCCCGGGCTAAGGGGTCTTCAACCAGCTCGTCGTTCGCTTCACGAATGGCATCGCTAAACTTCAGGCGACGCAGAGACAGGTCTTTGTCGACCACGGCTGCAACCCGCGCACCCCACTCCAATGCCAGTTTCTCAACCTGATGGCCCGAGGCGAGGTGTGCCAACACCTCCTCGCTATCGAGGGGCACGCCACGCACCTTCACAGAACTGCCCNCCTCGCGCTGATCGGCAAAATCGGCCTCGTCACCCAGCTCAATCGCCTCGGGAACGCCGCCCTGCATCAGCCATTGGGTCATCATCTGGGCGGGGGCTGTTTGGGTTTTGGGCAAGACAGCAGGTAAGTTGCCGAGCGCCTCGCGCAGATGATTGAGCACCTCTTCCGAGCGCCCGGCGCTGCTACTGTCGATCCAGACCCACCCAGCTTGATCAGCAATGATCGCGCGGATCGTGCTGGANCGNGAAAAAGCGCGNGGCAACANATCNTGCNTNACNTCNTCGNTCACNGCNANNNGCTCACGGCGNCTNACNTTNCGNCCCTGNGCCTTGGCAATTTGNGNNCAGCGCTCATTNGCNTGCTCGCGCACNACNGTCGCNGGCANGAGCTTCTCCTCNCGCTTNAGGCGCACCATCCAGTAAGGCCCTGACGCATGGACCAGTGCCGAGGCCGCATCATCCAGCGCCGGCACCCACCCCAAGCTGCTCGCCTGAGCCGGCGTGCAGCTTGAGAAAGTCCGGGACTGCAGGCGGCATTCCAACTCCTCGGCGTCGATGCCGAGACGGCTGGGTAATCGGTAAGGTCGAAGCGCGCGGAACCACATAAAGCAAATATCCAGAGGGTGTCATGATCGGGGGCCGCGCAGTGTATCGCAGTCTTCGCCAGCGGGTGGGACTTGGCCTAAAATCGTCCTATCTACACNGGGAGCNACTCATGCGATACCTCCACACAATGATCCGCGCCGCCAATCTCGATGACACCCTCGACTTCTTTGTCGACAAGCTGGGGCTGGTCGAGGCCTACCGGTATGACAATGACNCCGGGCGCTTCACGCTGGTCTTTCTCAGCGCGCCAGATGATCTGGAAGGCGCCAAGGCACGGCAGGCGCCGCTGGTGGAGATCACCTACAACTGGGACCCCGAGACCTACGATGGCGGGCGCAATTTTGGGCACCTGGCGTATCAGGTCGACGATATCTATGCGACCTGTCAGCANCTGCTGGATAAAGGCGTAACGCTAAATCGCCCACCCCGCGACGGACGCATGGCGTTTATCCGCTCGCCCGACGGCATCTCGATTGAGTTATTGCAGTCCGGTGACGCCCTGCCGCTGCAAGAGCCATGGCAGTCGATGGAGAATATCGGGGAGTGGTAACTCCTAGCGGTAAAGGAAGGCCAACATCCAGCGCGCAACGCGATCTCCCTCGTGCTGGCGCCACTCGAAACTCGCCATGCCCTCTGCCACCCGCTCCGCACCGATCATGTCGTGGCGGAAGTTCATGATCTCTCGCGAGTACTCGGGAATGAATTCGGGATGACCCTGAAAGGTCAGGATGTGCTCCCCCAAGGTCATACCGGCCACCTCGCAGTGGTCATTGGTGGCAATCTGTTGGGCGCCGGGGGGCATAGCCATCACCTGATCCTGGTGTGAGGCCAGCAGACAGAATTGATCGCCATCGGCCAGATCGAACGCCGCTTGGTCGACGTTGTAGCAATTTACGCCCACGCCCCAGCCCTTATCTGACTTACCAACTGTCCCGCCCAACGCCTGGGCCACGAGCTGGTGACCAAAACAGATACCAATCACCTTTCGCCGTGCGGCGTGGCACTGGCGCACGAAGCCTTCCAATGCGCGGATCCAATCCTTGTCGTCGTAAACGCTGCTCTTACTCCCGGTAATCAAGAAGCCATCTGCCGCCTCCACGCTGTCGGGCAGTTCACCCGCCTCTACATTCCAGATGGTAAACGTCAGGGCGTCGTCCTCGGCCAATAACAGGCGTTCGAACATGTCNGGGTACTCACCGTAGGTGGGCACCCACTCTGGCCTGACGGAATCGGTGCGCAAAATACCGATGTGCATACTCTTGTGCTCCGCTACAACTACTAGCCCGCGCGCAATCCGCTACGGCGCGCCAGCGTACGCCAACTTGGCAATTCTGACAAAGTCATCAAACTGACACGGACTCGTCACAAAANCGCNACATGCCGCGCCTACCGTAGGTGATTTGGCGATACTGTCGACGCTGCAACAGTGGGACGCGCGACTGTTGAAACAGCTCTTTTAACAGGGGCNACGGCGTCGCTCATTGATACGGTTCTCGAGAATCGTTTCACGAAGTGGCGACGGGTATCTGCAAGTCGTCTTCCCTGTTACCGCCTGGTTGCTCGCCTCACCCGCAGCCTCTGNCTAATGCGAGCACGCTCCCCAATGACGAACAGGGAAATGTGGGGCGTCGTACTNCGAACATCNCCAGGTTCAAGTCAGACCTTGCAAGCGCCCGTGGGGTTGTCTGTAATTGCGGTTTCGAACTGATNTCGGAGTGTTTGCATTGGCGCAAACCGGTTCTCACGAGACCGCTGGCAAAACAGATGGAGCAGCNCTCCAACGGCGCGGCGCTCGANACCCTGCATTATGCGACCGTCATGCGCCAGATCGACAACGAGCTGACCGCACGCTGGTTAGCGGCACCCCCTCCGGCNCCGAACCTGTCTTTTCCGGATGTCAGCGCNGCGTTGGCAAGTTGGCTCGCCAACGGCGCAAAGACGCCTGTCGCCACCCTGGGATNGGCATTGTGGGNGCAGTCCGCCGCCATTTAATACTGGTAGCGCTGATGGTTTTCGGCACCCTGACCGCTNCCGCGGTCAAGGCNGAACCGAGCTNCGTCGGTAATGCCGCCTGTGCCGGCTGCCATGAGCGGGCCAACGCCGACTGGACAGACTCCCATCACGATCTGGCGATGCAGGAGGCCACACCCGAGACGGTCCTGGGCGACTTCAACAACGCGACCTTTGATTATTTTGGCGTAACCACGACCTTCAGCCAAAAAGGCGACGCCTTTTTCATTGAGACCGATAACGCCGCTGGCGAGCTGGAAACGTATCCGGTCGAGTATGTGTTTGGGGTTGAGCCCCTGCAGCAATATTTGCTGCCTCTTGGCAACGGCCGGTTGCAGGCACTCTCGGTTGCCTGGGATACCCGGCCCAAGAGCGAGGGCGGGCAGCGGTGGTATCACCTCTACCCCGACGAGCCCATCGCAGCCGGTGACCCGTTGCATTGGACGGGTGGATTCTTCAATTGGAATACCAGCTGTGCGGAATGCCATAGCACCGACGTCGAGAAACGCTACGACGCGGGGAACGACCGGTTTGATACCCACTATGAACAAATCGATGTAGGCTGTGAGGCCTGTCATGGACCGGGAAGCGAGCACGTTGCACTCGCCAATGCGGGAAGCCTGTCTGCTGCCCAGACCGGGTTTGCAATGAGCCTCAAGGCGAGAGGCGCCTGGCAGTGGGCTGAAGGCGCCGATATCGCACAGCGCAGTGAACCCCTGACCACCAACCACCAGATTGATAGCTGCGCGCGATGTCACGCGCGGCGCGGCACCTTGGGCGAGTACCACCCGGGCAAGCCGCTACTCGATACCCATCGCTTGGCCATCATCGAAGAGCCGCTTTACTGGCCCGACGGGCAGATCCGCGACGAAGTGTACGTTTACGGTTCGTTCATCCAGAGCAAGATGCATCAAGCTGGGGTGGCCTGCACCAACTGTCATAACCCGCACAGCAACCAGTTGGTAGCGGAAGGCAACGGCGTGTGTGCCCAGTGTCATCTGGCCAGCACCTACGACAACCCCACCCACCACCGGCACCCGTTCGCATCGGCCGGCAGCGCCTGCGTGGACTGCCACATGCCGAGTCAGCTCTACATGGGGGTCGATTCGCGGCGCGATCACAGCATGCGCATCCCGCGGCCAGATCTTTCCATGAGCACTGGCGCACCCAATGCATGCAATCAATGCCATACCGATCATAGTGCGGACTGGGCCTACTCGGCCTTGGTGGATTGGGGTGTGCGCTTTGCAGATCGCAGGAACCACCCTGCGCGCGCGTTTTACGCAGCTGGCCGCGGTGACGTGCGCGCCGCACCGGTGCTGTTAGAGACCGCCAACAATGCGGGCAATACCGCCATGCTGCGCGCCTCCGCGATTACCCAGCTGGGTCGTCTGCTCCCGGAGCGGCTTNTGCCCTCCCTTCCCTTGTGGTTAGAGAGCGACGACCCCCTGATTCGCTTGGCAGCGGCAGAGGCAGCGGGGCAACTGCCGCCAGAGCAACAACTCGAGCGCGTGCTGCTATTGAGCCAAGATCCAGTGCTGGCGGTGAGAATGGTGGCAGCAGAACAATTAGCGGGACTGATGCCGCCCGCGGCCGGCATGCGTGAGTCGGAGACACCAGACTTGCCNGGGCAACAAGCGACCGTAGAGGAGCAACCGAAAGCAGCGAGTCCATTGGACGCCCTCTTCGACGAATACGTTCGCGTGCAGTCACAGCATCTCGACATGCCGTCGGTGCTCACCCAGCTGAGTGGCTTTCAGCAGGCCCGCGGCGATGCCAAAGAGGCCGAGGCACTGCTGGTGTCAGCGCTTGAGAGAAATCCTCAGGCGAGCGCCAGTCGGGTGAATCTTGCAGACCTCTACCGCGCTCAAGGCAAAGAGGAAGCCGCGCGGGCAACGCTGGAAAGCGGGATAGCGCTGAATAAAGAGGACGCGTCTTTGTGGTTCAGTCTTGCCCTATTAGAGGTGCGGGAAGGCAATGGCGAGGCCGCACTGGGAGCCTTGGAAAAAGCCGCTTCACTGGAAGAAACGCCGAGCTACTACCACTACGTTTACGCCGTGGCCCAGCACGATCAAGGGCGGCCTGCAGAAGCAATGGCGACGCTCAAAGCGGCAAACCGTGCCNCGCCGGGTCAACCCAATGTGATCGCAGCCCTCATGCACTACAGCCAGCTAGCCGGCGATATGCAGGCTGCTCAGCGGTATCATGCCGAGCTGCGCAACACGGCACAGGCGGCCGGGGTGCAATAGGCAGGTGTTAGTTTGCGGGGACCAGTTGCAGCGCCACCGTGACGGGAATCACCCGACTGATGGCATTGAGGCCGGCGATCTCTTGCAGCGCAGCCACACCGCCCTCCAATCCGAACTCAGCGGCCGTCAGCAAAATGGGCTGGGCGGTCGTTGCGCTCACCCCTTGATCCGTCACCGCGACGTTCAGCTCCGCATTCTTGGTCACGGTCTGACCATGCAAATCGATTTGTAGCGCTACGTTGGTGAACCCACCATCGGACATCGCAGCGATGGCCTCGGCATCCAGCTGCGCGGTAATCACGGCTTCAGGATAGAGCCCCACTTCGAACAGCATCATCTTCATGCGCTCGTTGCGGATACCGATGTTGGTTTCAACCGAGTCCAACGCCACCCGTACCTCGACCTCACCAGCGTCAGTCACCGTACCGGCAAGGGTCTCGAAGTGACTGACCTCGCCAATCATGTTGTTCTTGATCGACACAAACTGCACCTGCGAGCCGGGTCCGACCTGCCAATCTGCCTGCGCCAGCGGAGATAACGTTGCTGCCGCGGCACAAGCCAATGCAAAACGCGTTTTCATCATGTGTGCTCCTTTGCACGCCGACATAGCGCTCGGCGATGATTGCTGACTATACGAGGTCTATGACGCTCTGGACTCGAGGGCATCACGCCGTGGCGAGACGACATCCGAGGTGATGCCAAAGTACCTGCTACCCACCTCCACACTGTAGTAAAAAACAGAGGCTAGCAACGAGTCCAAGAGGTAGGACCCCGCCAATGCTAAACCGCCCAAACCATATAGCCTCAAGGTATGAGGCCTGTAACCTGCAACTGGAAATTGAACGCGGAGAACCCGAGAGCGACGATGGATACAGCAGGCTCTGCGTCAGCTGGCTACGTCAGCAAGATCGCCTTTGGCTTCGAGCCAGGTCTTCCGATCGCCCGCGCGCTTTTTTGCTAAGAGCAAATCAAAGGTGCTGTCGGTGTCGCCGTCTTCATCGAGCACTAACTGCACCAAGCGCCGTGTGTCGGGATCCATGGTGGTCTCACGCAGCTGCGGCGGGTTCATCTCACCCAGCCCNTTAAAGCGCTGCACTGCTGGCTTGGCGCGTTTGTTTTCCGCCTCGAGGCGCTCGAGNATGCCGTTCTTCTCGGATTCATCGAGGGCGTAGTACACCTCTTTACCCACATCAATGCGGTACAGCGGCGGCATCGCGACAAANACGTGCCCTGCCCGCACCAAGGGACGGAAATGCCGCAAGAACAGCGCGCAAATCAACGTGGCAATGTGCAGGCCGTCAGAATCGGCGTCAGCCAGAATGCACACCTTGTGATAACGCAGCTGGCTCAGGTCGGTGCTGCCGGGCTCGATGCCCAGCGCTACCGAAATATTATTCACCTCCTGCGAGGCAAGAATCTCAACGGCGTCCACCTCCCAGGTATTCAGGATCTTGCCCCTGAGCGGCAGGATCGCCTGATACTCGCGATCGCGCGCCTGCTTGGCCGAGCCCCCCGCGGAATCGCCTTCCACGAGAAACAGCTCGCCGCGCTCCGGATCTTCGCTCGAACAATCCGCCAACTTNCCTGGCAGCGCAGGGCCCGACGCAACTTTCTTGCGCACCACTTTCTTGGCAGATCTGAGACGGCTNTGGGCGCGCTCGATACAGAGCTCAGCGAGCCGCTCCGCGTCAGAGGTGTGTTGATTCAGCCACAAGCCAAAAGCATCCTTCGCAACGCCCGAGACAAACCCAGCCGCCTCACGGGAAGAGAGCCGTTCCTTGGTCTGACCCGAGAACTGTGGGTCCTGCAGCTTCGATGACAACACAAAACAGCAGCGGTCCCACACGTCCTCGGCGGTCAGCTTGACCCCGCGGGGTAGCAGATTGCGCAACTCGCAAAACTCGCGCATGGCATCCAGCAACCCTGATCGCAGGCCATTCACATGGGTGCCACCCTGGGGCGTGGGAATGAGATTCACATATGACTCGGCCACCACCTCCCCGCCCTCGGGCAGCCATTGAATGGCCCAGTCCACCGCCTCGGTTTCCCCCTCAAAGTGCGACCTAAAAGGCGTTTCGGGTATTACAGGGAAATCGATGGTGGCATCCGCCAAATAGTCGGAGATGCCATCCTCGNAGTGCCACTCGGTTTTCTCTTTCTTTTTCTNGTCGGNNAGCGTGACCTTCAGGCCGGGACACAGCACCGCCTTGGCGCGCAGCGCGTGGCTGAGCTTGGGCACCGAGAAGTTGGCGGAATCAAAGTATTGCGGATCGGGCTTGAAGCGGATTCCAGTGCCCGTGTTGCGCTTGCCACAGCTACCCGTGACTTTCAGGTCGGCGGTCTTGTCACCGCCTGAGAACGCCATTGTGTGTACATTCCCATCGCGGCGGATGGTGACTTCCAGTAGTTCCGACAGGGCATTCACCACCGATACGCCCACACCGTGCAGGCCGCCGCTGAACTGGTAGCTCTTGTCCGAGAACTTGCCCCCGGCGTGNAGGGTGCTGAGGATAACCTCGACACCGGGCAGNTNTTGCTCAGGGTGCAGATCGACAGGCATGCCGCGGCCATCATCCGTCACGCTGAGCGCGCCATCACCATGCAGCACAACGTCGATCTGACTGCAGTGCCCNGCCAGCGCCTCGTCGACCGAGTTGTCGATGACTTCCTGAGCCAGGTGATTGGGGCGGGTGGTNTCGGTATACATGCCGGGACGCTTGCGGACCGGCTCCAGACCAGTCAGGACTTCAATAGCGTCAGCGTTGTATTTGGTCATTTTCTACTGCAGCTCGTGTAATACGNTTGNCGTTGTGGCCGGCTCGCTATCGCGCAAATACCACCCGNTGTAACAATNTCGTTTTACGCGTAACCCGGCGAGTTCAGGTCCACGGCAAACGTCTCATCGGTGACCCTAAGCACGGTGGTTTCCCAAGCGCCTGACTCATGTAGCGTCAGCATACGGCATCCGGGCGCCTGCGCATCCACCTGAAAATCCTCTGAGTTGGGCGCAAATTGAATGCAGGTCGAAGGGACCGTCAGGCATTGTACGCCCTGATACGTCTGCGCAGAATCCTGATGGACGTGGCCCGAGATCACCACCGCTTTNTCATCCAGAGGGGCCAGCCGCTGCAGCGCTGCTTGCGCGTTCTCGGCGCCAATCTCATCCAACCATGCGCAGCCCACTGGCATCAGCGGATGATGGGTNGCNACCAGNAANGGCCTNCCCGTTNTCTNTGCNTNATCAACCGCCTGCTCCAGCGCCTGAATCTCNGNGNCNGCCAAGNNCCCCGCCACNACCCCGGNNTGCTGGGTATTCAGCANGAGTATGTCCCAGTGGGGTAGCTGAACCGTTCGCTTGAAATGCGACTTTAGCGGATGGTCGTCCGACCACACGGCATCGTGATTGCCGGGTAGCCAGAAACTCGGCACCCCGAGCGGCGCCAGCGCCTCATCCAGCCGGCCATAAGCCTCCTCCGCTTCATCGCCGGAGAGATCACCGGTGAGTAGCAGCGCGTCGATCGGGCCTTGAGCTGCGACCAAACGGCAAACTGCGGCGAGGGACCTGTCAGTATCGATACCCACCAGCTGGCCTCCCGGCTCACGCATCAAATGCGTGTCAGACAGTTGTACTACGCGGCTGGAGGCAGCCGTTTCAAGTGTGGCCACGCCACTGAGCGCGTTCATGGTGAGGGTTGGTCGGGTTCCGGCAAGACAGCGTCGACTGACCGGCCATTGTTCAGGCAAAACTCCATCAGCTCTGCCGCAAACCGGTTCTGCTGAAACTTTTCGTCACGCTGCAACATGTCGGGGTTGGGGTAGCGGTAGCGGGCCTCGAAGCGCCGGGAGGTGCTGCAGTGCACAACCTCGGCCATTCTGGCATCGTGATACAGGCGCAGATCAAAGTAGCTGTTAGCCCCAAAATCAGANAGCACGCCCTGGTAGCGAAGCCGCATATCCGTGGTGTAACGATCCCGCGCCGTAACCTCGAGCACCACCGAGACCTCACCTGCCTCAAAAATGCATCGGCTCTCCTGCTCATAGGCGGGAAAAAGGCGCATCAGACGGTGGTAATTGGCCTCACACTGGGCGTGCAGGTCCGACAGGTCAATGTGATAACCCTTTCTCAGTCTGCTGCGCGGCTGCGCTTGTCTGGTTTTGTCCACCATACCCNNAGTGTAGCAAGCCGCTCAGGCCCGGGAACTGCCAAAATGTTGCCGGATTTGACGCCGCAAAAGCCAATGGCAGAGTGGTAGACTCCCGTCCCCTTACTGATTCAGGCCCTGAAAAGCCATGCCGACATTGCCTCTCCCTACTCGAGCACTGACCACCGCCTTTTTAAGCGGTACGCTCTGTGTTGCAGCGCAGGCCGATACGCTGGTGGACATTTATGAGCTCGCGCTGGAGAACGACGCGCAGCTCAAGGCGCAAATCGCGCAGTACAACGCNGATATCGAGCTCGAAAAGTTGGCGCTGGCACCGCTTTTGCCTCAGGCGGGTGCTGGCTACTCATTTACGGATTCGGAAAACGACCGCATCAGCCCCAACGTCGTCATTATCGAGCAGGAGGGCCGTCCTCCAATATTCGATACGATTGATGTGACATCGGTCACCGAGACCGAGACCGATGGCTATGACGTCAGCCTGTCGCAGACGCTGTTTGATCTATCCGCCTGGTTTGGTTGGCGCGCAGGCAAGGAGCAGACACAGCAGGCCGAGGCCAATTTGTCTGCGGCGCAACAGGATCTGATCGTCCGGGTGGTTCAAGCCTACTTTGGCGTGCTCCGCGCGCAAGACAATCTGCGGGCATCCCAAGCCCGNGAGCGCGCCTTCGAGCGGCAGCTGGAGCAAACNCGCCANCGGTTTGAAGTGGGCCTGATCGCCATTACCGATGTCTATGAAGCCGAGGCCGCGCGGGACCTGGCTCAGGTGAATCGCATCGTTGACGAGAACAACGTGGCAGTCGCCAAGGAAAACCTGTCTGTGCTCACCGGGCAAACTCCCGGGGCGCTATTCGTACTGGGCGAGCAATTTGATCCGCGCCCCCCCGAAGGAGATCGCGCTGAGTGGGTCGACTTTGCCATGTCGAACAATTACCGCCTTGCCGCAGCTCGATTTGCAGAAGAGGCCGCCCGGCAGAACGCCACNTCTTCGCGAATGGGCCACGCGCCAACCGTAACGGCNACCTATCGNTATCAGGACAACGAGACCACGGGGACCATCACGCAGAACCCTGAGAGCACCTTTAACTTCCCGCCCAATTCCGAGCAGACCAACGAGACCTGGCAAATCCGCTTTGACCTGCCCTTATCAACAGGCGGCGCAATCAGTGCGAACCGGCGACGGGCTGCTGAGCAGTTCAATGCGGCCAGAGAGTCGCGGATTAATCTGACCCGCAACACGGTGACGCAAGCGCGGTCTCTGCATATGACTGTCATGTCCGACGTGTCGCGCGTTGCAGCGCAAAAACAATCGATTGTTTCCAGCCAGAGCGCGTTGGATGCCACGCAGGCCGGTTACGAGGTGGGCACGCGGAACATCGTTGACGTGCTGAATGCCCAGAACAAACTGTTCGGTGCGCAGCGGGACTACGCCAACAGTCGCTACGACTACATCATCAATTCACTGCGCCTGAAAGAAGTCGCCGGCACGCTGTCTCCAGAAGACATTGCGACGCTGGAAGGCTTCCTGTTGCCACCTCCTGCTCCGACCGCCTCGGGTAGCAAATAGTTTCGACGGTTGATTGGCAGGGGCCGACGCTTCCGTACGCTCAAGACAATCGTATACTGATCAGCTGGTCACGCGGAGCGTATCATGACCCACCCCCAGCCCCAGATGCCGCCCAAGCCCCCGGGCGACGATGTGCGCGGGTTCCTCCCCGATCACGATGGCCAGCAACTGTTCGAGTGGGCGAACCAGGCTGCACCGATCGGACCGCTCCTTGAGATTGGCAGTTACTGCGGGAGATCCACCCTTTGGCTGGGGCAAGCCGCCAAGGCGCATGACACTGTTGTGCTTGCCCTCGATCATCATCGCGGCTCAGAGGAGCACCANCCCGGGNAAAGCCATCACGATGAGGCGCTGGTCGACACNACAGGCCAGTTCGACAGCTTNGGTGAATTTCGCCGCAACATTGCGGCGGCGGGTTTGGAAGACACGGTGATTCCAATTGTTGCCCGTAGTGAGACCGTCGGGCCCTACTGGCAGGGCGGACTTGGCATGGTGTTCATTGATGGCGGGCACAGTCTGGATGCCGCGCTAGCCGACTATCGCGCCTGGGCCCCTCATGTCCTNCCTGGCGGTATTCTCGCCATCCACGATGTGTTTCCAGACCCGGCAGAAGGCGGGCAGGCACCTTTTACTATCTGGCAGTTGGCGACCCAGTCCGGACTGTTTGAGCCACTGGGTACAGAAGATACCCTCCGGGGACTGAGGCGCCTCGGTCGGTAACGCGGCCCGTGATAGTCTGCTCGTATTTCAGTTGCCACTGCAAAGATCAGCACCTCAAAACGCTGCGGGCGCCGCGCGGGACACTGCCTTGGATCAGGCTCGGGAAATAAGGTTCGNTCAAAACCGCCGACCAGCCNAATGAACTCGTTTCAATCCTNGAGCGCGGGCGAGAGAAACAATCCGCTGGCCGCGGTGTGGTGGGTCAGCGCATCCACCGCGAGCAATACGGCGCCGGCCGTCCAGGTGGGCTTCTCTTTTGGCCACAACACCTGCTCGGCGAACTGGTAACCCGTCCACCAGGCGCCGTCACTACCGCGCCACTGTGTGAGCCAGCTGAACAACTCGGCAGCCTGATCGCGTTCGCCTGCCGCCAAAAGTGCCAAGGTCAACTCACAAGACTCCGCCACCGTCGCCCAGGGCTGATGGTTCTCGCAGCGGCAGCCAATGCCCGGCTCGACAAACTCCGACCACCTTTTTGCCAGTCGATCTTTAGCCTGCTCGCCCACAACCCATCCTGCCAAGATGGGGTAGAACCAATCCATCGCATAGCGGGATTTACTCTCCCAGGTGCGATCGAACCGCTCCGGGCNATGCCGCAGCGCCTGCCCGAGTCTAGCCCGCGCTTCGCGCCACGCTGCAGACGGGTNTCCGAGCTGGTCCGCGATCAAAATCGCGCACTCCAGGGATTTATAGATCGAGCTACAGCCCGTCACCAGAGCGTCCCCCAGCGGCCCACCGCTGGGGTCAACCGCCCAATCGATTTCGCCCTCGGGACTTTGATAGCGGAGNANAAACGCGATCGCCTTTGANACCACAGGGAAGTACCGCGCCAAAAAGTCGGCGTCCCGGGTAATCAAAAAGTGGTGCCAGACCCCGGTCGCAATGTAGGCGACATAATTGGTCTCGCGTCGGTCAACGCGGAGGTCAGCCTCGCCCTCCCGGTAGCAGGCCCACCAGCTGCCATCCTCGAGTTGCGTCTCGGCCAGCCAGGCATAGGCACGCTCGGCAGCGCCAATTTCGCCTGCGATGCTCAGGCCCATAGCAGCCTCAGTATGATCCCAGGGGTCGGTATGTCCGCCGTCAAACCACGGTATCTCGCCCGAGGCGCGCTGGGTGGCGAGCAGAAACTCGACGGTCGGCCGCAGCCACTGTGCGGGATAAACCCCGGGGCTCAAAAGCGGTGCATTCATTGTTGATGCCCCGCTGGAGCGACCTGCTGGGCTGTCGGCTTCGTGAAGTACAGCACGACACTTTTGCCCATAANGGGATTCAGCAGCGCGTCGATGGCGCGGGTGACCCAGGGTTGCNTCATCAAATCCCAGACCAGCAACCGATGATAGAGCCGCACCGGCCAGGGCTCCGGGTCGCTGCGCCAAAAAAGGCACTTCAGCCACCAATAGGGCACGTGCAAGGCGTGGGCGCTACCCCGACCCGTCAGCACAAAACCCTGCCGCACAACCTCACGGGCCAGATGTGTCGCGTCAAAAATGCGGATATGCCCTCCCCGCGTAGTCCGATACCCCTCACTCAGCTGCCAGCAGACCCACTCGGGCCACTGCCGCGGCACGCTGATACACAATCGACCACCCGGCTTCAGAACTCGCCACAGCTCTTCCAACACCGCCAGATAATTGGGGATGTGCTCCAGAATCTCACTGGCAATCACGGCGTCGACGCTCTCGTCAGACAGCGGCAAGCCAGTGGCGTCCCCGGCGGCAAAACCAATATCGCCGCCCGGTGCATGGGGCGTCATATCTTGAATACGCTGGGTCGCGGTGCCCAGATCCCGCTCAGAAAGGTCGATGCCCAGTGCCTGCACGCCGTCAATAAGATACGTCGCGAGAGTATGGCGGCCCTCCCCACAGCCCACGTCGACACAAACGGTTCCCGGCGCCAACGCCAGTTTATCGAGATCAACCGTCAGCATGCGTCAATGCAGGCCCGGTATTGCGCGACCATTTGCTGTGCGCAAACTGACCAGCAGAAGTGTCGCTCAACCCGCTGCCGGCCTTTATCACCCAATGCTGCAGCCAAAGTGGGGTCGGCGAGAACGCGCCCAAGCGTTTCCGCCAGCGCATCGCTGTCACCTGCTGGGACCACCAAACCGCCTTCAGCGACCACCTCTGCCAGCGCACCGCCATCGCTCGACACCAGGGGAATGCCGGCGGCCATCGCCTCCACCGCAGGCAAACCGAAGCCCTCATAAAGAGAGGGGACAACCGCTACCGCGCTCTCAGCATACAGGCGGTTGATTTCTTCGTGGCTCGCGTCACCGACAAAACGAATGTGGTCAAACAATCCAAGGCGCTCGATCAGCGCTTCGGTATCGCCACCCGCTTTCGGTCGTGCAATTAGCACCAGCTGCCGCTCTGGCTCCGCCTCGACCAGCCTCTTGAACGCGTGCAGCAACACCGGTAGCCCTTTAAGCGGCGCATCCGCCGACGCGGTGGCGATGATCTGGCCGGGTTTGCGTGTCACTGAAGGCAGCGGTTTAAACAGTTCCGTATCCACGCCATTGGGCACCACGAAAAGCGCCCCCGGAAGCACGCCAAAATCGGTGGCGATGTCCGCGGCAGAGCAGCGCGAGACTGTGACAATATGGCGCAGTCGNCCGGCGACTCTGGATTGCATGCCGAGAAACCCGTGCCAACGACGGATCATGAGCCGCCCCCACCAGCGGGATTCTCNTGCCAAAGCGACCNTGAGATCCCTGGTGATNGGGTGGTGAATCGTCGTCACTACCGGCAGACCCGCGCGCTGCAGATCCAGAATGCCGTCGGCGAGGGTCTGGTTGTCGTGCACCACGTCAAACTTGTCGGCATGATCGAGCAGCCAATCCCGCGCGCGCTCGCCAAATGTCTCGGGCTCGGCAAACCCCCCGCTTAGCTTGCTGAGCCATTCTTTGCGCCCCAGCCGATCACCTAGCTCTGCGCGAGTCACGCTCCAGAGGTCTCGAGAGTACAAATCGAGGCTNGGTAATTNGACCAGCTCCACNCCCTCGACCAGATNCGGATANGGCGGNCCCGAGATGACAGTGACCTGATGACCCAGCTGNANNAGCGCCTGGCTNAGGTAGCGCAGATANACGCCCTGCCCTCCCGAAAACGGCGCTGATCGATAGCCCAAAAGCGCCACGCGCAAGGGCCTGCTGTCGGGCACGGCGCCATGAGCTTCAACAGCATTGGGCGTGTGAAGGGGTGCGTTGATGGGAGGCTCCGGGTGGATCGCTACTAATGGCAGNANCCGTGCCATATTATCGANCNGNTACNGCAAAGTACAGGANGAGNAGTTTAGCGGCGGCTCGCCAACTCTGCCATCGGCCTGTAAACTCCGTCGCCCCNTGAGCAGATCGTAGCACCATGGCTGAGCACACCGCNTACAAGGGCATTATGCTCGCTGGTGGGTCTGGCACCCGCCTGCACCCGCTGACCACCACGGTCAGCAAGCAACTGATGCCCGTATACGACAAACCCTTGATTTACTACCCGCTTGCCACGCTGATGCAATCGGGCATTCGCGACATCTTAATTATCACCTCGCCTCGCGATCAGCTCGCTTATGCCGACCTGTTGGGGGATGGCAGCCAATGGGGTATCAACCTTCAGTATACGATTCAGGCCAGCCCCGATGGCCTGGCTCAGGCTTTTCTGCTGGGTGAAGACTTCATTGGCCAAAGCCCAGTGTGCCTGGTGCTGGGTGACAATATTTTTTATGGAGCGGGCTTCACCAGCAAACTTAGACGCGCAGCACAGCGCAGCGATGGCGCCTCTGTCTTTGCCTATTACGTCCATGACCCCGAACGCTANGGCGTGGTCGAGTTCGACGCCGANGGCCGCGCGATNGGTATTGAAGAAAAACCTNATGCGCCGCGATCTCATTACGCTGTGACCGGCCTCTATTTTTACGACAACGACGTCATATCGGTGGCAAGGGGCATTACCCCATCGGCGCGCGGCGAACTTGAGATTACCGATGTGAATCGTCACTACCTTGAGCAGGGATCACTGCAGGTGGAAGTCATGGGCCAGGGNACGGCTTGGCTGGATACNGGCACGCATCAATCTCTGCTCGACGCGGGGAATTTCATTCGCGTCATTGAGGAAAGACAGGGTCTGAAAGTCGCCTGCCTGGAAGAAATCGCCTACCGGCTCGGGTACATCACGGCCGATGAGGTGCTGGCACTGGCGGCGCCACTCGTGAAAAGCGGATATGGCGCTTATCTCGAGACCATGGTCAGCGAAGGCGGCCCGGTATTCGATGAAGATTGAATCGACGCCACTGACGGGTGTGACGCTGATCACACCCACGGTACACGGCGATGCCAGGGGCTTTTTTCTCGAGACTTGGCACGCCGAGCGCTATGTGGACGCGGGCATCGACCTCCCCTTTGTGCAGGACAACCANAGCCGTTCGAGCCGGGGCACTCTGCGCGGATTACACCTGCAGACTGAGAGGCCCCAGGGAAAGCTGGTGCGTATGACTTCGGGTGCCGTCTTTGATGTGGTGGTCGATTGCCGGGCGGATTCGCCGAGCTGTGGCCAGTGGCATGGCGTCACGCTGACGGCCGAAGGACAAGAGCAACTATGGGTACCCCCCGGCTGTGCGCATGGCTTCTATGTGCTGACTGAGTCGGCGGATTTTCTCTACAAGTGCACCGACTATTACCACCCAGAGAGCGAAATCTCGCTGGCCTGGGATGACCCTACCGTCGGCGTTGACTGGCCAACCCGANAAGGTGANGCACCCCAGCTCTCAGCAAAAGACCGCTCGGGGGTTCGNTGGGAAGATTGTCCGCTCTATGAGGGACTGATCTAGCGCGCCGTGGCNGCAAGCTCCAGTAGCGGCCGCCACCAGGCCTCGTTGGCGAGGTACCAATCGATCGTTTTTGCCAAACCCGTCTGAAAGGTCTCGTTGGGGACAAAGCCCAGGGCCTGCTCGATTTTTGAGGCATCGATCGCATAGCGCCAGTCGTGCCCAGCACGGTCCGTGACGAACTCGATCAGCGAATCACTGCGCTCGCCGCGGGCCTGCGGCGCATTGGGGAACCGTGTCGCCAGCGCAGGTTGATTTGCGAAACGCTCATCCATCACGCGGCACAGCAGGTTCACGATATCGAGGTTCGCCCACTCATTGTGACCACCGATGTTATAGACCTCACCGGGCGTNCCGGCTTCCAGAATACGGGCGATGCCCCGCGCGTGATCCTCAACGAACAGCCAGTCGCGAATATTACTGCCATCGCCGTACACCGGGATCACGCCNCCATCGAGAATCCGCGTNAGGCACAGCGGAATCAGCTTCTCAGGAAAATGNTAGGGCCCGTAGTTGTTCGAGCAGTTACTCGTGGTGACCTGGAGGCCATAGGTGTGCTGGTAAGCGCGCACGAGATGGTCACTGCCCGCTTTGCTGGCTGAGTAAGGCGAGTTCGGTTCGTAGCGCGTGGTCTCGGTGAAGGCAGGGTCTTCCGGCGCCAATGACCCGTAAACCTCATCAGTAGAGACGTGATGAAAGCGATGCTCGCGGCCTGACCCTGACAGCCAGGCGCTGTGGGCCGCCGCCAAAAGCGTGTGGCTGCCCTCAAGATTGGTGCGAATAAACGCATCAGGCCCAGTGATGGAGCGATCCACATGGCTCTCTGCGGCAAAGTTTACGATCGTGTCGATATCGTGATCCGCCATNACCCGNGCNACCAGATCCGGCATNGCANANATCNCCCTCGACAAAGTGAATNCNCTNGGCCTGCTCCAGAGGNTCAAGGCTCANACGGTTACCNGCATAGGTCAGCGCATCCAGCACNACGACNGTGTCGTCCGGGNGNGNTTCGACCCAGTGGTAGACAAANTTCNCGCCNATGAACCCCGCCCCGCCCGTGACCATCACTGACCGCGCCATCACACTGTTCCCTCAAGTTGCTGTTGCGACCGTAGCATGTCGCGCAACGCATCGCGCCATGGCTGTTGAGTCACGTTGAGAGCACTGCAGGTGTCGCTACAGTCGAGCACNCTATAGGAGGGTCNCTGTGCTTTGGTCGGAAAAGCATCCGTTGANACCGGTTCAATCGTTGCAGGAGCAGAGAGCAGACCCAGCGCCAAGGCCTCATCGTGTATACCACAGGCAAAATCGTACCAACTGATCGCGCCTGTATCGGACCAGTGAAACACTCCCCCAGCGTCATCATTAAGCGCCAACAACCAGCAGACTTCTGCAAGACCGCGGGCCGAGGTCGGCGAACCGATTTGATCATTCACAACGCGCACGGTGCCCTGCTCNCGCATCAGTCGCAGCATCGTCAGCACGAAATTACGGCCGCCGGGGCCATAGACCCAGCTGGTNCGCACCACGGCATGGCTNGCGCCACTGGCGAACACAGCCTGCTCGCCTCNCCACTTGCTTGCGCCATAAATACCTAAAGGTACGGGATCTGCGGCAGGGACATACGGCCGATGCGCTCGGCCATCNAAAACAAAGTCGGTGGAGATATGCACGAGTCGCAGATCGCGNCGGGCACACAGCGCACCNAGTATGGCGGGAGCATTGGCGTTCACGGCATCAGCTGACTCAGGGTCATCCTCGGCGGCATCTACAGCAGTATAGGCGGCNGCATTGATCACAATTTGAGGGTCAACTTCATCTATGACTCTGCGCANCGCCGCATCATCGGTCACGTCGCAGGTTACCCGGCTGAATCCCTCTGCCACTACCAGCTCGGGGNCGCAATCCATGCACGCCCTGCCGAGTTGTCCCGCGNCACCCAGCACCAGTGCCCGCTGGGCGCTCACAAATGAGATTCCAGCCAGTTAACGTAGCGGGAAATCACCTCCTCGGATTCAGGTTCATTCAGGATCTCGTGGTAAAGACCCGGCCANAAGTCGAGGGTCTTGTCCTGAGCGCCCAGTGCGTCGAAGAAAGCCTGCGAACCCTCCGGCCCCGCCATCACATCGGCGTCGCCATGGGCAATGTAAATAGGCAGCGTGATCTCGCCCGCACGGGCAATCGCAACCTCCATGGCATCCAGCATTTCGATGCCAAGGCCGCTCGTGATCTTGCCGTTATAGACCAGGGGGTCGGCAATATAGTCGGCCACGACCGCCGGGTCGCGGCTCACCCCGTTAGCGTCCAAAGAGACCATGCCGAGCTTGGGCAGTACGTAGCGAAGCAAGCGGCCAATCAGCATGACAGGCACCGGAGCCGGATCCGCNTGGAACGCGGGACCCGACAGCATCGCGCCGTGAAACGCAGCCTGGGATAAAAGCAGTAAGTGGGCGCTGATGAGCCCCCCCATGCTGTGGCCCATCAGGAACACCGGTCGCCCTGGATACCAGTCATCAATGTGGGCGCGGAGTGCCTGCATCGGTTCGAGATACTCNGAGAAAGTTTTNAGGTATACACGCACACCGGGCGACGCTCCGTGCCCGATGTGATCGGGGCCCNCCACGGCCACGCCGCGCTCATTAAAGCGCGCAGCAACATGCTCGTAGCGTCCGGTATGCTCGGCAAGACCATGCGCGAGCAGCACGCAGGCCTTGGCGTCTTCGACCGGCCAGTGCCGGTATTGAATACCGCTGGAGAGGCTCTCCATGAGGTCAGTGCCCCCTAGTCAGCCACCGGGGCCANCCACTCCGCGTACTGGGACTGCTCGCCGCGAACGGCTTCAAAATAGATGCTTTGNAGTTTTTCCGTGATCGGGCCGCGCGTGCCGCTGCCGATCATCCGGTTATCGAGCTCACGGATCGGCACCACCTCTGCCGCGGTACCGGTGAAAAACGCCTCNTCGGCGACATAGACCTCGTCCCGGGTAATCCGCTTTTCTTTCACTGTCAGACCTTGATCCGCCGCGATACGCAAAATGCTGTCTCGCGTTATCCCCTCCAGGCACGAGGTCAGTTCGGGCGTATAGAGGACGCCGTCACGGACGAGGAAAAAGTTCTCGCCGCTGCCCTCTGCAACATAGCCCTCGTTATCGAGCAACAAGGCCTCCTCGAAGCCCGCGTCCATGGCCTCTCTCAGCGCCAGAATAGAGTTGATGTAATTGCCGTTGGCCTTGGCTTTGCACATTGTGATGTTGACGTGGTGCCGCGTGTAGCTGGACGTCGCAATACGAATGCCGCGATCTCTGGCCTCAGGGTCCATATAGGAAGGCCACGCCCACGAGGCCACCATGACATGNGTCTTAAGGTTATCGGCACGCAAGCCCATTCCTTCAGAACCGAGAAAACACATGGGCCGGATGTACGCCTCATCCAGACCGTTTGCCCTGACGACTTCACGCTGTGCCGCGCTCAAGGTTTCTTTGTCGTAGGGCATGTCCATGCGCAGAATGTGCGCCGAGCGGAACAGTCGGTCAGTGTGCTCCTTGAGGCGGAAAATTGACGTACCGTCAGGGGTCTTGTACGCACGAACACCCTCGAACACACCCAGGCCGTAATGAAAGGTGTGGGTCAGCACATGAACCCGCGCTTCCTGCCAGGGCACCATTTCGCCGTCGAGCCAGATGTGGCCGGTGAGTTTTGAGAGGTCCATGTCGTTTCCTTTCTATTTATGCTGGTCGTTTGTGCTGTGTCCGCGGGTTTGCAGTGACAGTATGAGCCATCGGCGCACCGGGCGCAGGATTCTACCTTGCTCGCATCATGGGTAAATACCCNAACTCACCAGCGCTGGTCATTAGGCGCGCCGTAATCTCNCCGAGGCGGCCTTTCAGACCTGCGGGTTGGTCCGCATCCCGTGACATCTCGTGGCCTGTTCTGTCCACCCAGTACCCCTAGCCTATCGGCAAGGGGCAGGCCCCGCCACTCGCGTCGACACGGGCGTGACATGAAGATTTTTACCCTTTCTCACCACCGGAAGACTCGGTAGGATGCGCGTCCCTGAAAGGCCGCTTGATTGTGGCCTATCGCTATCAATACCAGCAGATACCATGACCGACACAGCGCATCACATTGCCTGGTTTCGCCACACGGGTCCCTATATCAAGGCACACCGTGGGCGCACCTTTGTGTTGTATTTGGGCAACGGCGCGCTGGAGTCGGCGGGACACGCGACACTGATCCAAGATGTGGCACTGCTCCACTCTCTGGGGATCAAGTTGGTGCTGGTTCATGCTACCCGGGAGGCCATTGATGCCGCTCTGCCCACCGATAGGCCGGCGCAGTTCCATGACGGCCTTCGCATTACCGACGACCTCACGCTGTCAGTAGCTATCGAGACAGCAGCGCGACAGCGGGTGCAGCTGGAGCAACAGCTCTCGATGGGGCTACCCAATACGCCGCTGACTGGTGCCCGACTCAGAATTCTGGGTGGCAATGTGGTGACCGCAAAGCCTATTGGCATCCACGATGGCGTGGACTATCTGCACAGTGGCACGGTACGCCGGGTCGATGCCGAGGGGGTGCGCGGCATCCTCGATCAGGACGCGATCGCGCTGCTGTCACCGCTCGGCTACTCGCCAGCGGGTGAAATCTTCAGTGTCAGCGCCAGCGAGGTTGCCGAAAAAGTGGCCGTGGCCATTGGCGCGGACAAGCTGATTTTCCTAGACCGACAGCCGGGCCTGCACGCCGCTGACGGCGAACTGATTCGGCAGTGCACGATTGACTCCGCATGGGCGCTCGACATTGTTGATGCAGAACAACAGCGCCTGCGGGACAGTGCCTGCCGATCCTGTACCAACGGCGTCGCGCGAAGTCATTTGCTCAGCTACGAGCGCGAGGGCGCGCTCCTCGAGGAGCTTTTCACCCATGACGGCTCTGGCACCTTGATCGCACAAAACCCCTACGAGCAGGCCAGGTCAGCGGACATCAACGATATCGCCAGTATCGTCGAGGTGATCCGACCGCTCGAAGACAGTGGCGCTCTCGTTAAACGGTCCCGCGAACGGCTTGAGGAAGAGATCGGTTATTTTTCCATCCTCGAGCGGGATGGCCGGGTACTGGCCTGCGCCGCACTCTATCCCTATGAGGCCGAGAGTGTGGGAGAGATCGCCTGTGTCGCGACGCATCCTGACTATCGTGGCACAGGCCGCGCCCGACAGCTTCTGGATGAACTGCTCGCCGAGGCGAAAGCGCTCTCGCTCACGCACGTCTTTGTACTCACCACGCAAAGCACACACTGGTTTCTCGAACAGGGCTTCGAAGCCGCGAGCCTTGACGACTTGCCGGTCGAAAAACAGCTGCTCTATAACTGGCAGCGCAACGCGGCGGTACTGCGACGAGCAGTCTGAAGTCCTCAGGCGCCAATGGTAAGCTAGCGACCGCTTTTTCATCACCACCCGGAGAATTCGATGCCCCAATATCGATCTCGCACCTCGACAGCCGGACGCAATATGGCAGGCGCCCGAGCCTTGTGGCGCGCAACCGGCATGCAGGATGAGGACTTTGAGAAGCCCATCATCGCGGTNGTNAATTCGTTCACCCAGTTCGTGCCCGGCCACGTGCACCTCAAAGATCTGGGGCAATTGGTGGCGCGTGAGATCGAAGCGGCTGGCGGCGTCGCCAAAGAGTTCAACACCATTGCCGTGGACGACGGTATTGCCATGGGCCACGACGGCATGCTCTATAGCCTGCCGTCCCGGGATCTTATCGCCGATTCTGTGGAGTACATGGTCAACGCGCACTGCGCCGATGCCATGGTCTGTATTTCCAATTGCGACAAGATCACCCCCGGCATGCTAAATGCAGCCATGCGGCTCAATATTCCGGTGGTGTTCGTGTCGGGTGGCCCGATGGAAGCGGGTAAAACCGCATTGTCCGAGCACAAACTGGATCTGGTCGACGCCATGGTGATCGCAGCGGATTCTAGCGCTGACGACGCTACGGTAGAGGCCTATGAGCGCTCGGCCTGC
>FUFK010037909.1_pt1 | contig 27744 bp, 41 predicted proteins | sample 1021851 | NCBI WGS metagenome assembly FUFK01 (sample SAMEA51879418, study PRJEB19060) | metagenome
TTAATTACTGATTAACTTAAAAGTTGTAACAAACTGTAGGCTAGGAGTCTGCATACTATAAAGGAGAGAAAGATGGAAAACAATAATACTAAAACAGATTTTCAAATATCAGTTGATAAATGTATTGGTGCAAAAATTAAAGAAGCAAGATTAAATTATGAAATTTTAATAGATTATTTTGATAAAGAAACAAAAAAAGTTTGGAAGAAACCAATTAAAAAATTATGTACACAAACTAAATTAGCAAAAAATATTGGTGTTACTTTTCAACAAATTCAAAAATATGAAAAAGGTAAAAATTCAGTTAGTATAGATAAGCTGCTAATGATTTGTGCCTTTTTTAAAAAACCATTGGCTTACTTTCTACATGAAGCAACAGAATTATTGAGGCAAGACACTTCTCTCACTAATAACCCAATAGCTCCCTCTTTAAAAGAGTTTGGGATCAATATAAAAAGTAAGTGTCATTAAATGTGAAAACTATAAGAGCTTTGTAAAAAAACTCTTATATTATTTGTTGTGTGATTAGGGGGGAGAGAAATCTTCCCCCTTTTTTTTATGTATTTTGTAATATGGAAACCTAAAGATAAATTTACTCTTTTTTCAAACACCATATTTGCCTTAGAAAAAGAAGCTAGGGAGTTTGCTAAAAAAAGTATTAAACGAAAAATAGAATGGGATGTAGTTCTCTATAATAGTGAGAACTACGATAAGTATTGGTACAAATAATTAATTATTAATTAGATAATAACTAAGTGCCACTAACTCTATAATAATAATAGCTTCAATCATTTTTATTAATATGCTTAATTGCATCTTTCTCATTTATAAAAAATTTCTTAGTAAATAGTTCTTTATTTACATTATTTATAAATACACTTAATTTATATTTTTTAACTCTCTTGCTTCCATGATTAACTCTATAAACATATAAATCATTTTTTGTTGTCATAACTATTTCCAATTGTAATGTTTGTTTTGATAATCAATGTTCTGCACTTCATCACCATTGCTTTGAAATGGTTTAATGTAAGTGTCCTGGACAAAGTTAATATCCTTATCACCTAAGGCTCTAGCTAAATCTAAGGCATTGGTATATTTCTTAGTGTATGCCCAATAAGTAGCTGTATAGTGCCTAAAGAAGTACGATTTTCTATCTATGGGTAGTTGTACCCTATTCTTAGCTAATGCCCTCTCTAAGTGGCTTATAATGGCTTCTATACATATATATTTAGCCTTGCTATTAAGAAACAAGCTATTTTGTTTGCTAGGCAAAGTATTAAGATAATTAGTTAATCTATCCTTTAGTGCAGTAGAAATGACCATAGTTCTGACACCATTAACAGTCTTAGTACCACCTAGTTTTTTCTTAGCTTTGACTGCCTTATCAAATCTAATCATAGGTATATTGTTTTTAAACAATAAGCTTTTTCTATCTAAAGCTCTAACCTCACTTGGTCTAGCAGCAGTTTCAAGCATAACCATACACATAGTTTGCACCATTGGATTACTTATATCACTAACAATGTTAGCAACCTTGTCTAATGACCAATCATCAAAATCTATAGGTTTAGCTACCTTTTTAGAAGTTACTATAGTTTTTAAAAAATCCTTATCTTTGCAAACATTTTTAGATAATTTATTAGTATCTACCTGGTGCTGTATAATAAGGCTAAGTGTGTTAAAGATTTTTCTTACAGTATCAGAGTTTATCTGTTTGTTTACAATTTTGTTTTTAAGAAAATCAACAAAACTAAAAACCTTATCTTTATCTATAAGTCTAATATCTACATTACCAAAGTAAGGCAGAATATGATTTAGGTAAAAGCTGCTATAGTTACCTATAGTAGATGTACCTATTTTGCTTTCTGCTCTTTTGTAATCTTGGTGCTGCATAAAACTTATATTAGCTTCACTAAGAAAAATTTGTGATGAAGATGTTTTGTATATACCCACATCATTTACTTTTTTTTTAGCTAAAGTTTCAACAACTGATTTGCTTTTGTTAGAAATAAATTTTACTTTACCATCTAACCCAAAATAAGAATATCTATAGATCCTCTTACCATTTTTTGTAGTAGGTTTAATATTTAGTTCCATTGTTTTCTTTCTCCTTTATTATTCCTAATTGTTTCGATCTATCAATATTGACTTGGATTGGTTTGCTCTCAATAGGTTTGTCTTTTTGATTTTGTGGTTTTTCTTTTTTGTATTTACTTGGGTGCTTAAAAACAAATGTCATTAGTTTAACTCCAATCTTAATTGTTTAAATTTACTTCTTTTAGAAATTATAGAGTTAGCTGCACTTCTATAATAAACATAAATTCCTGGATTATCTTCTTCAATAAGATGATTGACAATACCCCAAGAACCAAATTTAGAACCATTTATTAATTTACCACCACCCATTTTCCTTGAAAGTTTAGTAAAACTATTTTGTTTAAATAAATTTACTTTTACAAAAGCTTTTTTAGGATAAGAATATTTAGAACCTCTAAACATAATTTCTTTAGCAGCTTTAAATAATAATCCTTGCTTTGATAAAAAGCTTGGATAGTAGAACCATTTTTTTTTCATTATGCTCTCCCTTTTTTAATTTGATCTTTTTGACCCCACTCATTATCTACTCTGTAATATGTAATGTAATGTGTATGACCAACCCATGTACTTTTTGCCCAAGCATCAGCAACAACTTCTAATTCTTTTAAACCAAAAGAATTTAAAATTCTGCTTCTACCTCTACCATCATTAAATGGCATAAATCTTCTGCCATATTTTTCTGCTTCAGAATCTTCTAAAAGCCAAACAGGATTTTTAACTTTAGACCAAGTAACAAATTTATCTTCAACTAAAATCATTTTAGCTTTTAATCTTCTGTTACCATCATACAAACCCAAGAAATCATGCTTACCTTTTTTTTCACATAATTCTGCTCTTGCTCTTTCAAGTCTTGCTGAATCATCAAGAACTTTTTGGGTTAGAAAGCCATCAGTATCACATCTTTGAAAACTTTCTTCTCTTTGATCTAAAGCATCTTGTGATAAAGCCATATATTTTTTAGCTTCTTTATTCCAATCAGCTTTTGTCATATTTTCTCTATTTTGCATTTTTCTCTCCTCTATTAGTTAAGTTATAACAATGTTATACTATACCTATAACAGTATTGCAAATAATCAATTGGTGTTTTTTCCCTTATTTTACAATCATTTTGTAATGGGTATTTCCAAAGTATAGCTATCAAGGGTATAGAAAAGGTATAGAACTCACCGATTCTAATTATATTTTGGGCATAAAAAAAAAGCCGAAAAGAATCTTGCGATTCAATTCGGCTATATATATAAGCTTTTTCAGTTTGCCCTTGTAGCTCAGTTGGTAGAGCAATTGATTTGTAATCACTAACAAGAATAAAATTACTCTTATTATTATTAGTTAATCTGCTACTTGGTATATTATTGGTATAGATCACAATTGTTAGTTTTTATCTTTCTCTAGAATCAATACTATAACATGACAAATCTAAAGTCCAATTATACCTATACCAATTGATTCTGTACCCACCCTTGCCCACTAGCTAAAGCTAGAACTATACCTACTAAATAAGTAAGTATTCCTATTCGGTAATTATTTATCTTCCTCTAATAATTTTTGTAAATTACTAATTGTATTTAATGCAGATCCACCAGGTGTAACAGATTTGATAAAATCCATTTCACCATCTGATACAGCACCTTTAAATTTTTTTAATTTTTCTTTATCTTCCTCAGACATACTTAAAGATTTAAAATTATCTTTTAAAAATGTACTTGCCATTATTTACCTCTTTTTTTCTTTTTTGGTTTCTTAGCTGTCTTAGCAGCAGCTTTAAAGTTAGCAGCAGTTGGAGCTCCAGCAGTTCCAACTTTTCTCATTCGTTCACCACTACCAGCTTTAATTCTTTTTCGTTTAGCATGAATGTTTGCGTATAGTCCTCTTTTAGCCATGTTGTTCCTTTTCTTGTTTAAGTTGTTGATCTATTTGTTGTGTGATTGTATTCAAAGCTTTCTGCCTTAAATCATCGTCTTTCTTCATACATTCATAGTGTGCATGACCAGTCTTATAAAAACTTACAAATGAGTCTGTGTTTACAATATTGCCTAAGCAATACTTACACTTACCTACATCTGTAATGACATTAGTTTTTTTCCAAGTTTTCTTAGCCACTTAGCAATTCCATTTTCTAAGTGCTTTGTTTATTCTACTATTAGGATCTCTTGCAGTTTTCTTAGAAGTAAGTCTTTTCTTCATGCCTAACATTCTGGCACAAAAGGATTTTCTTCTGTTAGCTGCCTTACTACCTTTTTTTAATTTACTTGGTTTAGTAGTTACAGGTGCTTTTAAATTACCACCAGTAGCTCTATTGTAAGATGCTCTGCCTTTTGCATTAAGACCACCTGATTTAGACTTACCTGCTTTTCTTTGCCATACTGGAGTTGCCATTATACTTTAACCTTAGGTTTTTTAGGTGGAGCTATTTGTTGTTCAGTACATACAAATTTAATAAAAATTTTATTTTTGTTTACTTCCTCATAGCCTATTTCTTCTAACTTAGAGATAGATTGATAGTTTCCAGCTATCATACAAGAGTAGCCATCAACAAATAAATCTGGATATTTGTAAGGTGGTAAACAAGTGTTTGCTACAGCAGAACACATTATTAAATTTAATACAAAATTCATTCATCATCTTTCTTAGTCAATTTGTGTACTTGATCTTCTAGCTCTGTTATTTTTTTATTAGCTTGATCTAAGTCTTGTTGTGAGTGTTCTAATTTTTGTAAGCATCGTTTATTAGCTGAGTCCTTAGATTTACCTGCATCTTGCAGCTCAGCTACTTCTTGCTTTAATATACGAACTTGCTCTTTGTATTCGTTAATCAAATCTAGGTTATCAGACATCTATTTTTTTTTAAAAGTAGAAACACCTTTAATACCAAGTATCGTACTAAAAGCTCCTACGACTAGAGCCTGATAGAACATTGGTAAGTTTGCAAACTTGTCAAAGAATATATCTATCTTTGCTTGTATATCTGGGTCATCACTAAATACTGACCAAGCCAAAAGCAACAAAGGGATTGAGATGAGGATAAGACAAAATTCATCTTTTAAATCTCCTTTATGTGAATCTATGACAGCTTTTTTATATTCAACCTCACCATTAGCCATTCGTTCAGCTAACTTTAATTCTGCTACAGACTCTAATTCTTTTGTCTTTCTTCTATTGGCAGCTATAGACATACCAGTCTTAATCATACCTGGAACTAACTTAGCAGCTATATTAAACCACATAATAATCTCCTATACTTCTTTTGCTGATTGCATTTTTTTAGCAAGTTTATTTGCTCTATTAGGAGTCTGCTTTGCCCACAAACTATCAAGCATTTGGAAACTAGCTTCACCATAATCTTCTGTGTCTAGTGCTTTCCACATATTTTTAAACTTACTAACTCCACCCTCACCGATTTGGTAAACCATATTAATAATAACTTCTTTAGCTGTATTATTAATTGTTCTATCCCCTATCAATCTTTCTGCTGCACTTAATGTTGTTTGGAAATCTCTTTCAAATACAAGCTCACCCTCTTGTTTAGTATATTCAATACCATGTTCATATTCGTCATCAGGTGTAATCTTATGACCATAAAATATAGTGTCAAAACCCTCACTACATTTATAAATTTTATTTACATAACCCTCACAGGCTTTTATTTCTTCTTTTACATCTTCGTACATTTGTTTTCCTCTTTATATTTGTTGTGAATACAATTCGGTAGTACCAAACTTTTGAATAAACTTTTCTGCAAAAACACTCTATTGCTAAAATTATTTTTTCTAATATTTTCATATTGTTCTCCTAACATTGACAACCCTCACAGTTACATAGCTCTTGGTCAAATTTGTTTATGTGTAAGTCGTCTTTGCAATGGCAATCACATTTACAATCTTTACATTTCTTTTTTCTTTTTTTTGTTTTAGGTTTTGGAAAAAATACTCTGTCTAAATGTTCTGAAAATGTATCTAGCCAACCAAAAAATGTGTATAAAATTCTATCTATCATTTTGTAATTTCTTTCTATCGTATAACTTTTTGCTTTTAATAATTTTTTTGGAAAAATGTTTTAGTTGCCTAGCAACAGGGTTTCGTTTCTTGTTTGCCTTACGCATCAATCTAAACTTGAAATATTTGTTATTTTTTTATTACCTGAGTATTCATCTATAATTACAGTTGCCTTAACCCTAGTGCATTGATATTTCGCATTACTACTTCTCTCAGCAACTCTTTTCATTTTTAAGCAAGTTGCCATCTTTTGATCTTGAATATATAAATGTTCTTTTAATACAGATGGCTCTCCTAAAAACATTAATAAACTAATGACTATTTCCATTNCCATTTTCCCTTACTTTGTCTTTTAATTTTTCAATATCTGTTAATGCTTTTTCTAATTGTTTTTCTAAATGTTGCAGCATTACTTGATTGTGAATATTTTTATTTAATAATTCTGTGTGTTGATCNGTAGTTTTNTAAAGTTCNTCNAGGAGGATNTACTGCTCTTTNTCNACAGTNGTCTGTTCACTTGCTTTTAGCAAATCNGCGTTCATCAATTCTCTTGATGTTTCTAAAGATGTAAGTCTTGCTGTAATTTCAGTATAGGCAAATATACCCATTGATACTCCAACAATTATACCAACCATATTTTTAATTGGCATAGCAACAGATGTGTTTTCACTAACTTTCATATTTTGTTACCATGATCTACCATTACAATTTTTATACCTAGTTTTTTTTGTTTAGCAGTAGGTGATCGCCAAATTTTTCTTCTGTAAGGTTTTACATTTTTTCTATATGTGTTTGTTTTTATGTCTAGCAATTGGACTCTGCCAGTAGGTGAAACAGTAACTAAATCAAATGGACATTGTGGATCACAAGCTTTAGCTACCCACAACCCTTGCCTACTTAGATTTACAATCTCTTGGTACTCTGCAATTGTGCCTTTGATATTTGTACTTAGCTTAGTAGGTTTACTATTAGGCTTATCAAGGAGCTTAGACTTACTAGACCGACTGCCCATAGAAGTTTATAAACATTGTCCACTTTAGTATCTAAGTGGGTTAAATGATTATCCTTTATTACTGAAATCTTGTTGTGTATTAATTTGATCTCACCTTGTAATTTTATAATCTGTTCAGAATTTTTTTGTGATTGTGTAGCCATTATTCTGTTTGTCCTGCACCAACTGTTACAGCTCTTAATAATGATAGTGCTGTATTATAATCTTTCCAATCTTGTGTTAAATCTATAAAAGCTTGAATACCTTTGTCGCTTGTTAATGCTTCTGCAATTATTTTAGAATTTTTGGAAAAAGTTCTATCATTATACCAATTAACAATACCATCTTTAACTGGAAAGCCACCAGCAACAAAAGCAACTTTGTTTTTACTTGCTTGTTCTTTAAATAATAAATTACTTGCAGTTGGTGATCCTGCTTTACCACCTTGTGCAGTTGCTTTTAATATATCTGCAAAAGATTCTATTGCTTTTTTAACATCTGATAATTTAACATTTGAGTCTGTTTGTTTAGCTAGTTCAAACATCATTTGTGTTAAATTAGCTTTTTGTTTAGGATCTTTCATTATAGCATCATGGAATATAACACCTTGACTTAAACCTTTATCTATATGTTTAGATTGTGATTTTATAAAAGCATTATTTATATAACCAGTTACTACATTTTCCCAAGCACCAGGTACACCACTTTTGTTTAAAGATTTAGCCATAGCAGTTATATCTGATGGTACTGCTTTAGTTTCTAAGAACTTCCACATTGTACCAATTTTATTTACATCTTCTGCATTTTTAGCTTTTTCTAAACTTTTAAATAATTCTGTTACAGATCCTTTTGTAATAGGTTTTACATACTCATCATTATATTTAATATATGCTTTTTGAGCTTTGACATAATCTTTGTTTGTACTCATAAGAGTATTCAAACTATCTGCCATAAATTTATATTTTTTAACTGCTTGAATATCAGAAGCTTTTACACCTTGATTAACTGTGCCATAAAAGATTTCTCTAACACCTCTGTAAACTTCATGCATCGCCTGACCATTGCCTTTAGTTTTTTGTAAATTTTTAGCAAATTGTAAAATAGTTTTTGCATCAGATGGTTCTAAATTTTTTGCTAAATTTTTCCATTGTATGACAAGGTTATCTACTTTTTGAGAGTCGTAAAAAAACTTTTCAAGTTTACCACCACCTGCATTTAACCAAGCTGTACTTCTTTGTGATTGTAATGCAACAGCAGCTTTTTTTAATTGTTTGTAATATTCTTTATCAGAAACAAATCGTCTATTTGTAATTACAATACCATTTTGTTGACCCCATTTTTCAATTAGTCTTTTTAATTTCTCTGGTCGTTCAGTCCAAAATTTGTCCATAATTTTTGTACCTACTATGGTAGATTGGACATTAGTTTCTGCTGATTTGATTGCAGAAGAACCTGTAACTTCTGCTGCTGATAAATTAAAATCTTTATCTATTTTTTTTACATCTTTTTCTATTTTTTTAGCTTTTTCTATAACTGCTTTTGATGGCAACATATCTTTACTTAAAACAGCAAGATTGCCTTTTTTAAGTGCATACAAGTCCATCATAATGTTAGTTCCAACACCAACAGTAGTACCTGCTAATTCATTTGAATTGTTAGTAACCAATTGATCAGCAGCACCACTAACAGCACCAGTACCTGTAAACAAAGCTTTTGCTTTAGTAGTTTTACCTAAAATACCACCAGGTGCAGCATACTCACCCATAGTCATAGCATACTTACCCAAGTCTGATTTACTTTTATAAGTTAAAAAATTATCTCTTATATATTCGCCAGGTAAAAACTTATCAGCTTTTTCTACTGCAATTTGCACATCTGATTTCATTTCATTAGCTTCATCATTAGAAAAGCCAATAGCTTCAGCAGCTTTATCAAAAACAAATTCACTACCTGAGTCTATTGCTTGTACTAAGTAAAATGGTAAATCAATAACATAAGTAATACCTTTAGCAGCACCTACAGCTCCAGATACAGCAACATCTTCTGCTGTTTGTAAACCACTAAGATTACCCTCTGTTAAAATTTGTTCTTCTTGTTTAGTACCCTCACTTAATATTTTTTTTTCTTCTTCTTTTTTTAAATATTCTTCTGTATTAAAATTATTTAAAAATTCACTAACTGATGACATTATTACATACTCCCTGTTTTAGCTTTATAGTAAGTATCAAAAATTTCTTCCCAATCTATACCTTTGTATTCATCGTTTAATAATCCAATAATAGTTTCTTGATCATAACCATCTAACTTATAACTAATCATTAAATTTTCTATCATTTCACCAGATGGTGTAATCTTGCCTTTGATAAATTCTAAATACTCTTTTGTATATTCACCTTGATCATTAGTTGGAGATTTACCTTTTGTTTTTAAAAATTCTCTAGCATTATTAATTAATTTTTCTTGAATAATTATTTGGTTTTTAAGTTTTGCTCTAAATGTAGCTGGAGTATCTTTATCACTTGGAATAGACTCTTGAATCCAACCAATTTCTTTTTCACCAGCAGCTACACCAGTAACTGATTTTCTGTAATCATTAAAGTATTGTTGGTTGGTTTGTAGCCAAGTTGAATAACGATTTACATAACCTCTTTCTTCAACAGTTAATGGTTTGTTTGTAATATCTGCTACTTTGTCTTTTTCTTTTAAAAATAAAAATTTTGCTTTACCTTTAGTAGTTAAAAATTCATCGTCAAAAAGTAAATCTTGTCTTTTTAGGTTCGTTAATAAATCTGTACCTTTAATAATAGTTTTAGTTAAATTAGTTTTATTTGATTTAGGAAGTAAATCATCAGCAGATTTACCAGCTATACTTTGTGAAACTATATCATAACCATTTGCTGTTAGTTCAGTAGCTTTTGCCAATCCATCTTTTGTATTAATATTTATTGTTTGTTTATCACCATCTGCGTTCATAAATGTTGTAAACTTAGGAGCTTTAGGTGTAGCAAATTCATTTTTCTTCAAATACTCTAAAGGAAAAGCTTTGAACAATGCTTTATCTTCTTCTGGTACTTTATCAGCATAATCTTTTATTAATTTTCTTTTTTCTTCTTCTTGTTCCATAGCAGAAAACATAGATGCTGTTTTCATACCTTGAATTAAATTTGGTAGAGCTGCACCAGGATTTTGACCTGATAGTCCAGCAGTTAATAAACCAATACCACCTAAAACTTCTGGTGAGTATAATAAACCTTTAAAGGGTGATTCTGCCATTAGATTAGTCCTTGTTCTTTTAAGTAGTTATAATAAATATTACTTGCTGACATATTAGCATTGTAACCAAACTGATTTGCATTAGTTGTCATGTTTAATGTTTTAGCTAATTTTTCTTTTGCTGCATTATATGTATTTAAAAAATCATTTGATATTCCAAGATTATTAGATGTATTAGAAAAATAATCATTAACCATTGAGTTTTCATTTGTTTCAATAGTTTTAAAATCTTCTGGATTATCAAATAAAATTATATTGTTGTTTTGACCATCACCACCATCATTATTATTACCTGTATCGGTAGTGTCAAAATAACCAGCATCTGTTAAAAAATTAAATTCATCAGATCCTGGTACAATAGTTGCATTAGGATCAAATGCTTTTCCATAAGTTATGTAAAAATCTCTTGATAAAGGCATACCAAATTTATCAGTACCCTTTAAAAAATTAGTTCTTCTTTTTTTATTAGCTGCATTTGCAAAAGGAGCTACAATTTCACTTAATGTATTAAGTGTAAAAAAGGGTGAACTTGTAATTCTTTCTAAGGAAGTTTTACCAGTTAAAGCATCATTAAGATTGACACCACTATTAACTAAATCAACAACATTCTTAGCTTCAACTCTTTGCTCTTTAGCTTCAGACATTGCTGTATTGTATTGGGTGCTTTGATTACCTTGAAAAGCAGAAGTTGATCCACCACCACTTGATTGTGAACCACTATCATCTCTACCTCTATCCATATCTCTTGATACATCGCCACCAGCTCTGTTTTGTCCTGGATCTCTTGAACCAAAACCATCAAAACTTAATAAACCAGATGCACCTATATTAGGCTCATTGTTTAATAGAGAGCCATGTAAATTAGCTTCTAACAATAAACCTTTTTCAGCATCTGTAATATATGCTAATTCTGTATCTGGACTGTCTGGTGATGATTTCCAAAACTTAGGTGCAGTAACTTCTTCTGTTTTACCTAAGTAGTTTTTTACACCACCTTGTACTGCATAATCTTTTTCCATTAAAATATAATTCCAAGAACACTAAGTATTAATAATAACATGATGTACTTTGAAGTTTTTCTATCTATATCAACCTCAATATCAAAAATTATTTTTTTTAATTTATCCATTATAGTAACCCTCCTAAAAATCCTAAACCACCACCAATAGCTGCACCAACCCCACCAAATTTTGATCCGATTAATGCACCACCCATAGCAGTTGTTATAGGATTAGCTTGTGTTTGTGTTGAGCCTGTTTGTACTGGAAAACCACTAGCAATTGGATTTACCAAACTACTGTATTGTTGTAGTGAAGCAAAAGGTGCAAGGTTTTTTTGTCTTTCAATATTTTCTAATTGAGCTCCAGTTTGTACTAAAGTAGGTGTAGCACTAGCAATACCTAATTGTCTTTGTCGTTCTCTTTCGTAAGCATCAAATGCCATCGGCATAGCTGCATCTGCAACACCTTGTATTATTTGTTGTTGATTCATTGCTGATCCTGGTGTTCTCCCAGCACCACTAAATTCTGTATTAATTGCAGTTGCTATATCTGCTCCTGCACCTTGTAATAAAGGTGATAAAAATGGATTTAGATATTTACCAGATAATGTATCTGATAGCTGTTGTTGTGCAGCAGTACCCATTAATTCTTGTCCAGCAAGTCCTTTTATTGTTTGCTGAGATGGAGCTACATAGCCAGATGCTTTTACTCCTTGTCCATATAAATTTCCAGCTTCTGATATAATTTGATTTAAAGCTGGTCTTGCAGGTTCGTATGGATTTACAGTTTGTATCTGTTGTCCACCACCACTATTTCCACCACCAAATGACATTAATCATTCTCCTTTTTATTTAATTGTTTTTCTAAAACTACATGAGTTCTTTTGTAATCTAAGTTTTGCATTATTTTATCCCAACCTGGTCTTGCAAAAAGTTCCATAGCATTACAGTCATTATCTATTGCAAACTTTTCTAGCTCACTTACTAAGTGCTGCCACTTTTGTCTGTGCCTACCTGTAACAATAAATATATTGCAAGATCGTTTAAGTTTTCTTTGTATTATTTCTGTAACTACAACACCATAATATTTATCTAATGTTGTAGATTTAGATTTATCCCAAATAATCCAAAGTTGAAATTTCTTTTCTTTCAATTTTTCTAAAACAAAATCACTATCAGTATAATTTCCTGAGTATGATAAAGCTTCTTGAATATTTTTAGAAACTAAACCCCAAACATCATTTATATTTGATGTGGGTATTTGTACTATGTTCATTATGTAATGCTCAAATAACTTATTCCTATGTGAACACTATCTGTTGAACTGATTGTTGCTTTAAGTGCATCTGAGTTTTCTAAAACTAAAGGCACACTTAATAACTCCTCTGAATTATTTGCTGTAAGTGATTTTGTATTAAATATTGTAAATTCTGCACTAGCTGAATTATCTAAAACATCCATAGATACAGTTGGTGTGTTACCAGTATTATTTGTAATTCTTATAGATTTTATAATTATAGTTTCATTACTAGCAGCAGTTACTAAAGTAGTTTCTGATGCAGTAGCCAAAGCTTTACCTAAAAATCTATATGAGTTAGCCATGACTACCTAGCTGTACATGGTACATTGTTTGAACCTACTAATGATTGACCAAATGCCATGTAGATGTATGTAACTCCACTTGCTGAATAAGTACCACTTCTTAATTTAAAACCATTAGAAACTAAATCTACAAAATCGTTTGAAGTATTTTCAGCAGCATTATTATTCGGTGCTAAATTATCACTTTCATTAAAACCTGGTCTTTTATTATCAAATATTTGCCAATTTCCTGTCGTAGAACTTGGTTTAATAATTATCATACTAGGTTTAAATCCTGTATAAATAAAAGTTCCATCACCTGCTCCATCAACACCAGCAGTTCCATTACCAGTATAAGAACCAAACTTGCTGTAGCCTTTTTTCTCTGCGAAACAGTAGGCAATACAAGTATTTCCATTTCCATTTATAGTAGATTCAGTTCCTACAGAAAATACTGAACTTGTTGGTGCAGTATCATTAAAAATTGTAACTTCATCAGCAGTTGCGTCTGTTGTATTTAATTTTAAAAAATCTGTTTCTGGTGCTGATGTATTTTTATGATGATATACTAACCAATTTCCTGTGCTACCTCTAATTTTTTGTATTATCACAGCTGGTGTTGCACCTAGTCCATGACCAATCGTTGCACCAGCAGTACCATTTCCTGTATANNNNACAATNCTAAATCCTGCTGTTGTATTAGCAGATACAGTTGAGTTTATAGAGCCATCATAATTAGTTGAACCTGCACCATTTGCTTTCCAGTTCCATGATGCGTAAGTTGTTGAATTATTATTTACATCAGCTTCAGTTCCAACTGTAAAACCATCTGAATTAAAACTTTTTAAAGTTTCTGTTAGTGTGTTTTCTGCACTTGTTGCGTCAGATTTTATATACTTTGTTGCACCTCTAACAGCATCAAAAAGCATATGATTATAAGATGCACTATTCCTTGATTTAATCCATGTCCAATCAGGTTGAAATCCAACACCTGTAATTGATTGTGTTGAACCATTACCTGTATAAAGTTTAGTATTAAAATAGTCTGTCGATTTATTTATAGTTGTGTATGCCATATTATTCGTTTAATCCTTTTGTTGATAAAGCTGTGTAGCCAGTTGGTACATCATATTCAAATATTCCATTACCACTTGCGTTAGTTCCTGCACTAGATACTGCTGTTGTTCCGAAGTAGCCATTGCCGAAGTTTGCCTGACAATAACTGGAATGTGTTGTAGCATCACCCCATGCAAAAAAATAAGTTCCAGCAGTTATTGTTATCGCTCCTGTGCTTGTAGTTGGATCAGCACTATTTTGCCATGTTCCATTTTTACTAAAAAATAATCTGTTATTATCTAAATCCATAGCTACACCAATAATATCATTTTGTGTCCAAGTATTCCCACTCCATGAAATATTAGAATTATTATTTCTTACATATCCTGTATTGTCATAATAACCCCAAGAAGTAGATGTACTTCCTAATTGAGCAGACGCAGATGTTGTTGGAGATTGTGTAATACCTACAAGTTGTCTATAAGGTGTAGCAGAGCCACCATTGTGTTTCAATTCAAAATAATATTTACCAGAAGATGCTGCTAAAGTTGATGTGTTCCAAGTTTCAATACTAGTACCACCACTATTTAAAGCAGTATTACCAGAACTAAATGTTGAACTAGCATAATAATTATCTAAAGGATTCCATGTAGCAAAAACATTACTTGGACAATCTTCTGTTTTTGTAAGTGTACCACTAGAAACTGTTAAGTTATTAGTATTTGGAGATTGATCTGTTAAAGAATTACCATCTTTAAGAACAAAGAAACCATTAGTTCCATAAGAAACACTTGGAGAAGTTTTAATTTTCCATTCTCCAGTTGTACTATCTGTTTCTCCAAAATCTGATGCAGAATAAGTATAATTATCACAAAAATGAATATGAGATAAAACACCATCAAGATAATTACCAGAACTACCATTATTTCCAACCTTAGTATAAGTTGTATAATTAATTAAACTTTCTCTACCAGATGTTGGATTGGTTCTTGAACTAAAAGATGTTTCTTCTACACCATTCACCCAAATTTTCATTCTATCGTCTGCTGTAGAGTTATTAGTATCCCATCTTAAAACAATATGATACCAAGCATTAGTATCTCTAAATACTCTATTAGTAACTAAATTTCCACCATTAGAATAACCACCTGCTTGAACACTAGCAAATTGTAATCTATCGCTTGAATCAAAAGCTATTTTGTCTTTATTATTACTATCTAGATATGAACCAAATATAGTATGTTCTGCTCCTGTAGAACATCTTTTAACCCAAAAACTAGTTGTCCACTTTGTTCTTGTTCCACTTGAAGTTGTTGATACTGATAAATATGTACTAGCCATTAGTTAAATTGTCCTCCACCTGTTGCACCGAAGCTAGATTGTAAACTAAAATCTCTATCTACAGTTTGATTCTCTGCATCGGTTATTCTTAATGTAAAATTATATAAAGTTGCTGCTGTAGAAGTTCCACCAAAATCAGTTGTAGTTATTACACCATTTGAAGCTAAACTACAATTAGCACCTGATGAAGCAGTTAATACATTTCCACCTGATGTAACTTCACTAAATGTTATTGCACTATCAGATGATCCTGTAACTGTTGCAACTGTACCAGAAAAATCACCAGCAATAGTTCCAAGAGAACCTGCTGCTGTTGAGAAACTTGGTGCAGTAGAAGCTGTTATAATATTGTTTGTTGATCTACCAGCAAGACCAGTTGGATTTTCAACTCTAACAAAATAGTTGCCCAATGCTAAAGTTACATTGACTGATAATGTTGTAGCATTAGTAAATGAAACTGTGTTTGCATTTGTTATAGCTCCAGTAGAGCCATTAACAAATTGTACTTGTGGTATAGAAACAAATCCTGTTCCTGTAATACTTATTGTTGTAGCAGTAGCAGGTGCAATTGTTTGTGATACATCAGCTACTGTTGGTTTTGTTTCGGCAGCATCAACCCAAGATAATTGATTACTATTACTTCCATTGGTAGCAAGTACCTGTCCATTTGTACCCACATTTTGTGGTAAAATTAAATTATAAGATTGTCCAGCAGAATGTGGTGGTGCTTGTATAGACACCCCATGACTGTTTTGACTACAATTCAATGTTAGTTTCGCATCAGCACTAGAGCCATCACCTTTAATCTTTAAGACAGAGTTTTCTATTGTGCTGGTAGTTCCTGAAACTATATTTCCAAGATTCCTTGCTTTAGACATTATTTAATTTTCCTTTATTATTTTAAATTTTGTAATGGCTAGATATTTCTACCTAGCCATATAATTTACAATACTATTGTATTAGCTTCTTCTTCAGTTAATGCTTCACCTGCTACAAGTTTAGCTTTAGCACTAGCTTTAAGATTTTCTTTTTCAGCTTTTGCATTATCTTCAGCAGTCTTTTCAGCTTCCATATTAGCAATTTCAGTTTCTCTTTTTGAAACTTCTTCAGCAGTTAAATCAACTTCTTCAATGCCATTTGGTGTTATATTTATTTTTTTCATTATTATTTACTCCTATTTATATCCATAAATTTTGATGTAGTTAGCAGCCATATTTCCACCACCACTTAATCGTAGTCCAGTTACTTGCGTTGTGTTATCAAAAAATCCTGCACCATGAGCATGACCAAAATAAGCATTATCCCAAATTTGCTGACCAAATATAACAGCAGTTCTTCTTGAAGCAGTATTTGGTTGATGAATTGTTATATCTAAAGAAATTGGATATTGCTCTTTATTAGAGAAGTTTGAACCATTCCAACCCATTCTAATTGATGTAGTATTGTAAGATGAACCAGTATTACTCTGAGTAGAACCACTACTATTTCTAGTAATAAAATCGTAAGCATAGTGATAATCATTTCCTGATGCTAAAGTAGCACCATTCGTACCAGTTCTCATTTGCATATTAAATGCACCACCACCAGAACTGTCGTAAAACTGTCCAAGTATTCTGTAAGTGTCATAAGCATCATTGAAATAACCATTAAGATTTATTTCACTTGCAGCAGCAACTGCACCAACTGAATAAAGTTTTTCGTAATTACTTTCGTTAGTTGCCCATACAGGATTAGCACCTGTGCCTTGCGTCTTTAGGAATTGTCCTGAAGTACCTGCAGCTAATCTTTGTAATCCACTTCCATCTCTGTAAAGTATATCACCTTGAGTTGTTATTACTGTTCCGACATCTGTACCATCTGTACCATTTGTACCTGCTGCCGACATTTGTTCCCAATAAGTACCATTACTTACTGCGTTTCCTTGTGATGCTAAAATACAAATATAACTAGAGCCACCTGATGAAACTACATCATCAACTTGGTACTGTGTACTGTTGTTGTACGCACCTTTCCAGTTAAATTTGATAGCACCTAGATTTACTGTTGCCATATTTGTTTCCTTATATTGTTGCTATTAGATCGCCATTTGAGTCAATGCTAAAGGTAAAACCACTAGCACTAAATAAGACATCATCAAAAGAGGCGAAAGTTGAACTTGAGATGTTGTCTGCACCTTGATTAGTTGTTGTAACAATCAAGTTTCCATTGTTGTCTTTATTAAAACCATAAACTTCTGCTGAAGAAGTTGTAGATAAATCAAATCCATTTTGTGATGAATTAACAACTAATGCTTTTCCTTGTTGACCAGATAGATCAGAAGTTGTTTTACCAGTACCACCTCTAGCTACAGCTAAAGTTCCAGCAGTAATATTTGCAGCATTAATTGCAGCTACATTAAATGTACCATAAGCAACTATAGAAATTATATCACCTGCTGTTGCACCACTAGCCAAAACTACTGAAGTTCCAGATGTTACTGTTACATCAGTACCATTAACTAATTTTGCTCCATTTAAATATACATCTATAAATCCAGCATCGTAAGCAAGTGTAGTACCTGCATCATCTGCACCTGTAAATGTTGTCTGTCCACCAGAAGCTGTATATTTAAACCTTGCTGCTGTTCCATTTACTGTAGAACCTGCTGCTGCCCAACCACTAGATTTATAGACTTTAAGTTCATTAGCAGTAGTGTCAAAATAAAGATCACCAACATTAAGACTTGTTGTTGGAGCTGATGAAGAAATTCTATAAACTTCTGCAAAATTATTTACAGAAGATAAATTATTTGCAACAGTCGTTACATTAGCAGAGTTTGATGCAAGTGAATTTAATCCACTTATTGCAGCTAGTGTATTCATGTCAGATACAGTTTGAGAAGTACCCAAAGTATTCATATCTGATATTGCATCTGCTGTTCCAAGCAATCCTATTTCAGTTGCTTTAGATGCAACAGTAGTTACCTCTGTAGCTTTTGGAACTAATCTATGAAAATTGTAAGTGTGTTGTGTAGTTGTAGATTCAACTAAAATACCAAAACCTGCTGGTAAAGATGCGTTTGCACCACAATTGTTTAGTGTAACTGTAGAATTACCAACTGTACCATTTGCAATAGTTACAACACCAGAGCCATTTGCAGTATGTGAACTTGCAAGTGTTTGAACACTAACAATTGTACCAACACCATTATTTACATCTGGGTTTGTATTTGGAAAACTTGTTTCATTTGCAATTGGTACAAAACCACCAACATCATCTACTAAATCTATAACTCTTGCATCTATAGCACCAGTCGTTGCAATAAAATTATCATTACTTGTCCAAGATTGACCAGAGTTAATTAGTTCTGATGTATCTTTGTTTAAAAATCTAGTGTCAGCAGCAGATGTTGTGTAGAAAGTTGTATCGTTTGGTGTATGAGCTGCTTGTTCTGAATTTGTTATTATTGCTGCATCTGCTATCTTGGCAATTGTTACTTGATCATCTCCAATATGAGCTGTGTCTATTGAACCATCTACTAGATGTTCTGAGTCAATACTATCGTCTGCAATTTTAGAACCATTTACAGCATCAGCACCTAGTTTAGTATTAGTTACTGCACCTGCATTTATTTTAGCTTCTGTTACAGCATTTGCATTTATTTGTGATGCTTGAACTGCATTGTCTGCAATTTTTGCATTTGTAACTGCATCATCTGCAATCTTTGCAGTAGTGATTGAGTTGTTAGTTAAATTACCTGCACTAATAACATCTGTTGGTATTGANTTACCTGTTTTAGTTAAGATAGCTAAATAAATTGTTAATGTTTCATTTTGTAATGTACCACTATCTAAAGTTACATTTACTGTAGTGTTTGATGAAAAAGATGAACTTGATATTGTTCCATAAACAGTTCCTGTNCTNGATCCTATAATTTTTACTCTACGACCTGCATGATAAAATGCAGTTACATCTACACCATTTATTGTAAATGAACTTGCACTTGCATAAGCACTTGTAAAAGCTGCATCACCATCACCATAAATAACCCATTGTGCATCGTTGTACCATTCTCTTGTGTTTTTCATTAATGCTCTAATCGCATTATTCAAATCACTAGGTAACATTCCCTCTGCTGTATTTATTCCATTTAAAGATGTGTTATTAGCTTGGGTTGTTGAATAATCTTTTATTCCTGCCATCTTTTCTCCTAATTCATAAACCAACTAAAAGCTTTATCGCTTTCAGTATTATTTTTGTTAATTAATGTATTTACAGCTTCCTCTACTTGTCTTTGAAAAAGCTCTTGTGCTTCAAATGAATATCTAACATTATCTATATCTACTTTATCACTCATTATCTTGTACCACCTGGCGATGCTGTTAAATCTATTCCTTGTGCATTTGTCCAAACACTCTCAGCAGGTATTTTTACATTTGCTCTAAAATATCTTCCTGATTGTCTTACTGGTGCAATACCTGTACTGTTGATTGTACTTGAATTTGATGAAGTTACTGTATCAGCAAGTTTATCTCTTGTTTTAACTATTACATTAGATGTTGCATCTACTATTGGTCTAACACTTGTAATGTTTGCTCTTGTGCCTGGAAATAATTCTGTTTCTTTTGTTTCTAATTCTGCTTCTAAATTTTTTCCAGAAAATATAGCAGCTTTAAAATCTTCATTTATAGCACCTAAATATAATTGTCCTTGTGTCCAATAAGGTGTGTCTAATGAAATATTAATATCATCTAAGTTTTCACTTATTAAGTCCATTAGCTCAACTGTATTAATAGTTACAAATTGTTCAAAAATTTGTGATGCTTGTACATTAGCAATAGACCATTTTTGAGTTACATAATTATAAATTAATAATCTATCGCAGATACCAGTTGTGTTACCTGGATTGTTTTTACTAGGATATAACCATATAGCCAAAGTATTAAAAGGATCTACAGCAGCAGCAATTCTATCACTAAATGCTTTGTTTAAATCACTATCAAAAAATCTATTAACTTTTTCAGAACCTATAGGTAATATTTGATCACCATTAATTTGAAAAAAACCATCGTCTGCATAAAAGAATATTTGCCTGTTGTCCTGGCAAACTGTTTGTCCATACACAGCTCCTCTATTTGGTGATATAACTGAAAATCTAAAAACTACATTTCCACCTACAAAGTCCATACGAACTATTTGGTTTTGTCTAAATACATAACCAACCTCACCAGAGGTTATGGCAACTACCTGTCCACCTGAGCCTGGCATATCTTGTGTATCACTTGATTTAATACCAGCTTCCCAAGTCGCAATATCATTTAGTCCTGACCAAGCAACTCTGTTTTGTGCATTATTTATGTTACCTGTAACTAAAAAATCTCTTATGACACCACTTGTTCTAAACAATGGTACAGTTCCACTTGTTGCTATACTTTGTAGTGTAGCAAAATTAGTAGAAGTACCCATTAAATAATATTGTGGTGCATCTACTCCATTACTAGCAATTACATAATTACCAAATTGAGTAAAAGTAAAAAAATCTGTATCACCACCAGTTAAACCACTTTTTCTTGATGTAAAAGTACCAGCAGTTAATTGAAATATATCTGTTTTAGTTGCAACAAATGTAAATACTGTATTTGTATTATTTCTAAAACTACCTGCACCTTTTGCATTTTTAACAATATTGTTTGAGCTATAGGCAACTAAACCTTTTACTGGTTTATAACTTGTTTGTGCATGATAAACATTAGTAGCTACTGTTGCACCTGGATTTAGATGCTCAGGTTGATCAGGTAGCCATTCGCCAAAAGGTAATTGCATAATTAAGCCGAATTAGTTGTTGTTGTAAAACCATCTTTAAATGGTGATGCTATTGTATCTTCACTTCTAATTTGTAATGGAGATCCACTAAATTGATCTTCCCTATCATTTAATTCTAATCTTTCTAATGCTGTTGCATACATTTGTTGCCAAGTTTGTACTTGTTGTGGATTGTAACCACCTAAAAAATTAGCAGCATGAAATAATGATCCATACAAATATATTGCAGGATGATCTGTTAAAATAAAATTAGTTGCATTACTGTTAGATAAAGCATCAAACTTTTTATAAAAATTTAATTTACCAGTATATGTATTATCTGGTTTTGGCATAAATCTAAAATTATCGCCAAGTATTGTATAAGCTTGTGGTATTCCAGTAGTAGATGTACCTTTTACTTGATCCATTTGTGGTGGAGTCATGTATCGTAAAGGATATTTCGTACTACCACTTAAAATAAAAAAATCTCTTACTTGTAAAAAACCTGTAGGTAAGGCAGCAGTTTCTGCATTAATTGTTACATCAGCAGAAGCTATCATTTTTCTAACTCTTAATTTTGAGTTAAAATCAGCTTCTGTTAATACTATAAAATCATCTGCTATCTCAGATGTTAAATCTGATCTGTTTAACCAGTTAGCAATAGAAGTTTTAAGTGTTGTATAATTTGTTAATGCCATTAAAATTTACCTGGTGCAGTTCTAAAATATCTATAATCAGAACTATTTAATTTTTCTTTTAATATTTTTGTTTGAACATCTTTAGGCAAAGCAAACCAATTACCATTGTTTTGATCTTTGTTATATTCCTTTGCCCATATCTCTAAAATAATTAAAGGTATAGATGCAATTCTTTTAAGACCTTTATCTGGACTATACCCATCGTTTTGAGTATATAATTTTTTATTGTGGTCTAATATTGGCTTATGATTAATTTTTCTTTCTTGTATGACACCTTTTTCTGTGCCTGTAAAAGTTTCACTTACTAAACCATTATTTTCAACAATCTTACTCATCTACTTTCCTTGTCCTTTGTAGGGTTTAAAATTTTTTCGTTTTTTTTTATTCATTTTACAAAGACTAGGATGTCTGCCGATAGATGTTTTGTGATGCACAGGTTCATGTGCAACAAAGTCTTTAAATTTCTTAGCCACTTAATTCAGTTACATATAAATCGCCACTACCTATAAATGCAACTTTTTCACCTGGTCTAATTTTTATTATTTCAATATCATTAGCAGGTATATACATAGATGATGTAGTAGCAGTTGGTGATCCACCAAAAGCAACATGACCATTAGCAGAAGCTACAAGTCTTACAAACTGTGTATGAGCTAACATACCATCAGATGTTGCAGCACTTGATCCACTTGATGTAACTTTTTGTGTCTTAATTGGAAATAATCCATAATTATAAGCCATCTTAGTTTTCTCCTTATTTTCTTTTCTTCATTTTAGATTTGACAATCTTTGCTTGAAGCTTTTTTGGTAAAGTTCTTTGTTTAGCTGTAAGCACAGCTTTTTTTTTCATTTTACCTTTCATTAGTATTTTCTCATCTTAACTTTTTTGCCCATTTTCTTAGCAGCTTTTTTTGCAGCAGCTTTTCCTTTTTTTGTATAAGCAAATTTCTTTTTTCCGACCATCGGCATAATATTTTCTCCTAAAAAATTTTGTTGTGTATCTGGGGGAAGTACTGGCTAAGCAAGATCCCCCAAATTCTGTTTATCTTCTGATCACAATTGTAAAATGAGCAGAATGAGTTCCTGTAGATGCACCATTAGTTGCAATAGCAATATAATCACCCTCTACAACTGAGTTAGCACCAGTAGGCTCACAAGTGTCAATATCACCAGCAGCACTTCCACTATGTGCAATAGTGATAGTTCCATTAGTCATGTTTGTTGTACCAACTTTTGCAGTACATACTGCATTAGCAGTAGCGATAGTTCCACCAAGTACAGAAGTAATTTTAATTACTCTACCTGCATCTGGTACTGCAACTCTTACAGTTCCAGCAGTTGAAACATCATCTAAATGACACTCTAAAAAATAATCGTTTAAAGTTCTCATGTTTATTTTTCCTTTATTTGCTTCGTTCCGACTTTAAAAAAATCTTCAAAGACCAAACAAAAATGTTAATTGAATATAGGGGGATTGCTCCCCCTATAATTAAAATGATTATGATGTAGTTACATCAAAGATAGCACCACTTGCTTTTTCGTTTTTAGAAACAAGTGTGTACTCAGCTAATAATGCTTGTTTTGTAGCATCACCAGTTTTTGCAAGATCCATAAGTTGGAAATCTCTTAAAAAAGCAGTTGCAAACATATCTGGTTGAAGAACAAATACATCTCTAGCTCTTTGGAATCTGTTAGGTACAACAGTCATTGCACCGAAATCAGACTCATATACATCAACAGCAGCTACTAATCTTTTGTTTTCAGCAGGGTCAAATCTAGTTGATCCACCTGTAAAACCAGATAGCACTTGTTTGTTGAAAGAACCAAGCATGATCATTGATGGATCGCCACCCTCATCCCAACATTTCTTAATTACAGATTTAAGTTGAGATTCTGTGAAAGCTCTTTGAGTTCCATCAGTTCTAGCAGTACCAGGTACATCAGCACCAGATACTTGACCATTAGCTCCACCAGCACCAGCATCGTTGTTTTGTTGAATCCAACCAGCTAGTCCAGCAAGTTCTCTAGCAGTAGAGTCATCACCAACAACTGGAGAGTTGTTAGCACATAATGAACTTTCCATATCTCTTTTAAGCTCTTTAGAAGCTTTTGAGATTTGGTAAGCTAGTTCATTGTTTCTACCAGCTTTTGAAACAGAGTCTAATGTACCAGTAACTATTACAGATTTTCTTGAAATCTGAGTTCTGTTATTTACTCTTGTTGTTGCAGATGGTGCAGAAAAACCAATTTCATCACCCTCTATTTGTGCGTTGTTAGCTACAGCATTTGCTAAGCTATCAGTTTGCCACTCATGCAATACAGCAGTTGCTTTTTCTTTGCCGATACCTGACATGAATGGAGTATCAGTTGGAGAGATAGAATAGATTATATCTGATAAATCTTCTCTCAAACCTTTTGCGTCATAGACACTATATGTTCCAGTTACCTGAGCCATAATTTATCTCCTTTTGAGTTATTTATTGTTAATCATGTCTAAAAAAATACTAGCAGCATCTTTATGACTGCCAGTTTTCTTTAGTCGGCTCAACTTATCCTTTCTAGCTTTTAGATTTACATCGGATTTTGTCTGTTTGACACCAGAAGTAAAAACTTTGCCTGGTTTTGTAATTTTTTTAGCAATATTTGGTTTTGCTTTTTGTAAATTACGATATTTCATAGCATCGTTTACCAACATCACTATTCTATGATCATAAACTTGTGAAACTTCTGTGTCGTTAAACCCATAAGCATTTAAAGTTGTTTTCATAGAAGATTTTAGCTTACTAGCTTTCTCTGGATCGTTAAATTCTGGCATTTTAGATACCAATTTAACTTGTTGATCTTTCAAAAAGCTATCAAACTGTTTTTTTTGCTCAGATTGATTTTTAGCTACAGCAGCATTTATTCTTTCTTGCTTTTTTCGTAACCTATGTTCAATCCTTGCAGCTTCAGTTGGATCTTCTTCGTACAACTTCTCTAAATCAGCAGAATTAATGTCTGAATTGAGTTGTTGTTGTGCCATAGACAGCATCTGACTAGCTTCATTTAGCTTTGCAGAATAGTCTTGCCTTTGCTTTTCAGACTCTGACATGAATTGTTTCTTTTCATAAGACAATTCCTCAGTCTTTCGTCTGTAATCGGCATCTCTTGAGTAACCATTTCTCAACTCATCAAGGGTAACTTCAAATTCTTGTCCATTGACTTTAACTTTATGCAATGGGGAATCTTGTTTCTCTTGAGTATCAATTTGTTCTTCGTCTTGAGATACTTCTTGTTCAGAAACTTCCTCTTGCGATTCAGCTTCTTCACTTATTTCCTGTTCCTGAGGTTGATCTTCTACAGATTCCTCTTGTGCAGGTTCAGGAGAATTTTGTTTATCATCTTCTTTTGGTGGTTCTTGTTGTCCAATTGTTTCTTCTTCTTTTGGATTTAATGGATTTAATAAACCACTTATTGCTTTTTGTGCTTTTTGCACATCAGTTTCAGCTTCCGATAATGGATTGGCTTGATTGTCTGACATATATTTTCCTTTTTAGTTAAGCTCCTGTTGTGTAAGGTTGGCTTATCCTAACCTTTGTGATTAGAATTTTTGATTTTTGATATTTTTACGAAAATCTTCTAGCTGTTTGTTAGCTAGTTTTCCTGTATCAATCATTTCTAATAAATTTTGTTCTACTTTGCCTACTACATTGTAAGCTAACCAAAGTTTTTCTCTAGTTTCTGTTTCTTTAGCACCAGTATTAAATAAACTGTCTGCATAAAGTTTTTTTAATTTATCAAAACTTTCTTTTAATAAAGGATTTTCAAAAAGCTGTTTAGCTTTGTTCGCCTGGCTCACTTCCTTTTGGAGTTTGCCCTCTTGATCCTTGTCCATATAATTCTCTTATCTGATCTTGAACTTGTTGCGATTGCTCAGATGCTTTTCTAAAATCACTTGTAGACTCTGCTACTAGCATTTTATTTAAGTCTGCATCTGCCTTTATTTGTTGTGAATCTAATTGAGCATTATATTTAAGCTCTAATTCTTTAATTTTAATTTCGTTATTAATTAAATTTTCTGCATTTTCAGATTTAACTTTTTTCAGTTCAATCTCAAGCTCAGCAATTTTTCTTTGTTCCTCACTAGCAATTCTTCTAAACTCAATTTTTTCAATTGGTGTTAGTGGTGGCTCAGGTGGTGGAGTTACCATTGTTTTACCCATATCAGGATTAACAAAGTAATTCTCAACATTTTTCAAACCAGCATTTTCTATAATTTTAGCTAAACTATTATAAATATTTTTAAGACTAACCATTGGGAACTCTCTGTTGCCTTGCAATTGGAAAGCTTGAAGTTGTCTTTCTAAAATATTATTTAGCATCATTATTTGCTGTTCTTTAGAACCTGATCCTAAACCAACAGTTATACTAATGTTAAATCTGTTTCGCCACTCAGTAGGTTTTACTGGTACAAACTGATTATTTAATTCTACAATTCTTTCTTTGTCTTGGTACTTACAAGTAAGTTCAAATATTCGTCTAAATAAATCTTTGATACCTGTTTCGGCAAACACTCTAGCAATCAGCTCCATTCGCATTTGCGATTGAGTCATTATTGCATTAACACCAGTTGCAGTTTTATTTAAGCTATCTGCATCTAAGCCTTGATTATATCTTGTAATACCAGTTCTAGTTTCTCTAACAGTATCTAAGTATTCTAATAATGGAAAAGCTTGTTGCGATATAGTTTGCGATTGCATTGGCATCATTACCTGGCTTGGTGGTTGTTTAGTTCTAACCACACCACCTGGTCTTGATGTAAGTAAGTCATCCAAGTTGACCATTCCATCCATAACTGCCATACGATTATTATTAGTCAAATACATATTGTCTAATAGCTGTCGCATTACAGTAGATTTGATTAGCTGCACATCTTCTACTAATTCAGAAACTGATCTGCCATAAAATCTGTGTGGCATTGGAATAGGTGTTAAAGAACAGAAAGGAATATTATCGCAACTTTCATTTGATAATATTTCGTAACCACTTTCACCTGCTACACAAACTTTTCTAAGTTCGGCAACACCATCACCATCCATATCTACTTTTACATAGCACTCATAAATTTCTACTTCTTGAGTAGTTTCATCTGGTGCATTGTTAAATGGCGATTGGTCTATATCAGAAAATCTAGTTAATCTTTCATCATTTAAAATAATATTATTTGATGTAGGTAAATTTTCTACTATCTCAGGATCAAAACCCATTTCTATTAAGTCTGATCTAGTTCTTAAAACTCTATGTGCTACAAAGTTTGCTGTTTCAATAGACTTAGCAGTTCTTTGTATTAAAAATTCTTCTGGTGGAACATTTTCTATTTTAACTTTACCACCCTTTGATGTTCTTTTGATTATACAGTTGTGCAGCATAGGTACAGGTTCTTCACCTACTACTTCACCTTGAGCTTCTGCTTGTGCAGCTACAAGATTCATAGCTTCTTTCATACCCTCATCTACAACAGAGCTTTCCTCAACTATTTCTACATTCTCATCATCAACTAATAATTGGTATTCTTGATCGTTTAAATTTTCATAAGTTTCTTGCTCAACAGATGTACTGTCATCCCAATAAACTTTTACAATGCCATTTTTTTCTAAAAGTGCATCTTTAAACCAAGTATATAAAACACTAAAACCAGGATTATCTTTATTAAAAATATAATTAATATAATTAGTAGCTTGTTCTGCTAAAGGTACATCTTCACTTTTAACAGGCTCACATTTAACAACTTGATCACTAGCTGTAAAAATTCTTAATAAGTTAGGTAATATTGTTTCTATAGTATCTGCAACATCAGTTGATACTACTTGGGATCTGCCATCTATCTCAGTACCAAGCTTTTCACCCATGTAATATTCCATAGATTTTTTTCTTTGAGAAGTAAGATTGCTTC
>FUFK010041469.1_pt1 | contig 27733 bp, 26 predicted proteins | sample 1021851 | NCBI WGS metagenome assembly FUFK01 (sample SAMEA51879418, study PRJEB19060) | metagenome
TACAGGTGTTTTATTAAATGGTGCAAATGTTATTCAATTTAGAGATTCAGGTTTAACTATCGGTTCAAATGCTGATGGTGATTTAGATATAGTTTCAGATGGTACTAACGTTGACTCAATCAATATAGAGTCGGCTGGTGGTATCACANTAGACGCTGGNACNGCNGGTAGTGGTATNNTNTANGAAGATGATGGCACAGAAATGATGAGAATACATAACAGTTCAAGTGATGTAATTTTAGAATCAAAAGTTTCTGACAAAGATATTATCTTCAAAGTAAATGACGGTGGTTCATCAACTGAGGTTGCAAGATTTGATGGTGATGTATCTGCCCTACTCATGGCGTCAGGTAAAGAAATTAGATTTGCTGACTCAGGCGAAAAGATTTCAGGTAACGGCACAGACTTAACACTTAACTCTGGTGCTGATATAAACCTAACAGCAACAACCGACATCAATGTTCCTGCAAACGTAGGAGTAACATTTGGTGATGATGGTGAAAAGATAGAGGGTGATGGCACAGACTTAACAATCGCTTCTAGTGCAAAAATAAATTTAACAGCAACAAGTGATGTGCATATACCTAATAACGTAGGTATTGTATTCGGTGGCGATAGTGAGAAGATTGAAGGTGATGGCACTGATATGACCATTTCAGCAAACAATCTTACAATAGACGCTGCTGCTGATATCGTATTTGACGCTGACGGTGCTGACTTTAAATTTCAAGATGGTGGCACAGAAATATTAAGAATATCAAATAGTTCAAGTGATGTTATAATCAAACCTATTGTTGACGCAAAAGACTTAATATTTCAACAAAGAGATGGCACCGAAGTTATGAGAATCGAAGATGGTGCTCATGCTTCATTTGCTGCCGCAGCAGTGAATCCTGAAGCGACACTTACAGACGCTTCAACAATATCATGGAACGTTTTAACTTCACCAGTTGCAAAAGTAACGTTAGGTGCAAATAGAACATTGGGTGCTGGTAGTGGTGCAATCGCAGGACAGTTTGTATCTNTACTNGTAATACAAGACGGAACAGGTAGTAGAACATTATCATTCAATGCTGCTTATGAGTTCAAAGATGACACAGCACCAACATTAACAACTACAGCTGCTAAAGGTGATTTATTCGTATTTAGATATAACGGAAGTAAATTTTTAGAAGTTGGTAGAAATCAGAATTTAACTTTATCATAGGAGACATAATGTTTGCAATAGTAGAATCAGGATCAATTACATCAATGCCAAGAGGTAATAAAGGTGTAGAAATAAATGGTGTAAAACACCCAGTTTCTATATTTACATTATGGACTGAAAGTGAAAGAAACGCAATAGGTGTTTATACAGTACAAATAGATGATACTAATAAAAAAGATGAAGAATATTATGTCAACACAAATATAACTTATGCTTTCGGTAGTGGTAAAGTTACAGGTTCTTATGGTTCAGCAACAGCAAAAGAAATTGCAGATACGAAATGGACACAATCAGAAATAGACGCTGGTAAAGCACCTGCAGGTGCTGATACGAATACAGTAAAAGTAGAAGGATTAAAAACAATTAAAAAAAGAATGATAGACAATCAATGTGCAGGAATACTTGCACCAAGTGATTGGATGTATATTAAGGCAGGTGAAGAAGGAGGCACAATGGATTCAGGATGGAAAACTTGGCGTGCTTCAGTAAGAACAAAATGTAATTCAATGCAAACACAAATAGATAATGCTAGTGATGTTGACGCATTAGCAGCATTATTTGTAAGAGATAAAGACGGAGTAAGACCATTAGGTGAGTTTCCAGTAAAGGAGTAATATAATATGCCAACAATTCTTGGTTCTAATTCAGCTTCAGACGCTTACGATGTAGCTAATTCACTTAGATTTAATCGTGGAGATGGTGCAGACCTTTCAAGAACACCAAGTGCAGATGGTAATAGAAAAACATTTACATTTTCTACATGGTTTAAACTTGGGATACCTCCATATGATGGGTCAAGTGCTGATTATGATATTTTTAGTGCTAATAGCACAAACAATTTTAATGATAATTTTAGATTGCGAAGTGATGGACAAATACAAATTCAAGCAATAGTTAGTGGTTCTAGTAACAATGGATATAATTTTCGTTCTGATATGTTATTCCGGGACCCCTCCGCTTGGTACCATTTAGTTGTTGGTATTGACACAACTCAATCAACTAATTCTGACGGTGTAAAAGTTTATATTAATGGCAGTTTAATATCTGGTACTTATCATGCTTACAATCAAAATATAAGCACATCATTCAATAAAGATGGTAGCACAATGGCATTAGGCCATACAGAAAATGATGGCGGCAATCATCATGATGGTTACTTATCTGAAACACATTTTATAGATGGTACTCAATTAGACGCTAGTTATTTTGGAGAAACAAATGATAACGGAGTTTGGATTCCAAAACAATATACAGGCTCTTATGGAACTAATGGTTTCTTTTTAGAATACCAACAAACAGGAACAAGTGCAAACTCAAGCGGCATGGGTGCAGATACAAGTGGTAATGACCATCATTTTACACCAACTAATTTAGCTGCAACAGATGTTACAACAGACACACCAACAAATAATTTTGCTACATTAAATCCTTTAGACGTAAGACAAGGGGCAACATTTAGTGAAGGTAATTGTAAAATAGTTACAAATAGTTCTAATAGAAATTATGTAATATCAACAATAGGTGTTACATCTGGTAAATGGTATTGCGAAGCTAAAATTACAGGTGGTGCAGATAATCACTACTCTTGGTTTGGCACTGCTGATTTTGATGATTTATTAACAGACTCAGCAAGTACACTTGGCGATAATTCTAATGAAGTAGGATTTAATGCAGAAGGCGGTTATCAAAAAAACAATTCAAATACTAATGGTTTTGCAGGTGATATTGATGATGATGATATCGTTGGTATTGCTTTAGATTTAGATAATAATAGAATCACACATCATAAAAATGGACAATATGCTAATGGTTCTGGAAGTTACAATCAATCAAGTCCATCATCTTATGTTAGTTTTACTAATTCAACCATGGGATTTGCTTTTGGTGATGGCGCAGGTGCTGATACTGCAACATTTTTAGTTAATTTTGGTAACTCATCTTTTGCAATATCAAGTGGTAATTCAGATGCTGAGGGTTTTGGTAATTTTGAATATGCAGTGCCTAGTGGCTATTTTGCTCTATGTACTAAAAACTTAGCGGAGTACGGATAATGGCTTATACAACAATAGACGACCCATCAAAATATTTTCAGACAGTTTTATGGACAGGTGATGGTAATGCAACTAAAGCTATTACAAATGATGGTAATTCAGATTTACAACCAGATTTAGTTTGGTTAAAAAATAGAACTGATGTTGAAAATCATACTCTAGCCGATACATCAAGAGGGGTTACTAAAAGATTAGTTTCTAATACTAATGGTGCAGAAGATACAAGTGGTATAGCTAGTGTTCAAAGTGATGGGTTTACTGCTCAATTATCTTATAATGGTAATACAAACGCAAAAAATTATGTAGCTTGGCAATGGAAATGTAATGGCGGTACTTCAACTGCTTCTGGTTCTGAAAGTGGTTCTAATGTGGCATATAACTTTCAAGTCAATACAACATCAAAATTTATGATTAATATTTACACAGGTCTAGGTAGCGATGGTACTCTAAATTTAGGTAATCAATTTACTCCAGCGTGGATGCTTTTTAAAAATAGAAGTCAAGGAGATGATTGGGTTGTATATCATCATAAAAATACTAGTGACCCAGACACAGATCATTTACACTTAAACACAGACGCTGCTACTTCTGATGATCAAGAAATGTTTGATGATGTAAATTTTGCAGCTGATGAAATTAATATAGGAACTAATCATGAGGTAAATGCTGATGGTGAAAACTATGTTGCCTATGCTTGGGCAGAGGTGCAAGGATTTTCTAAATTTGGTNNTTATACAGGTAACGGTAATGCAAATGGCCCATTTATTAACACTGGCTTTAAACCAGCCTTTTTAATCATTAAACCTTTTGATAATCAAAGTAACTGGTTTATCATTGATAGCACCAGAGAACCTACAAATCCTGCAGGAAATAAATTTTTTTATGCAGACGCTAATAATGCTGAGGTTTCTTCAGACAAAAGCGTAGATTTACTTTCAAATGGTTTTAAATGTAGAGCTGCAACAGGATTTCATAATGATAATAATATTAATTATATCTACATGGCTTTTGCAGAATACCCATTTGTATCCTCTGAAGGGGTACCAATAACAGCAAGATAATGAGTATAAATAGTTATAAATATAGTTAAGGAAAACAAATGGCACTATCAAAAGCAACACTTATCGACTTAAATTCAAATGAATTAGTATTAGATTTAGACGCTGATACTAGTATCACGGCAGATACAGACGATACGATACATTTTAAGATTGCAGGATCAGATGAGATAACAATGACTGCTACTGCTTTTGCACCATCTACAAGTGATGGGCAGGCATTAGGTACTAGTTCATTGATGTTTTCTGATGTATTTCTTGCAAGTGGTAGTGTAGTAAACTTTAACAATGGTGATGTAACACTTACTCACGGTTCAAATCTTTTAACACTTGATGGTGGTGCGTTAGATTTAGATGGTGAAGAATTAATTTTAGACGCTGACGCAGATACAAGTATTACTGCTGATACAGACGATACTATACATTTTAGAATAGGCGGTTCAGATTTAATTACCTTTACTGCTGGTCTTATTGATCTTAAAAATGCAGGATCACAATCAGCAATAAATTTTTATTGTGAATCAGGTAATGCTCATGCACAAAAACTTCAAGGTGCACCACATTCAGAAAGTGCTTCAAATACTTTAACATTACCAAGCACAGGTGGTAATGCCGATCTAGTTTCTGTAAGTTCAACTGCTACACTTACAAATAAAACACTAACAACACCTATAATCGCAGAAATAGATTCAGGTTCTACAATCACATTAGACGCAACAACAGATATTATTTTAGACGCTGNTGGNGNTGATGTTATTATTCAAAGACGGTGGCACAACAATCGCTACATTTACAAATAGTTCTAGTGATTTCATAGTTGAGTCAGGTGTTTCTGATAAAGATATTATATTCAAAGTAAACGATGGTGGTTCTTCTACCGAGGTTGCAAGATTTGATGGTGATGTGTCTGCCTTACTTATGGCTTCAGGTAAAAAGATTATGTTGGGTGCTGCTGAAGAAACAATNTCAGGTGATGGCACAGACATAACTTTTGAAGTTGGGTCAAGTGGTGATATAAACATACCAGCAAATATAGGTTTAACTTTTGGTGATGATGGTGAAAAGATCGAAGGTGATGGAACAGACTTAACAATCTCTGGTAACAATATTAATTTAACTGCTACAGCAGATGTAAACATACCATCAGGTGTAGGATTAACATTTGCTACTGCTGAGAAAATAGAATCAGACGGAACTGATTTATCAATAACAGTAGGTTCTGGTGGTGATATCAATGTCGGTGCAGACATCGGAGTTACTTTTGGTGATGACGGTGAAAAAATCGAAGGTGATGGCACAGATTTAACGATTGCTTCAAGTGCAAAAATTAATCTCACAGCAACAAGTGATGTACACATACCTAACAATGTAGGTATTGTATTTGGTGGCGATTCAGAAAAAATTGAAGGTGATGGTACTGACTTAACTATTTCAGCGAACAACTTAACTGTTGACGCTGCTGCTGATATTAATTTAGACGCTGACGGTGCTGATGTTAATATCAAAGACGGTGGCACAACAATACTTTCATTTACAAATAGTTCTAGCGATGCTGTAATAACAGCAGGTGTTCAAGATAAAGATATCATATTTAAAGGTGATGATGGCGGGTCAGCAGTTACTTCACTAACTTTAGATATGTCAAACTCAGGCGCGGCTGCATTTTCTGCTGCTGCCTATAATGCAGAAGCAACTTTAACAGACGCTTCAACAATATCTTGGAATGCAATTACACAACCTGTTGCGAAAGTAACACTCGGTGCAAATAGAACACTAGGTGCTGCTTCAGGAGGTATTGCAGGTGCATTTATAAGTTTATTAATTATACAAGATGGCACAGGATCAAGAACAGTTACATTTAACGCAGCATATGAATTTAAAGATGACACAGCACCAACACTTACAACAACAGCAAGTAAAGGTGACTTATTTGTGTTCAGATACAATGGATCAAAATGGTTAGAAGTTGGTAGAAACTTAAACTTAACATTATCATAGGAGATATAGAATGTTTGCAGTAGTAGAATCAGGAAAAATTACATCAATGCCAAAAGGTAACAAAGGCATTACAATCGGTGACAATCAATATCCTGCTGGTATATTTACTTTGTGGAGTGAGAGTGAAAGAAACGCAATAGGTGTTTACACAGTAGAACTAGACGAAACAAATTTCAAAGATGTAAAATGGTACACTAACACGACCATTAGTTATGCTTATGATAGTAGTGCTAATAAAGTAAAAGGAACCTACGGCTCAGCAACAGCAAGACCACATGATGATGTTAAGTGGACACAAGCACAAATAGACGCTGGTTTAGCACCTTCAGGTGCAGATACAAACACAGTTGCTTCTAAAGGATTAAAAACAATCTGTATTGAAGAAGTTAAAACACAAGCACAAACACAACTAGCTAAAACAGATTGGTATGTTGTTAGAAAAGCAGATACAGACGAAGCAATTCCTAGTAGTATCGCAACACATAGAGCTGCTGTAAGAACGAAACAGGCTTCAATGGAAACAGCAATCACAAATGCTGCTGACGCAGCTGCTTTAGAAACTTTATACACAAGGAACGATAGTGGGGTTAGACCTTTAGGTGACATACCAGTTTTAGAATAGGAGATATATAATGCCAACAATTCTTGGTGCGAATCAACTAGATACAGGTTATGAGATCGCAAACTCAGCTAGATTTGATAATACTGGAGGGGATGCTTTAGGTGGAACTTTTGGTACACCAACAAACGCTAAAAAATTTACACTATCAATGTGGCATAAACTTTGCTCTGGCACAACAAGTGGCGGACAAGTTTTATTTGGTGTAAGAGGTGGACAAGAAAATATATTTTTACATGAATCTACCATGAGAATGGATTGGGGTAACGCTAGTAGTGGTACAATAAATTGGTCACCATTTATAAGAGACCAATCAGCATGGTATCATTTTGTTTTAGCACAAGACACATCTCAATCAACTAATTCAAATAGAATTAAGTTCTACATTAATGGTGTACAAATAACTACTTTAAGATCTGGTGTTACTGCTACCTATCCAAATCAAAATTTAGAAACTGGATATAATGTAAATGGAGTAGCATATTATGTATCTAGTTATAATGGAAGTGCAGCAGAAGTTAATGCTTATTTAGCAAATGTTCAATTTGTTGATGGTCAACAATATGACCCTACATATTTTGGTAAATTTGATGATAATGGTATGTGGATTCCTGTTGAACCTGGAACTGGTGACGGTGGTACAGTAGATTATGGAAATAATGGTTTTCTTTTAGAATTTAAACAAACAGGAACAGGCACAGACGCTAATGGTATTGGTGCAGATACAAGTGGTAATGATAATCACTTAGCAGTAACTAATCTAACATCTGGTAACATTACAGTGGATACACCTACAAATAATTTTTCTACTTTACGTTTTCATGGTTTTCCCTCTGCTAAAGGAACAATAACTGAAGGAAATTTAATATGGGATACAACAGGTGATGGCTCAGATAGTGCAAGAGATTTAAGACAACAAGCAATTTCAAATATTGGTGTTGCAAGCGGTAAATGGTATGCAGAATTTAAGCATACTGAGGACCAAAACGGATTATTCATAGGCGTTTCAAATATGTCGAATAAAATTCACACAGACGAAATTGAAAGTTATGCTTACGTTTTTTCTGACAACGGCAATCTCTATAGGAGAGAATACACAGGTCAAAGTGAAAGTAACTCTGCTCATGGTGGTGGTTCAAATTCCTTGAACGACATTTATATGATTGCTTTAGATATGGATAATACTAACGTTTACTTTGGAAAAAATGGTCAATGGGCAGACGGAAGTGGCAATTGGAATCAATCAAATCCAACATCTGCTTATAGTATCAGCACAAACTTTATAAACAAAAACTCACATGGCGTTATCGTTTTTAACTGTTCTGGTGCTGGTAGTAGTGAAACACCTGCAGTAGAAGCTAATTTTGGTAACCCTACATTTTCTATATCAAGTGGTAATGCGGATGCAAATGGATATGGTAATTTTGAATATGCACCACCTAGTGGTTACTATTCATTATGCACAAAAAATTTAGCACAATACGGATAACATATGGCTTATACAACAATAGACGACCCATCACAATATTTTCAAGCTGATACTTACACTGGTGGTCAAACAATAACTTTTGATGGTAACTCAGATTTACAACCAGACTGGATATGGATCAAAGCAAGAACTACAGCAGAAAACTGGAGAACATTTGATACAAGTAGAGGCGTAGGTTCTAGCACAGACGCAACAAAAGGTTTAGTAATAAGTGGTGCGGCAGCCGAAGAGGAGTATGAAATTATTACTTCTATGAACAGCGATGGTGTTTCACTAAATACCAGTGATGCTTTTTTAAATAGTAGTTCACACACTTATTCACTTTCGGCATGGAAATTTAATGGTGGTTCTACTTCAGCAATATCTTCTGGTGGTGATATTGGTATTGCAACTACATCACAAGTAGAAAGCACAGCAAAACACTCACTACAATTATACACTGGAACAGGAAGTCAATCATCTATTGGACATGGTTTAGGTGTTGCACCAGATTGGATTATTATTAAAAATAGAGATCAAGGTGATAGATGGTTCACATGGTTTAGAGGAGATGGTATACTCACAAATCAAGGTCTATTTTTAAACGCAACTGATACACTCGCAACAACAAATGGTTTCATGGGCAACGAAAATCCAACGTCTGTATTTATTGGATTAGGCACTGGTCACGATACAAACGCTAGTGGTGAAAAATATGTTTGTTATACTTTTTCGTCAGTTCAAGGTTATAGTAAGTTTGGTACTTATGAGGGTAATGGGGACGCAGATGGACCACTTGTTTACACAGGCTTCAAACCAGCATGGGTATTAATGAAAAATGCTGATAACGCAAATAACTGGGTTATGCACGATAATGCTAGAAGTCCTAATCCAGAACCAGGTAACCTTGTTGATGAACAACTATCACCTAATAGCACTAATACTGAAGCTACAGACAGTTCGAAAATAGATATATTAAGTGATGGTTTTAAATGTAGAGTTGCTGATCAAGGAATCAATAATAGTGGACATACAATATGTTATGCTGCGTTTGCACAAAACCCATTTGTCACCTCTAAAGGTGTACCAGTAACAGCAGGGTAATGAGTATAAATAGTTATAAATATAGTTAAGGAAAAGTATGGCATACATAGGAAAAGAACCAGTTAACGGATTTCACAAAAAACAGTCTTTGACAACTGACGGAAGCACAGTTACTTTTACGTTAGATTTTACTGTTGCAAGTGAAGAATCTATTATCGTTGTCGTTGGTAACGTAATTCAAGAACCGAGATCAGCGTATAATCTTGCAGCTGGCGGTACTCAAATCACATTTACTGCTGCTCCAGCGTCAACTGATTCAGCATATATCATTTTCCTAGGTCAAGCAATTGTTCAAAATTTAATTAATGCTGGTGGGGCAGAATTAGTTTTAGATGCCGATGATGACACATCTCTAACAGCAGATACAGACGATCAAATTGATATTAAGATTGCAGGCGCTGATGACTTTCAATTTACAGCAAACAAGTTTAGTGTATTATCAGGAAGTAGTCAATCATTTGCTGATAGTGCAAAAGGTTTATTTGGTGCTAGTGATGACATGGAAATTTTTCATGACGGCACAGATTCATTAATCGCAAATAAAACTGGTACTTTAAAAATTGCAACTGAAACATCAGGTGTTCCTGTTACAATAGGCCATTCAACAAGTGAAGTAACAGTTGCTGATAACTTAACAGTTACAGGTACTCTTACAGTTGGCGGCACAGTAAACTTTGGTGACTTTGATATATCAAATGTAGGTAGTATTGCTCTTGATAGTATTACAAATGATGGCACAGATATTACTTTAGATTCATCAAACGATATTGTGATAGACGCTGAAGGCGGTAACATAGAATTTAAAGACGCAGGTACTTTACAATTAACTTTAGATATGGATGGCACAGCAGGTGCTCAAGTTATAAAACTTGGTGTTGATTCTGATGACTTGATTTTCCAACAGTATGATGGTAATGAAGTAATCAGAATTGCTGATGATAGAGCATTATATTTCTTTGATAAAGGTGGAGAGAAAATATCGTCAGACGGAACAGACTTAACAATCAACTCTGGTGCTGATATTAACCTTACAGCAACAACTGATATTAACGTACCTGCAAACGTAGGTATCACATTTGGTAATGACGCTGAAAAGATAGAGGGTGATGGCACTGACCTAACAATCTCTGGTAATAATATTAATCTAACTGCTGTTGCTGATGTTGTAGTTCCTGCAAACGTAGGTGTAACATTCGGTAGTGGTGAAAAGATTGAAGGTGATGATACAGATTTAACAATCACATCAGGTGCAAAAATTAATTTAACTGCTACGTCAGACGTTCACATACCGAATAACGTAGGTATTGTATTTGGCGGTGATTCAGAAAAGATAGAGGGTGATGGTACTGATATGACTATTAGTGCCAATAATTTAACGATAGACGCAGCCGCAGATATTAGTTTAGACGCTGCTGGTAACGATTTTAAATTTCTTGCTGGAGGCACAGAAATACTTAACATTACAAACAGTTCAAGTGATGTTGTAATTAAACCTGTTGTTGACGCTAAGGATATTATCTTTCAACAAAGAGATGGTACCGAAGTTGCAAGAATAGAAGATAACGCTACATTTAACGTAGTAACAGATAAATTAGCAATTAATGGTACAGCCGTGACAGCAACTGCTGCTGAATTAAATTTATTAGATGGCGGTACATCCGTTGGTAGTTCAATAACGATAGTTGACGCTGACGGTCTAGTTATAAATGATGGAGGAACAATGAAAACGATTCCTATATCAGATTTAAAAACTTATAGTCCGCCAGGTATTGGTATGGGCAAAGCAATCGCAGCAGCATTAATTTTTGGATAAAAGGAGAATAATAGATGGCAACACCTGATTTAGTAAATGTAGCAACGATTAATGGTATTCTAGGCGCTGGGGCAGTAACAACCTCTAACCAAGATATTATTGATGTTCCTGCAGATAAATTATATAAGGTAAATGTCTTGTATGTTTCCAATGTAGATGGTACAAATGACGCTACTGTTTCTGTATCTGTAAGTGTAGATAATGGATCAAACTATTATCACCTTGCAAAAACTGTTACGGTTCCCGCGGACTCAACTGTTCAAATCATCACAAAGGATTCATCTATATATTTGGACGAAACAGACTTATTAAGAATTGTTGGCTCAGCAAACAATATGCTTGAATATGTTTATTCGTTAGAATCTTTAGATGACGCATAATACATGGCAACTAACCCTAACAGACGTAACGCTAGAGGAGTCTGGAAACTAAAAGATATCCAGTCTTTTAAGCAAGATGGAGAGTATCCTAATGGTGCTGCTATAGGTATCTTTGCTGGAGGAGGTGCTCCTGCTTCTAAAGTTATTGATTTTATACAAACTGCTTCAACAGGTAACGCAGTAGATTTTGGTGATTTAGTCGCAACCACAGTTGGTGCAAGCACTACGTCAAACGCAACCAGATGTCTAATAAGTGGTGGATATGAACCAAGTGTGCAATGGTCTGATAGAATACAATATATCACTCCATCTACAAAAGGTAACACGCAAGATTTTGGTAATCTAACAACAGGTTGTGGATATCCTGCCGGTATGTCTAACAATACGAGAGTCATTCAATCAAATGGTCATGAAGGTGCTGGCGGAAGCACATCTTTAAACTCAGAAATGGATACCATGTTGTTTGCCAGTCTTGGTAATTCAACTGACTTTGGTGATTTAACAAGTCCTGCTAAATACGGTGAAGCAGCAGCAAGTAATTCTGTTAGAGGAATAATTGCAGGTGGTAGAGATCCTGACGCTTCTCCGATATATACTAATGATATTGATATGTTCAATTTTGCTTCAACAGGTTCAGCATCAGATTTTGGTGACCTTCTTACAGCAACACACTATTTTAGTGGTTGCTCTGATGGTATAACAGCGATGTTTGTAAATGGTTCTGCTAGTGATAGTAATAGTCGTACTCAGGCTGTTCAAATTATGACAACTGGTAATGCCACTGACTTTAATGATACGACTATTAATAGTAATGGTGCTGCTATGGCAGGAGGAAATAGAGGAATAAATGCTGGTGGTAGAACATCTAATCCAGGTCCCGCTGTAAATAACATAGAATTTTTTGACATAAAATCAAGAGCAGATACTGCTGATTTTGGTGATTTAACTACAGCAAGATTCTTTTATGGACCTAGTGCTGATACCACAAACAATGGTGGACAAGAAGTAACACCAAGTCAATTAGGATTAAAAAGAATAGACCGTGATGACGACCCTTTAATATCTGAAGATAAGTCTATAGCTTTATTCTCAGGTGGTGATACTGGATCAAGAAGTAATGTAATAGATAAAGTTAGTATAACACAAGGTGGTAATGCTGTTGATTTTGGTGATCTATCAGCAGCTAGAAATTTTGTAGGCTCTACATCAAATCAAAATTACTTATTAACATTTGGTGGTGCAGAAGCTGATGGTTCTGGTAACAAATTGAATACAATAGAATTTAATAATTTTCATACGGGTGGAGTTGCAGGTGATTTTGGTAATCTAACAAATAAAAGAGAAAATCAAGGCGGTGTTTCAAATAATACAAGAGGTGTTATGGGTGCTGGTCATGAAGGTCCTGCTCATACAAACATCATAGATTTTATTACTTACGCAAGTCATGGAAACGCAACAGACTTTGGTGATGATACAGTTTCAAGATTAAGTTATGGATCTGCTGAAAGTCCAACAAGAGGTTTATTTGCTGGAGGATACAGTCCAAGTAACCAAAATGTCATATCTTACATAACGATTGCTAGTGCAGGAAATGCCACAGACTTTGGAGACCTAAGTGCTTCTGCAAGAGGACAAACAGGAACTAGTAGTCCAACACGAGCACTATTTGCTGGAGGTGATAACCCAGGAAAACTTGATGTTATAGAATATGTTACAATCGCTACGACAGGTGATGTAACTGATTTTGGTAATCTAACCGCAGGAACTACTGCACCAGAAGGTGCCTCAAATAAAGTAAAGGGAATTTTTGCTGGAGGTAATGATGGTAGTGTTACAAATACTATAAATGATGTAACGATTGCTTCTACTGGTAACGCAACTGATTATGGTGATTTAACTGTTGCTAGAAGTCATCATGGCGGTAGTAGTAATGGTCATGGTGGTTTATAAATAGTCATATAATAACTTTAATATTGGAGAATAAATTATGTCAAATGATGTAGAAGAAAAAAAATCTAATGGTGAACTTGCTGTCTTTGAAAATATATCAGCTTTACCTGTTGTAAATAAACAATACAAAGGTATGTTGAAGCATATCAAAGAAACAATGCCTGCGATACAAAAGTCTAGTTCAAACTTTTATAAATCGCACAGTCAATTTATGGGAACAATGCTAGACGTAACAGCAATAACACCCATTCGAAGTGTAAAACACACACTCGCTGAGATTGATAAAACAAGAATGGCATTAGAAGAAGCACATATTAATTTAAGAAAAAAACAAATTGATATGGATAGAAAAGAAAAAATATTAAGTGATCCTGATTTAGATGAGTTTGATAGAGCACAGGCTGAAATTGAATTGATTGAACTAAAAGTAAGTGAAAAAAATATACAAAACTCTATCACTGGTGCGATCAGAAAAATGTCATATTTCACTACTCAATATAAGAGTATTTTAAATAAACTTGGTAAAGAAGAAATTACCGAAGAAGAATATGAGGATGAAGAAGAAAATTACCATATCATGACTTGTATGAAACAAGCACTAAATGCTGCTCGTGCAAGAGGCGGAGTAATTGATGAAGGTAATTTAATTTATCTTTTTGACATGGGTATAAATTCTGCTGTCGCACAACAAGAAATTTATGCTTATTTGCAAAAAGAAAATGAAATGATAGCAAACGGTGAAACACCAACGCATGAAATGACAATGCAATGGTTAGAACATTGTACAGAAAGATTTAGAGGCGATTCAAACAAGTTTGCTGAACGCCGAGGGTTTCAATTGAAAGACACTAAATCTTTAAACTTATTAGAAAAGAAGGAGAACGTAGATGGCGAACAAAATAATCAAGTATAATCTAAATGCTGATGGTACTATTCCTACTTATATCGCTGATGGTGGTTATTATCCTAAAGCAAATAGTAATTCTGCACCACAAGACAACGATATGATAGGGGCTACAGTTGATGGTTCATCTGAAACAGGTTTAGGTGAATTAGCAAATAAAGCAGCAGTAAAAACATATTTAGATACTTACACATCATCTTGGAAAGATAAAAATGATGCTGGCGAAGAGGTTGATTTTGACCAAGACGCAGCAGCAACATACATCTGGACTAAAAAAATAGACTAATAAAAAATGACATTTTTTCCACGAAAAGACGACCATAGTGCTGTATGGAAACTAGGTGAATTATCACAATACCAAATAAATGGATTGTGGCCTCAAGCTAGTGGGCGTGCTGTTTTCATGGGTGGAAAAACACCAAGTGAAACTGCCACTATAGGATTTATTCAAGCTGCTTCAACAGGTGACGCTACAGATTTTGGTGATTTATCTTCTTCAAAATATAACATGGGATCTGGTTCTAGTGGCGTTAGAGGATTATCACTTGGAGGATATGATGGATATCCATCTCAATCTAGTGTCATAGATGTATTACATTTTGCTACTGCAGGTAACGCTGCAAACATGGGTTCACTCTCAGCAGGAAGAGGTAGCACGACAGGTGCTTCAAATGAAAATGTATCATTGTCTATGGGTTCTGGTGATAACTCGGTTGGATATTCTAATGTTATTGATAGAACAAACAACGCTTCAATAGGCACAGCAACAGATTTTGGTGATCTAACACAATCAAGAGGTCAAGGTGGTTCAGTAAATAATGCCACTACTGCTTTAGCTGCAGCTGGTATTATTTCATCAAACAACGATCAAAATACCATTGATAAAGTAACAATAGGAACAACTGGTAACGCAACTGACTTTGGTGATTTAATCCACGAAGCAACATATCTATCAGGATGTTCAAACTCAACTAGAGGAATATTCGCAGGTGGTGGTGGTACCTCAAATCGTAAAAACATACAATTTGTTACAATCAATACTGAAGGAAATGCAATAGATTTTGGAGATTTATCAGTAACATCGGTTAGAAATGCTTCAACTTCAAATAGTAAAAGAGGAATTGTTGCTATAAGTGGTAATCCTAGTGCTAACCATTCTAACATACTTGAATTTATTGAATTAGCGTCAGCAGGCAACTCAACTGATTTTGGTGATCTAACTGCATCCACATCAAATATGAGAGCAACCTCAGATAGTCATGGTGGTTTAGATCAAGGTTTTGATAGAGAGGAAGCAAACTTTGGTATACACGCATTGTTTAGTTCTGCTTATGCAGGTGGTAGTATTAATGACGTTCATCATTTAAATATGAGAACAAAAGGTAACTCAGTTTTCTTTGGTGATTTAGCAAGTGCAAACTATTCACACTCAGGCGCTGCAAGCAGACATGAAGCATATTTTTCAGGTGGTAGTTCTGCTGTCAACGTAATACAAAGATCAAGATTTGCAACAACAGGAAACTTTATAGATTTTGGTGACCTAACTCAAGGAAAAAGAAACATGGGCGGCACCACAGCAGGTAATAAAACAAGAGGTTTATATGGTGGTGGATATATTAAAGTACCAGGTAATGCTGTAACAAATGTCATAGAACACATTACTTTTGCTTCAACAGGCGATGGTACAGATTTTGGTGATTTAACAGACGCAAGAAGGGTTGTGGCTTCTGCCTCTAGTCCAACAAGAACAGTTTTTCAAGGCGGCGTTGCTTCTACAGGAACATCTAACGTAAGAGATATTATAGACTATGTTACAACTGCTTCAACTGGTAACGCACAAGATTTTGGCGATTTAGTTTCTGCTAAAAGAGATCACTCAGGTGGTTCTAGTGCTGTTAGAGCGATGTCAGCAGGTAACACAGGTAATAGTAATGCTGTGGATTTCATTACAATCGCCTCAACTGGTAATTCAACAGACTTTGGTGATTTAACAGTAGGTAGATCAAACACAGGTGCTGGTTCAAATAGTGTGATATTAGCTGTTTATGGTGGAACATCACCAGGAGTAGATGTAACGATTGATCAATTAACAATTTCAACTACTGGTAACGCTGTAGATTTTGGTGACGCTGCAAGAGGTGGAGAGAAACCTGGTGCTGCTTCGTCAGGACATGGAGGATTAAACTAATGTCAATTTGGAAACTATCAAATGTTAGACAACAAAAAGCAAGTTTTTCTTGGGGTCATAATGCAGGTTCAGGTCGTTGTGTTATTGCAGGAGGTTATGTAGCTCCAGGTAACGTAGATACTATTGATAAATTTAGTTTAAATAGTAGTGCAAACGCAACTGATTTTGGTGATTTATTAGCAGCAAATAGAGAAGCAGGTGGGGCAAACAGTAGAACAGTGGGATTATTTGCAGGTGGCGTTAGTCCTACTACACAAATACAATCAATAGTAATTCATACCGATGGTAATGCTGCTGACTATGCTGACTTAACACAAGCAACAAAAGGACCTCAAGGATTTAGTGATAATGTAAAAGCAATATTTGGTGGTGGCGAAGGACCTAGTGGTGATACAAATGTCATACAATCTACTTTTATTTCTAGTTTTGGTAACTGTGTAGATTTTGGTGACTTAACAACTGCAAGAGATGAATGCTCTGACTCTGGTGCTACTAACGGAACAAGAGGAATATTTTCAGGTGGTCATGCTGGTGGTAGATCAAACGTAATAGATTTTATTACAAATGCAACAGCAGGTAATGCAACTGACTTTGGTGATTTAACAGCAAGTAAAGATGGTATCAAGGCTTCTCAATCAAAAACTAGAGCATTTACATTAGGTGGAAGCACTGGTTCAGGTAGTAGTGATATTGAAATGGTTAATTTTGCCTCAACAGGTAACGCAACTGACGTAGGAGATTTAGATTCAGCTAGACAATATGGTTCTGCTTGTGATAACTCTATTGTAGGATTTTATGCAGGTGGAAATAACGCTGGTGGTATGACAAACTCTATTACTACTTTTAATCAAATAACAATGGGTGGTGCAACTGATTTTGCTGATTTATCTCAATCAAGAAACGGACATATGGTAGCATTTAGTGACGGACAAGGTGGTCTATCAGATTTTAACATAGGTCGTGAAGAATATCCTGAATATTATAAAAACGCTCAAGCAGGTAAGATTGCAATTTTAGGACCTGGTGATACAAGTCATTTCAATATTCAATATAAGAATATGCACAGCACTGGTAACTGTGTGGATTTTGGTCATACAATAGGCATAAGAAGGCACGCTGGTGTAGGATCAGATAAAACGACTGCTGTTTTTCTTGGTGGATATGATCCATCAGCATACACGAATGATATTGAAACAGTCATATTTTCTTCAAAAGGAAATGCTGCTGTTTGGGGTGATTTAACTACAGCAAGAAATCATGCTGGTGATATGGGTAATAGCACAAGGTGTTTATCTCATGATGGTATAGCACCAGGTAATGTAACAGTTGATTATATAACTTGGGCAACAAAAGGTAATGCAGTTGACTTTGGTGATACATCAGTTAATAAAGGACAATGTGGAAGTGGTGCAGACGCAACAAGAGGATATCTATATGGTGGTGCAACAGGTCCTAGTGAATTAGCAAGTATAGATTACTTTACAATTTCTTCAACAGGTAACGCAACTGATTTTGGTGATATTGGTTCTGGTGCTCAAAGTAATGCTCAAGGCGGATCAAGCACAACAAGAGGTGTACACGGTGGTGGATATAATGGTAGTGATCAAAAAGAAAACACTATCTCATATATTACAATTCAAACAACAGGCGACTCAACTGACTTTGGTGACTTAACAGTGGCTCGTGCAGATCAGGCAGGCGCAAGTAACGGTGTTAGAGTAGGGGTATTTGGTGGAGATGGCGACCAAACAACTTGTGATTTTGTAACAATTGCTACAACTGGTAACGCAACTGACTTTGGAGATACAAATATTGCTGGTAGAAACTTTAGAGCAACAGCAGAATTTCACGGTGGTATTAACGCATAAATATTAGTATTGACAAACACACCAATTGGTGTTATAATAATAAAGTGAGTATATAATGAATAAACAAATAAACTTTTTAGTAGGTTTACCAAGAGCAGGTAATACCATATTCAGTTCAATCTTAAATCAAAATCCAAAAGTAGCAGTAACTGCTAATAGTATTACAAATGAAATAGCAAAAGAACTAATTAAGCTAACTAAAGGTGAAGTTTTTGCAAACTTTCCATATCAAGAGCCTTTTGAAAATGTTTGTAAATCTGTGATACCGTCTTACTATAAAGATTGGAAAGAAGATTATATACTAGATAGAGGACCATGGGGATATCCTAATAACTTAAAATATTTAAAAAAGTATTTTAATGGTGAATTAAAATTTATTATTTTAGTTAGAGATGTTTTAGAAGTTTTACAATCTTTTCTCAAACACTCTAAAGAAAATAAAAACTCTTTTGTAAATCGTTTTTGGGCTCATACAGACGAAGAAAAATGCGATATGTTAATGAATAAAGAGGGATTAATTTTGGGTGAATTAATTAGTATTCATCATTTGACACAATTGCCAGAGAATAAAGGTATGGCACATTTAATTGAATATAATGATTTAATTAATAAACCAAAAGAAACTATACAAAATGTTTATGATTTTTTAAACATACCAAACTTTGAACACAATTTTGAGTCGTTTGAGCAGTTCAATATTGATGGTCATAAATATAATGATGAGATTGTAGGCGATAACTTACACAAAATAAAAGAGAATGGATTATCTAAAACTATACATGAACCACTTCCTCAAAGTGTATTAGACAAGTATAGTAATTTAGAATTTTGGAGAAAAAAATGAGTAAAGTAAATGAATTATTAACACCTTTCTCAACACCTATTCATATAACAAAATATGAAGAGGATATGACGAAAGAATTTGACTTTGTAAAAAATTTAGATTATGTAATGAACGGAGGTGAAAGTAATAAAGTAAACCGTAATTATAAATCTTCAAGAACAGACGTATTGAAAAGCCCAGAGTTGCAAACAATCAAAGATTTCATACAAAAATCTTTAGATTATTACACTTCACAAATACTAGAAGCAACACAAAGAGTAATACCAACTCTATCTTGGACTAATAAAAATCCTCAAAACAGCAGACACCATGAGCACAAACATCCAAATAGTATTATTAGTGGCGTGTTTTACTTTTCCACAACTGACACAACACCAATCAAGTTTCATAAATCAGATTATTGGGGATTAAAACTAGAATATAAAAATTTCAATAACTATAATGGAGAATCAATTTATGTTCCAATAAGTTCAGGTGAGCTCATTTTATTTCCTTCAAGCACTACGCATAGTGTTCCTACAAATCAAAGTAATGTTGTTAGATATAGTTTATCTTTCAATACATTTACAGAAACAGGTGAGGTTGGAAGTAAAAGTCAATTAACTTATTTAAACATAAAGGAGTAATTATGGAAGTTTTAGATTATGTAACAGTAGAAAATGTTATGCCAAAAGAATTTTGTAATAATATAATACACACAATACAAGAAAGAAGATGGCAAAAACATACTTGGCATAGTAATACAACTAATACTCATACATCAGAAGCAACAAAAGAATTAGATGTTCAACCGATAGATCAAGAGTTACAAAACGCACACAAACCTTTTATGGTGCAAGCAGCAAAGACTTATAATACTAAATTTGCAGGACCTGCTGGTTCGAAAACACAACAATTAGTGCAAACATTTACTCCAATAAGATTTAATCGTTACAATACTGGCACAATGATGAGAAGGCATTATGATCACATACACTCAATTTTTGATGGTCAACGTAGAGGTATACCTGTATTATCATTTGTAGGAGTTTATAATGACGATTATGAGGGTGGCAAAATGATCGTTAGAGATAAAGAGTTTGACTTAAAAACTGGTGATATTATTATCATGCCGTCTTGTTTTATGTATCCTCATGAAGTAACTGAGGTAACAAAAGGCACTAGGCACTCATTTGTTTCGTGGGCTTTTTAGCAAAATATTATAAATATATGTAAAAAGATAGGAATTTAAAGTATGGCGATAATACAAAATATCACTATTGATCAAGATTGTGATTTTACAGAAACGCTGACAGTAAAAGATTCAACAGGAACAGTTGTAGATTTAAGTAATGAAACAATAACTTCTACAATGAGGAAAACTTATTCGTCTGCTACAAAGTATTCTTTCACTACAGCAAAAGTTAGTGCTACTGACGGCACTTGCACAATCAGTTTGACCGATGCTATTACGACAGATTTAGAAGAAGGTCGATATGTTTGGGATCTCACAACCACAGATAGTTCAGGACTTATCACTCGAAGAATAGAAGGTAGAGCAACAGTAACACCAAGCGTAACAAGATCGTAAGTTATGGCAAATAATTCAACACAAAGATATCTTGACATAGAAAAATCAGATAGTTTTTTCTCTGGCCTCTCAGGTATGTTAAAAGAACATCAAGTACCTGAAGTAAAACCATTAACACAAAACGTTGAGGTTGATATTGATGTTGATATTGAAAAACAAATCGCACAATTACAAGAAGCAAGACTTAATGGCACGTTAGAAAAAAAAGAAATTCTGCCAGTTGATCCTGATAAACAACTTAAAGAATGGCAGTTAGAAAAAGAATTTTCAAATTTTTTAGATAGTGTAGGTAAAGAAAAAGAAAAAACTGAACGTAATATAAAAGAAGAAGAAAAGAAAATAAGTGCGTTAGAAGATTTATTAGGTGATCTAACTAAATTAGGTAAACCAAAAAAGAAGAAAAAACAATTATTAGTTGAACCAGAAAAGGTCGCACCAGTTAAAGAAGAAGTTAAAAAAGTATTATTAAGACAGCCAGAAAAAGTTGATAGAACAAAAGATAAAGAAGAAGTAACAGAAAAATATATCAAGTCTTTATCTAAAGAGGTTGTCGTAGATGAAAACGCAAGAAAAATAGTTTCCGATAAGTATAGTAATTTAAGTTCAAAGTTTGATTTATCTAAACAACTTATTGAGTCTGATCCAGATATCATTAGTAAAGTTGAAGCTCAAATTAAAGAAATGAGAATGAACAATGAGCTTGAAAAAGATAAGATGAACAGTTTAAGGTCTATTGATACTTTAGAAAAACTAACTAGAGAGTTCTTAAACTTTAAACAAATCACAAGTATGCAAATGCAAACTATTGGCGGTGGTGGTGGCGTGCAACTTCTTGATATGGATGATGTCAACGTATCAACAAAGTCTGACGGTTTTATTTTAAAATATAATGCTTCAACTGAAAGAATGGACTTTGTTAGTGCTGACAGTGGTCTTATCACAGGTCTTACAGCAGATGGTAGTAATAATATAACCATTGCAGGTAACTTAACTGTGCAAGGTTCTACAACCACAGTTGACTCAACAACGATTGAGATACAAAATTCATTTAAGTTTGAAGGTGCAACTGCTGATGGTTTTGAAACAGATTTAACAACAGTGGATCCTACAGCAGATAGAACTATCAGATTACCTAACGCAAGTGGTACTATAGTTTTACAAGACTCTACTGATACACTAACAAACAAGAGTATTGATTCTGATAATAATACGATTACAAATATTGTTAATGCAGATATCAAAGCGGGTGCTGCTATTGCATTTAGTAAAATGGCAGATTTAACTGCCTCAAGAGCATTAGTTTCTGACGCTAATGGAGATGTATCTATAAGTGATGTAACATCAACTGAAATAGGTCATCTTGATGGTGTATCTAGTAATGTTCAAACCCAACTAGACACAAAAGCAACAAATGCTTTTGCAATCGCACAGGCTGTTGCATTAGGATAATACTAAATAGTAATACAAGGAAAGAATAATTATGGCAATCCCAAATACTAGAGCATCATTAAAAGAATATTGTTTGAGGTCTCTTGGTAAACCAGTTATAGATATTAACGTTGACGAGGACCAAGTTGAAGATAGAATAGACGAAGCGCTACAATATTTTGCTCAATATCATACTGATGGTGTTGAGAGAATGTATCTCAAATATAAAGTTACTGCTGATGATGTTACAAGATTAACAAAAAATAAAAGTTTCAATGCTGATGAAAAAGGCACAGTTGCAGAAAACATAGAACTAGAAGAAGGCACAAANACACTAGAAGAAGGTGCTGGNGATNTAATTCAAGAAACTGGNTCTGCTTTACTTACCGAAGATTCAGATATCGTTAGAACAGTTTANGAAGAAACGCAAAACTATTTAATCGTTCCTGATTCTGTNATAAGTGTCATAAATATTTTTCCACTATCTGATAGAGCAAACTTAAATATATTTGACGTTAGATATCAGTTAAGATTAAATGATCTTTATGATTTTTCATCAACTAGTATCGTTCATTACGAAATGACAATGAGGCATTTAGACTTTCTTGATCATATATTAGTAGGAGAAAAACCATTAAGATTTAATCAATTATCGAATAGATTATATATTGATATGGATTGGGCAGAAGATATAAGTCCTGACGAATACTTAATTATTGAATGTTATCGTAAATTAGATCCATCTTCACATAGTAATATATTTGATGACTTATATTTAAAAAGATATACAACAGCACTAATCAAAAGACAATGGGGGCAAAACCTTTCTAAGTTTTCTGGCACAGCGATGTTAGGTGGAGTTACACTTAACGGTCCTGAATTATTTTCAACAGCAATTTCTGAACAGCAAAAATTAGAAGATGAAATAAGAACAAACTACGAAGAGCCTCCACACATAATGCAAGGATAATTAAATGCCAACTAATGTCTATTTTGACACAGGCACAACATCTGAGCAAAGATTATACGAAGATTTAATAATCGAACAGCTTAAGATATANGGCCAAGATGTCTATTATTTACCNAGAAAGATTGCCAACAAAGATACTATCTTTGGTGAAGATCCTGCTTCGTCTTTTGATGACTCATATATTATTGAAATGTATGTTGATAACGTTGACGGTTACATGGGTGAACAAGAGATTATTAAAAAGTTTGGTTTAGAACTAAGAGATGATATTGTATTTACTTTATCTAAATTAAGATGGGAAACACTAATTAAAAATAATAGTGATCTAACTGCTGAAAGACCACAAGAAGGTGATCTAGTTTACTTCCCAACTACAAACGCATTTTTTGAAATACAGTTTGTTGAACATGAGCAACCATTTTATCAACAAAGTGCTTTACCAGTTTATAAATTATCTTGCACTAGATTTGAATATAGTTCAGAAAGACTTGATACTGGTATTTCTACTATTGATAATATTGAATCAAGTTTATCAACTGATACAATGCAATTTCAATTTAGTTTAGAAAATGAAACTGGTTCAGTGGTATTAGAGAGTAGTATTGGTGCGATAGATTATTTAATTAACGAGGACTTTACGATGGCAACTCAACAAGCAACTGATCAAGGTGAGGCATTTGAAACAGCAGCAGGAACTAATACGTCATCTACAGCTGATGATATACTAGACTTCAGCGAAAGAAACCCATTTGGAGAGGTTGACGAATACTAATGTTTGGCGAGCATTTTTATCATAAACAAATTCGTAATACTGTTATAGCCTTTGGTACAATTTTTAATAATGTAAATATTAAGCGTACAGATTCTAGCGGAAATCCTATACAAACGCTTCGTGTTCCTTTATCATATGCACCAAAAGAAAAGTTTTTAGCAAGACTAGACGCACAACAAGATTTAACTGGAGACGATTCAAAAGTGGCAATCACTCTACCTCGAATGTCTTTTGACATAACTGGTTACAGTTATGACCCGAGTCGTAAGTTAAATAAAAATCAAAAACTTGGTCGTGTAACTACAAATGCTGATACAACAAAGTTAAACACTCAACACTCACCTGTGCCTTATAATGTAAGTTTTGAGTTAAATGTTTTTGTTGCTAATTCAGATGACGGTTTACAAATCATAGAACAAATACTACCTTTCTTTCAACCTGACTATACCGTTACTATGATTTTAGATAACACATACATGGATACAAAAAGAGATATACCTTTTGTATTAGAAAATGTTTCTTATGATGATAGTTATACAGGCACGTTGACAAGTTTACGAAGAATAATTTATACTTTACAATTTACAGCAAAAATATATTTGTATGGTCCTATTAGTCAATCAGCAGTAATTAAGAAAGTATCTGCTGATTTATATTCTGATACAGGAAGTAATTCACCAAGAGTTGAAAGAGTTACTGTGCAACCAAATCCTACATCAGCTGATAAAGATGATACATACACATATACAACCACACTAGAGTTCTTTACAGATACTTTAGATTATGATAATGCAACTGGTGAAGATAAGACATCAAGTCCTACTAAACCATCATAGGATTCAACATGAGTAAAATTGATGATAAACTAAACGAAGTTTTAGATATTGCAAATGACGTTACTGTTGAAGAAGTAAAAAAAACTTTACCGACAGTGCCAGAAGATAAAGATCCAGATATAGATTTTGAAACTGGTCGTAAAAATCTTTACAATCTGCTTGACAAAGGTAATGAAGCAATAGATGGCATATTAGAACTAGCCAAAGAGGGTGAACATCCTCGTGCTTACGAAGTGGCAGGACAATTAATTAAAACTGTAAGTGAGGTATCACAAAATCTTTTAGACTTACAAGATAAATTAAAAAAAGTAAAAGAGATACCTGAAAAAGGACCAAAGAATGTTACAAACGCTTTATTTGTTGGATCAACTACTGAACTACAAAAAATGTTAAAGGAAAAGAAATGATATTTTTTAGAGTAGGTCTTGAAAAAGTAATTACACTACCACCACCTAAGATATTAGATATAGACGAGGTAGAAGAGGTCAAAAAAATAGTGAACGTAAGAAATGAAAGAGATGTTGAGTCCATAATGAATCATGATCAAGAGCCATTTTATGCTATTCGAAAAGTTTGTGAAGCAAATAATTTAGATTTTCACGATGGTGAGTTTGATCAAATCATAGATGAGTCAGTTCCAATAATATCATACTTTAAAAATTTTTTCGATAGAGATAGACCAGTAGAAGTTTTTCCAGAATTAAATACTTTGCCTAGTAAAACAAACAAGACTAGATCATATCCTAGTGGTCATGCAGCTCAATCAGTTTTGATTGCAAGATATGTCGCAGGTAAAGTGCCAACACTAGAAAAAGATTTAATGGCAGCAGCATACGAATGTGGTTACGGAAGAGTTATAGCAGGTTTTCACTATCCTTCAGATTTTGAGATCGGTAATTTACTTGGTGAGAAGATGTATATATTCATGAATAAAGCAGATTACGGACAAGAAAATGAGTAGAGATCAATACTTAGGAAATCCAAATTTAAAAAAAGGTCATACAAAGTCAAGATTTTCTAAAGAAAGAATAGAAGAAGTTTTAAAATGTTTAGATGACCCTAAATATTTTATATCAAACTATTTGAAGATTGTTACAATTGATAAAGGTCTTGTGCCTTTTGAAATGTATGATTTTCAAAAGAAGATGGTTGATACATTCCACGACAATCGTTTTACGATTTGTAAGTTACCGAGACAAAGTGGTAAGTCAACTATCATAGTATCATACCTCTTACATTATGTTTTATTTAATGATAATGTTAATGTTGCAATACTAGCAAACAAATCTTCAACTGCAAGAGATTTGCTAGGGCGATTGCAATTGGCTTACGAACATTTACCAAAATGGATGCAACAAGGCGTTCTTAACTGGAACAAAGGTTCAATCGAATTAGAAAACGGAAGTAGAATTGTAGCGGCAAGTACATCTTCTAGTGCTGTTCGTGGTAGTACCTTTAATATTATATTCTTAGATGAGTTCGCCTATGTACCCAATAATATAGCTGAAGAATTTTTTAGTTCAGTTTATCCTACTATTTCATCTGGTCAATCATCAAAAGTTATGATTGTATCTACACCACATGGTATGAATATGTTTTATAAGATGTGGATGGATGCTGTCAACAAGAAAAATGATTACGTGCCTACCGAAGTTCATTGGTCAGAAGTGCCTGGTCGTGATGAAGAATGGAAAGAACAAACAATAAGAAACACAAGTATTGAGCAGTTTCAAACTGAATTTGAGTGTGAGTTTTTAGGTAGTGTAGATACACTCATCAATCCGAGTAAAATAAAAGCAATGGCAGTTGTAGACCCGAGAAGAAGCCCTATGGGTCTTGATGTTTATGAAATGCCAAAGAAAGATCATATCTATACTTGTACAGTTGATGTATCAAGAGGATTATCAAATGACTATTCAGCATTTTGTATCATAGACGTTACAAAGGCACCATATAAATTAGTTGCGAAATATCGTAACAATGATATCAAACCAATTGTTTTTCCAAGTATTATAAACAAAGTAGCGACACATTATAATAAAGCATTTGTCTTGATAGAGATAAACGATTTAGGTCAACAAGTAGCAGACGCCATGCAGTTTGAATTAGAGTATGACAATATGATGATGGTTACACAAAGAGGCAGATCAGGTCAAGTATTAGGTGGAGGCTTCAGTGGTCGTGGTAATCAACTAGGTTTGAGAATGACAAAAGGCACAAAAAAAATCGGAACTTCTAACATGAAAAGTTTGATAGAAGGTAATAAGTTAATCATAAATGACTTTGATATTATTGCTGAACTATCTACTTTTATTGCACGTGGAAAATCTTTTGAAGCAGAACAAGGTGCCACAGATGATCTTGTTATGTGTTTAGTTATTTTTTCATGGCTTGCAAATCAAAGATACTTCAAAGAGTTGACAAATGTTGATGTAAGAGGTCAAATGTTTACAGATCAACAAAATGCAATCGAGGCAGATATGGCACCTTTTGGTTTTATTGATAATGGACTAGACGATCCAGAAGGGCAAGATGGTTATTTCGTTGACGCAGGTGAAGTATGGCGACCTGTATCATATCGTAAAGGAGAGTAGTGTAGTTTTAACATACTATAAATATATGCAAAGGGTTATAACTAATAAACTTAATATTAAGGAGAACTAAAATATGGCTTTTCAAGTATCACCAGGTGTTCTCGTTACTGA
>FUFK010042818.1_pt1 | contig 27732 bp, 64 predicted proteins | sample 1021851 | NCBI WGS metagenome assembly FUFK01 (sample SAMEA51879418, study PRJEB19060) | metagenome
GGACCGAGATATACACAATACAAAACGAAAGGACTTGTAAGAAACCCTTACGAGACGTTATTTTAATGAGTAGACACACAGAAAATAAAGAAGAACTTTTAAGAGTACATGGTGAAATTAACTTAATTCATCAAAAACTTGACACTCTAGAAAACAACCATTTAGCTCATATTAAAAAAGATATAGATAGAATTTTATATGTACTTGGAGCTGTAGGTCTGGTAGTAGTAGGTGAATTATTTGTACTTTTAAATAANGTTCTATGACAAAATTTGTATTAGTATTATGGATGTGCAGTGTTTTACATAACAACTGTCCATCAAGTACTATACCAGGATATTCATTTAGTAATCATTACGATTGCGTAAATGCAGGTTATGCTATTGCTCAAAAAACATTTAGAGCATTAGATGAGTTGGAAGAATATGATAGAGCTTTTGTAGAACAAAACAAAATAGTTGTTAAGTTTGAATGTAGACCTATAGAGATTATAATACCTCCAAAGAAACCTAAAACACCAGCATAAAGTTGTACCTTAAGTAATAGACTTACATACGAAATACTTGTAAAAGTAGTAATATGCTCAGAAAATCAATACTTGTTATTAGTGATCAACACGCACCATATCATCATATAGATACTCTTGACTTTTTAGCAGAGATCAAGAAAAAGTATAAACCTGACACAGTAGTTAATATAGGTGATGAAATGGATTGGCATAGTATATCCTTCCATGATTCTCATCCTGGATTATACTCACCAAGTCATGAACTAGAAGTAGCTAGAAGATTCTTTCTACAACTAGAAAAGCTTTTCCCTAAACAATACATCATGGATAGTAATCATGGTAGTTTAGTTTTTAGAAAAGCAACAAGATATGGCTTACCACACGAAGTATTTAAGTCTTATAACAAAATGCTTGGTGTTGGAAAAGGTTGGACATGGCACGAAGATTTGATTTTAAAAGCATCCAATGGTCAAAAGATTTACTTCTGTCATGGTAAATACAAAGATGTGCTCAAAGTAGCACAACAATATGGTATGTGTACAGTGCAAGGGCATTATCATACCTCGTTTAAAATCGACTATTGGAGCAATCCAAACGAATTACTTTGGGGTATGCAGGTGGGTTGTTTAATCAACATGAAAAGTTTAGCTTTTGAATATAATAAACTTCAAAAGTCTAGACCAGTAATAGGAACAGGAGTTATCATTGATGGATTACCTAAATTAATCCCAATGGTTTTAAATAACAATGGCAGATGGAATAGAAAAATTACCTAGAGGTATTAGAAATAAAAATCCAGGCAATATTAAATTAGGTACTGACTGGGATGGACTGGCAGATGAACAATCTGATCCAGTTTTTTGTGTTTTTGGAGAAGCTGTAATGGGTATTAGAGCTTTAATGAAGATACTTTTAACATACAGATTTACTCACAAAAAAGCTACTGTAGATGAAATCATAAGTAGATGGGCACCACCTTCTGAAAACGATACAGATGCTTATATAGATTTTGTGTGTAAACGTATGAATGTCAAACCTTTGGATAAGCTAGACAATAGTATTGAACACTACTTACCACTTGTAAAATCAATTATCCAAATGGAAAATGGTCAGCAGCCATATGATGACGAGCTGATAGTGGAAGGAATGTATAAAGCATGGGAAGGTTATCCAACTGGTTCTACAGCCTCTTAGAACATTGGGGTTCAAAAATGCATGTATATGCGTGGAACAAAAAATACAGCAAACGAAAACACGTTCTTGTTCGAGGTAATCGAACAGGGCAATTTTATAACGTAAAAAAGAAATAATATGTGGCTAAATTTAATAAGCATGGGCATGAAGACTGCCTCTCATATATATCAGAATAAACAAAAAACAAAACGAATGATGTCAGATGCTCAAGCACATCATGCTGAGCGAATGGCGAAAGGTGAAATTGAATATAAAGCGAAAGTTATTGAGAGTAATGATAAAGGTTGGAAAGACGAATTTGTCCTTATTCTCGTATCTTTGCCTATCCTTGTATTGGTGTATTCTATTTTCACTGACGATGCTGAGATACGTAATCGACTAGATATGTTTTTTGAATACTTTAAGAGCTTACCATATTGGTACCAGGCAATATTCATTGGAGTAGTGTCTGCTATTTATGGTCTTAAAGGTGCTGATATTATGAGAAAACCTAAATGACAGCAATCATAGGTAAACCTAAGCACTCTAAATGCGATACTTGTAAAAACAAAATAACAGATAGATATGTTATGTTTGATAGAATTAAATATTGTTTAAAATGTTTTTATATGTCAGGCAAATCATTACCAATATTTCATGAAATTAAACGAAAACACTAATGTAGCAATGCCAATCAAGAATATGGTTGGTATAATAATAGCAGTAGCTATGGGTATCTTTGCATACACAGAGATCACTGCCAGGCTCACCAGCTTAGAAACCAGCAGAGAGCTTATGAATGCAGATCTACTCAAAGCTTCTGAACAAACTACAGTAGATAAAGAACAATTTTTATTATTAGAAGATCTATACGAAACTATAGAAAAACACCAAGAATTGTTAGATAAAAATATACATAACCAAGTAATGTTAGAACATATTGAAAAACAATTAGATAAAGCATTACATGATATTGAAGAATTAAAAGATTCTAATAGAGAAATGAAGTATACAAATGGAGGCACACATTGACAGAAGTTGTAATAGCACTTTTATTAATAGTTAATGGAGAGATTAAAGAACATAGAATACAAGACTCTATGTCTGCTTGTCTTAAAGGTAAAAGAATTGCTTCTAGAGGTACATCTAAAAATATTGAATACCAGTGTATAAAATCAATGGCTGAGACAGAGATTTACATGGGAGAAAAATCTATTAAAGCCTTAATATTAGAATAATGTGTTTAGGATATTGGGTAGGTACTCTAGTTGTGAATAAGCCAAATAAAAAAAGAAATCCAATAGCTAAACAGCTTACTCATTGGTATCAAAGAATTAAAAAATCAAAAAAATTATATAACAGAAAAGCTAATCGTAATCTCGTTCAAGAATCATCTCAAGATAATGGATAGCCTTCTCTATATCTTTTTTCTTACCTTTCTTCTTGTGTCTGCATATATACTTAATGGCGTTACCTTCGGCATATGGTAAGTTATTTTCATTTATAAAAAGAGCTGGCTCAATCTTCATACCTTTATAATGATCGCCATCTACCTGTTTGTTTAGTGAGTTATAAGTCATATCTTTAAATATATCTTTGTTAGTCATTAAATGTTAATCTATAGTTTTTAGTATTACCATGTGGTCTTTTTGGTTTGTTACTCATTACTTTATATTGATTATCAGTAATACTATATATATCTAACTTCATAGCTTTAGTAAACTTAATAGATGCATACTCTGCGTTTAAATCAGCATAATGACATATCATTTTAAAATCATTTGAGTTACCTGTAAGCCAAGCAATAGCTTCACGTTTTTCTATAATTTTATATTTATACAGTCCATCATACATAGCATCTTCAATAGCTTGTGTTATTATTGCTCTAAATAATTTAAGTTCTGGACTTTTCATCTATCACTTCGTATGTCATACGCTGATCCACAACGTCAGCTTCTGTCCAGTTCAAAGTTTTAGGGTCAATCGCTTTAAGTATTTTAAATGCTTCTTCATCGTTTGACGCATTAATAAATATTTCTGTATACGCAGGTAAGATTACCCATCTTTTAAACTTATAAATCATATATTATTTTTACGTCTACTTGCTTCAAGAGTTCTAAATAGATCTATAATAAGACCTTCTTTATCTCTTTTATTTTCTAATGTACTAGCTTCTACTTCAGCTTTAAACAATTCATCTATAGCTTCTTTATAAGTATCACTAGCATAATAAGTTTGTTCTTTTGCAGATATACTTTTATCTTCTTTATTACCTGTAATGTGTAATGCTTTTTTACGTTTAAGTAATCTATCTAAATATTTTACATTAGCATTTGCTTTAGCAGAAGTCTCATCAGTCCCTGCNAGGTATGATAAGGCATCTTCTAATCGTTTCTCTGTAATCACTTTGATCCTCCTTTAAATATTTTTTATATAATTGTTGTACCCAATCATCTCTTTGAAATGTGTTTATCCCTGCTAGTTCTAGATTTAGTTTGAACTCGAGATAACTTGCTTTGCTCATTCAATTCTATACCTAATCTCTCTAACTCACAATGTGCACAATAAAATAATTTATTAATTATTATCACAGCTTGTCTTTTACATTTTATACACTGGGCAACCATAAATTGTTAGGAGCAATTAATAATGTTACCCAGCGTTTCTTTTACCATAGAGGGAGTAAAGAAATCATTTAAAATGGTGCCTCATCACCATCATATTGTGCATTAAGTATTTTACGTACATAACCATCAATCTCATCAAAGTTTACTTGATTACCTGATTGTATGGCAGCAGAAAGTAAATTACTCATAGTTAATCTATATTTTTCTTTCCACTGTGCACTAGAATCTTTTGGTGCTGATGCTGTTGTGTTACCAGTAGGTACTGCAACTTCACCATCAAGCAATTCAATAGATGCTGCTGTTTGATATTGTTTACCTGTCTTACTTGTTCTAACAGGTTGTGCTGCTATTTTAAGTCTAGCACCTTTTTGCCAACGTGATGCACCTAATGCNTCACCATATATTGTCATATCAGTACCATCATCTTTAGTAACGTATACTGTTACGCCACCATTATCTTTTTCAAAAGCTCTTTTAAATGAGCATTCAAAGGTTTCAGTTTCCATTATCTGTCTCCTATTGTTTATTTGTTTTATTATTTGACCAAATTTTTGCATAGCTTTTTATAGTCTATTTCAAAGCTTTTGTCCAAATTTCTTTTGCAAACTCCTCAGATCCAGGACTACCCTTCCATCTGAAGTTGTCGCATACCAAAGGAAATATGCGTACAACATCATCTTTTGTTTTGCATATATCTAGTATGTGTTCTATGTGTTTCATAGCATCAATTAATGTTTTAAGTTCATCTCTTTCAACCATATCAACTACGTATTGATCTTTTGGAGAACAATATAATAACATAGTTTCTTTGCCAAATAGGTCTCTGTATAAGCATTGTTGACGTACATCTGCTGCTTTTGGATACCATTTAGGATCTACCATATTATTCTTAGTTTTAAGTCGTCTAATGTATGCTGTAGCTTTAGTATCAACTATTACATCTTTAAACTCAAAGTCAGTTTTACCAACTACATCGTACTTTAAACCATACTTTTTACCTGGTATTTGCATTTCATTTTGAAATGATACAATCTCACCAAACTCAGGTAAGTTTTCTACAAATTTATTTGCAATAATTGCTGACCATTCATACTCATCATCTGCATGATCTGTTGGTAATAGATCGTCCATCTCATCTCTGCTATGTTCTATGTATTTAGATTTAGCATAATTTGTGATAGTATCTTGATCAGTGATTTGGTTAGATAATGCATGATGAGCAGCATCTTCAGCTGCCAATCCCATTATCATTCTTGCATTTGGTTCTGACTCAAAATCAAACAACTCATTGATGATCCAAAAAGCTGGACTATCAATAAACGTATTAGTTTTGGAGGCAGAATGTCTATATTCAATTTTCATAATTATCTCCTTATGGTTATTAATATTCAAAAGTTTATTAGTGATACCTATAACATACCAATAGATATGTTAAAAGGTAAAAGATCTATTAAAAATAGTTTGCATTACAAGGTATACAATCTATCTATATTGTTATCTTGGCTATTGCACCCTACGCAACGCTATGGGTGTAAAAGCCTGATTGCTCGTCTCCATTCTTGNAATAANAATAGAGTTTATCGTTTGTATAAATTATATAATACTAAACCTGCCTTCAAATCTTTTGTTGATAACGCAGTTAAAAATTATAAGATACAGAATGCGTCAGATTGAAAAACCAGAACTAATATCAACTATACGTGATAAAAAAAAAGTTTGGTTAAATATCAGAGAATCCAGGCTTTTGTANATGTTTCATCGTAAACTTATATCTGTTGAAGAATATGAAGCTGGATCTAGATATAGACTTATGTGTGAGCTTATGGGTGGTGGAACTGGCAATGTTATGAAAGAACGTATAGATGGTTCAGGCACAGATTTTATTACATCATCACTTGGAGCTGCTATGGGCGTCAAAGATTGTGATGAACAAATAGGTAAAACATTTGCAGAATGTATGAAGTTATTTTGTTGGTTTAATTATGGAATAATTGAAATAGCTAAAATGTTAGGTTTGACAGAACGTAAAGCATCTAATAGAGTTCATGAAGGTTTAGCAAGATTAAGTATTTATTATGGGTACACGAAAGTGCACAACACTATCAGAGGACAAGGAACTAAAAATAAAGGACAAAAAGTACCTAAAGTGGGTAGCTAGTAATCCTTGTATACTCTGTCANCAAAATGGNTGTAATGCTCANCATATACAATATGCACAACATCGAGGTATTGGGCAGAAAGTTGGTGATCAGTTTACAGTTCCATTATGTGTTAAACATCATCATCAATTGCATAATTGTGGTATGTCAGAACGTAATTTTTGGGAAAAAATAGACATAGATCCATTACCTATATGTAGTATATTCTACAATCATTACTACGATATGTGGAAAAACAAGAACTTTTTCTATGATGACAGTCATTTATGGTTAAAAGTATATAACAAACTTGTACCTAAAGTACAAAACAGCGTTGATTTTCTACTGCAACCCAAATAGTTATAGTAGTTATCCTCGCCAGAGGTGTCTAAATTATGAGTAAAATATTAAAATTTCCAAAGGTTAAAAAACCTTATTCAGAAGAATTTTTGGCAGGTGTTAAACCTGAAGTCATTGGAGATTTTATTAAACAACAAAATCCTAATCTTACTCTTAAAGCTGCTGATGCTATGGCACTAGCAATAATATATTCAACATATTTACAATTAGTATTTGAAGAAGAAGGTGATCATCCACCTGACATGGAAGACTTCAATCAATACATTTGGGCAGCTCATGACAAAAAGACGTTACACTAAAAAAAAGAAATCAGTAAAAGACAAAGACTCTAACGACATACCCTATACTAAAGTACGTGTTGAATGGGTTGATTGTGTTAGTGATAGTGCTTGGGCGTCAGATAAAGAATTTAAAAATATGAAACTGGCTACACCAGTTAATGAAGGTTGGATCTTCTCTAAAGATCGTAAATCAATAAAGTTATTTGCAAGTTACGATAAAGAAGATGATGGTACAATAACCTTTGGTGATCGTACTATGATACCTAAATCTTGGATTGTTAAAATTACAGAAATTTAGTAGGGTAGTGGATAAAGAACCTTTCGGTGGTATACCATAACAGTCTCACTACCTTTTAGCCACCCACCAAGTCTCCCTGATGGGTGTATCTACAAATGAAGCCCAGCAGCAATTGTTTACCGAGATCTCAGGGCTTAGGTATAGAATTTTATAAACGTTTATCTAAATACGCATCAATAACTTCGTTATCAACTTCAGAACCATCAATAGCCTTTGCAGTACTGATTGTTTCTAATCGTTCTTTAGATAANTTNAATTCAGCTTTAACATGATCTTTTGCATGTTCTAAAACTTTAACTANCTCTGGATAGTTTCCATAAAATATACCATAGATAGATAAATCATTGATCGCTGANGTCACTCGGTTTAGACCTCTTATTCTTTTTTCTATCCGAANTNTCTCGCTGTCTGNTTTGATTGTCATCTTCCATCTCCTTTATTTTACGTTTAAGTTTATCTATTTCTAATTGCTTAGTTGCTAATGCAGCTCTAAGCATATTTTCATTACTCATGGTTTCCTCGCTTCATCTAAATAGTTTTCTATTTGTTCTGATTTGTTTTTATAATATTTAATCCAGTCTTGTAGTATTAATGAATGTTTATCATCTAAAAATCCACAAGCAACTGCACCACCAAGAACTTCAATAGCTTCTAAACAATCACTTTTATCGTTTTCAAGCTTTTCCCATTCTTGTTTTTTCTTTTCGTATGTTCTTGCTTTGTTCTCATCAATAACAGATTTTATATCATCTTTTATCTCAGTCATCACTAGCTCCTCTACTTTTGTTTAAATGATCTTCTGATGCTCTATCAATAGCTTGTTTTAAGTTATTATATCTTAATTCAGCTAATTGAGTTTCTTCACGTGCCAGATCTAAATCTTTACGTAATTGAAGTATATCATCACACTTTAGTTTTAATTTTACTCTTAACTCATCAACTAAATCATGACAATCTTTCAGAACCTCGCTTAAATTACGAGGCTCTGGATTTTTTATTTTTTCACGCAGCTTCATCTTTCACCTTTTTGATTACAGCTACATTACCTGCTATAAAATCTCCAGGTATACATTGTCTNTTGGTACGTTCTTGCCAAGCATACCATGCATCTGTAGCTCTTTTATTTTTAACAATAGGTGTTTTAAGTTTGCTTTNTTCATCACAATACATATCAAACGTCCTATTAGATATATTCTTATCATATCCTGATAAAATTTCAATCATGCTACAATCAAGATGTTTATACAATTCTTCAAATGTAGGTTTATAGTTCATTACATATGATTCTTCTTTAGTATTTGGTCCATGATGATCCATCACAGATTTCCATATTAGTAGTTTATACATATATCCTCCTAGTTTTTCTTACCAAATAGTATTCTACCATCTGAGTTTATTTGTTCTAATATACCTTTTTGTACCATTAAACCTAACACATATCTAACAGCACTATCAGTTGTTTTACCAACTCTAGATTCTACTTTAGATGTCATTTCATTTACATTAAATGCTTGGTTAGAAAATCCATTAACTATATCTGTTAATGTTTTCTCAAGAGCTGCAGTAGCTTCTCTTGGTTTAGGTAATTGAACTATTCTTGGTGAACTATCACGTCTAATATATTTAGCTAAGTATGCTGACATACCTGCTTCATTTATTAGTTTATATTTTAACATAATGCCTAATGCTTTATGTATATCTTTTGGTACATTACTCATCATCTTCCTCCATTTGTTCAATTGTTATAGTGTACTCTTTACCATCAATTTTAGCATTGAAATCTGCAGCATAATTACCTGATGTCATTTGACCATGACCTGTTATACTTGCATTTAGTTTATTAATTAACATTCTTTCCATTGCTAACATTAATTCATTAGTTTCTAACATTTTACTCATTGTTCCTCACTATCTGTACCTGTTGGTACGAATCTTGCTTGTATTTGTAAATCCATAAAATTACAATTCCATGCCTCAGCTAATGATTCTAATAAATTTGCAAACTTTTTTGCATCCATTGATTCATCATTAACTAAATGATTTTCTAATAATAATGGTTTCTTTTTATGTTCATGATCTCTTGTATATTTGTATATTGCTAATCTATCTATGTACATATTCCTCCTAGTTTAAATATTTTTTAACAGATTTTAAAACAAACTCGCAGTAAAGAACAAGTTCAGTAAAATAATTTCTACGTTTACCCACTCTATCTTTCTCTACATACTTAATAGCTTTGTCAGTTATTTTATCTATTGTCTTCAGTTGATCTTCTATCTTCATTTTTTTTCTCCAGTTCATTCATTGTTTTACCCATTTCTGTAGAATCAATAAGTTGCTCATACTTTTTAAGTTGTTCAACCATATAATCCATAATATCAGCTCCAATATCTAAAGATTTGTAACCAGGACTAGATAACTTAGTATTAATAAAAGCTGAAAGATCTACGTATGTATCGTATGCAGACTTCCATCTTGTATAATTTTGAGTATCTATTTGCGTTTTCATTAGTTCTCCAATATCCATATATTCTCCTTATTAGTTAGGGCACAATGCCCAGCAGAAGTGCCGGGCATTTGCCAAGTTATTACTTCTTATGTTCAATAGCAGTACTAGGATTAAACATATTTTTAGGTAGATCTAAATTAATCTTTTGAGTATTCATCTCTACACCAATTGCATTAACAGCAGTATCTAAAGGCAAACCAGAATTTAATATATGCTTTGCTTTCTTTTTAGATATTTCTAATAATTGCAATGCTTTACCTTTTGGTCCAGCATAATATGCTTTCTCAGTTTCTTCTCTACATAATGATTTAAGCATACGATCATGTTCTTTAGGTTCTTTTAACAATGACCTGGAAATATCTGTTTTCCATTTTCTTACTTTGTTCCAAGTACCTAACTTATCATGCATACTATCAACAGCTTTATCTAATGCATTTTTCTTTTGTTGTTCCATCAAATTTTTGTTAGTTACAAAATTATGATAGTCATCATAAAGCTTTTGAATGTTATCTATATCTGTATCTAATTTAAGTTTCTTTTTAAATACAGGATAATTGGCTTCAGACTCTTGATCTATTTCTTCAATCATTTCTGTTTTTAACGATGACTTTCTATCATCATAAGTCTCGTCAATAGTCCAATTCCAATGATCATATTCTACATTACGTATTGGTCGCATTATAGTTTTACTCATTTACAACTTTCCTTTCAGATTGTTCAGATGATTTCTTAACTAAAAACTCAGCAGTGTCTTTAGCTTCTTTATCACCATCAATTAACTTGTGACCTCTGATTACTACAGTAGCAGCTGCAGTTTGTTGACCTATAACATTGTTTGGTCTAACACCTACTTCCTGTATTACTTCATCAGCAATCTTGATCTGCATAGCGATGTTTTTGTACATCTTATAGAATCTTTTATGGACTCTTTTATACAGTTCTTGATTCGTCTCTTGGTTCTGATTTGTCATTGTTTTCCTCCTTTCTTTTTAATTCATATGGAAACATGTCATCTAATGTTTCAGGTGTATTTTTCTCAATTGCATTGTATACACCTACGCATACTCTGAATGGCAGAGTGATACCTTTAATCATCATCTCTCCCAATTTGTCTATTCGCTTCATTGTACTCCTCCTTTTTTTTGTTAAGTCTAATGTATTTTTCTTTAGTTTGATGATATTCTATCTCAAACTCTTTTGATCCAGGAATTGGGTCAATATCGGCAGTGAGCCAATTCCAACTTTTCCTTATGGCGACAGAAGCAACACCATAAGCAACAAATCGAATAAAATGAAATACTCCATTCAATTTAAACCTCCATTTCTTTTGTTAATATCAATGGTTTTTTGTTATTTTTAAAATACCATTTGTAAGCTATATCTTCTAAACGATCTAACTTCTTGTGGATATTTTGTACTGAGTTATTTACATTTGGTCTTGTTTTAGCTTTACGTCTTTTAGACCATGCATCTAACGTTTTGATTGGATCTGCTTTTAGGATTGTTCTAGGATCCCAATTGTATGTATCACATAACTTTAACAATTGTTCTGCTAGAACTCTATTCTCACATTTTTCTAATTTTTGATATTGTTGAAATGTTACACCTAAACTAGCAGCTACTTTCTCTTGAGTTAAACCATTCCATAGCCTATGTATTATCAATTGCTTGGCAATTTGTTTAGCCTCTGGTAAGAAATTAAAACATCTTTTACCCATTATTACCTCCATAATTATTTTTTAGAACAAGCAGCTCACGCTTGTCGGAGCTGTTTGGTCGAGTTATCACTCTAACACTTGGCTTACCCTCTCTAAATACTTTAACAAGCTGTATCCAACCAGGAGTAGGATATANTATTTCTAAGTTGATGGATTTAATCCAATATGGTTTCCACCAACTTATATGTTCTTGTTGTATAGATCCTGTAAACTTTTGTTTAAACATTAGGTTGATTGCCCTTCCTAGATTTATTGGTCTTTCCTTGAACTTTCCTTTTAGTATTACTCGGTACACTTATTACCTCCTTGCAATCAGTAAACTTTTTTAAAAACTCTTGGTGTTCTTTCCACCAACTTGGCATCTTATTAGATTTCTTTACCATAAAATAACTCCATGTTATGTTCGTCTAAGCAATAGCTGCATAACACTCTACCCTCAAATATTAATTGGTAATGTGCATCAGCTGGGTTCATTTTTTCTGTTTTGCCACATTCATGGCATTGAACTGGGTAAGTCTTTACCTGTTCTCTCATCAGCTCTCTATATTTATCTTTTAACTTCATCGTATTACCTTACATGAANNAATATAATATCGAGATTTATATGAATCTTTATCATATCGTTCTCCTAATTTATCTTGTAACCTTTTCTCTACCCATGCATGAAATGGCCAGATCGCAGAACCATGTTTTGACTTAAGATCAAGCCATACTTTATGTGGCATCTGCACTCTATGGGTATGTTTAACTGGTTGATTGTCATCATAGTAATGATTTACTATAACCTCATATGTCCTCATATATCCTCCTATCTATCTCTTGATATACCGAATTTATCAGTATTATTAATCATACCTGCACAGAAAACTAATAAGTGCCATACATATATATCGTATGGTAACTCTCTAGTTTTACAGCAGTTGAATGTTAAATCCTGACCTTCATAATCAGGAGTCTTTGGTTTATATTTATTTAAAACGAACGTTTCACAATTTTGCTTACCATTAAAAGCAATCTCTTTGTCATCATTTTGTAATACATCTATAGTACCATTAGATATTTCTTGCATATATTTTACTTCTTCTTGCAGAGTTCTCCACTCTTTATCAGTAAAATCCATATCTTGATGCCAATAGTTAGTATATCCCATTATAGTACTCCTGTTATTGTTAATATTACATAGCCATACAATATTATAGCTACGTTTATAAATGCTACTTTCCAAGTCATTTAATATCTCCTTCAATTATATGAATCATGTCATATTTATATTTATAATCTTCATAGTCTCTATCATTATTCTCTTTCATTAATTTTAAAGACCATTCTATTTGGTCAGTCAAATCATATAACCAACCTATATCTATTTTAAATTTATCGTCTTTTCTAATGCACTCATATACATTAATCATTACGCTAGTATTAACATTTACATAATCTTTAATTACATTTTTCATTTACCCTCCAATTTAATTAGGCAACGCCTAGCCAAAGGCGACTAGGCGTTAGCCAACTATTTATTTATCTTCAATAATATCAGATATATCTACTTTNTGATTATCAGATAACTTCATTAGAATTTGNAACATCTTATCATTNCTATCTTCTAACTCTGCGAACCTAGCCACAAGGGACTTTGGCCAGTACGCAACTTTACTATTTACATAGTTTGCTTTTTCTTCAGCACTTTTATCATTTATATTATTTGTCATTAGTTTCTCCTTTCTGACAATTATTGCTATTATGGGTAATAGCGATCATTGGCTTACGCATTATAAATCTCATCTCCTCATCTCTCCTAGCTTGTAGGACAGATTCTTCAGGAAATGGGAACTCATACTGAACTGTGACATAATTGCCACATCTATCAGTATCACTCTCTATTATCTTTTCGAGATCTATCATGTATCCTCCTATGGTTATGATAATTAATTATATCATTGGTTGCTGTTACGCCGAGATAGGCGACAGCACCAATGACAACAACACTAAATGCTAGAAAATAAATCATTATTTATCGAGCAATTTCATGAAGATTTTAGACTTCTGATCTAGGATATTAGCAATTCTTTTCATATCCTTCTCAGTCATACCTTCAATCTTCTTGAATAGGTTCTTATAACTACCAGCAATATCTATTGTCACATTAACATTGATATTTTCTGGGACTTTAAATGGATTAAGTTTAGTCTCATCATAGGTCTTCTTGATAGACTTAACACCATTACTTACGATTTTATTTATATTCATATACCCTCCTTTATGGTACGATANCCTAAATATAGGCTTATTTACGATGTCTATTGAAATACTGTCAATCAAGTTATACAGTGTTATCAATAGTNTAANNTGTATTCGGCAATCAAATAATCAANNGATNNAGCCNAGAGTTAANTGATTACCAAATACATATAAACGACAACAATTGTTATCGAATAACAAAGTGGTGCGAAGCGAAGCGAAGCAATTCGATACAATTGACACAACAATTTGTGTGATAAATTGCCGACAAAANNAAAGTCAGCNNNGCTGACAATATCGACATAAAGACAATTGCTTATAGCAATTGACAGGGTTTTGAAACTACCCTGCACGTAAATCGACATTTGTCGATAGTGCAAATAGGGGGGTTTTATACAGATACCTCACATTAGGGGGGTTTTATTAACAACAAAGGAGCAAAAATATGGCATATGCAGCAGGAGCTATGGCTTTGATGCGATACCTAACAAAAGGTGCTTTAAGGCAGACAAAAAGATTGTCACCTTATAAAAGCACAACAACTGTTACTGGAAAAGGTCTAAAAGATAAGACTGGAAAATTCAGAAAAACAAGTTTTATGGGTATCAAAGACAAAACGTCTAAAACTATGAAAACTAAGCAAGAGCTTACAGCAATAGGATCTGGTATTAACAAAGGTCTTAAAAGTGTAGGTGTTTCAGCTAGAAATAGATCAAAAGCTTTAGCAGGTTACAACACAGGCTATAAACATCTTAGAAAAAACAAAAAGTTATACGGAGCTGGAATAGCTGGTGGTGTAGCTTTTGACATTTTCGATGACGATTAATGGCTAAACAAAAGTTTGTACATTTCGTACCTCGTCCAAAAACCAAGAAAAGACCGAGACGTCATACGAAATCGCTAAACAAACACAAAAAACGAAGCTATAAACGCTACAACAGGCAAGGAAGATGAAATTAAACTATTTACAATTTCCAGTAATTAGAGAACTAGGAGCTAAAACTTTGAAAAAGAGTTTTAAGAAGCGTGATCAGTTCACTAAAAACTTAAAAGATCCTAAATTCAGAGCAAAAGCTAAGTTAAAGGACTACAAATCGGTACTATAATGAGCAAACGTTTAGAAAAAATGGCAGATATGATGATTAAGTTGACTCCTGACGAGCAACAGAAGCTACAATTAATCATAAAAGCCAAATTATTGCCTGAAGTTGCTAAACAGCAGCAAGGTTTACTACAACAACAAATAAAAAATCCACAAATGGCACAAATGGGGCAGAACCCACGAATGAATATGCCAATGCCTAATTCTAGAGACGCTGCTATGCGTGGATTATTACGAGGATAGAGGAGAAAGGATAAATACTATGCCAATGGTTGGAAAGAAAAAATACCCATACACTAAAAAAGGTAAAGCTGCAGCTAAAAAAGCAGCAAAGAAAAAAGGAATGAAAGTTAAGAAAGGTTACTAATGGCTAAGAAAATAAATGTTGATGGTAATTTTAAAAAAAAATTAGGAAAAACTGTCAGCAAAGCTAAAAAACAAAGTAAAGTTATAGCTAAAGATGTTGCTGCTAAAAGCAAACTTGGCTATGGCAGATATGTTGCACCAACTGTAGGCTTATTTAAGTCTGCAGGTAAACTTGCTACAAACGTAGGTAAATTAGCTTTACGAGCACCAGGTATATCTTTAATTGGTTTACCTTTAGCATTTACTGGAGCTGAAAGCTCTATTGGTAAAAAATATGGTAGAGGTTATAATTATTCATGACAGTAAGACAGTTTGATAAAAAAGGTAGAAAGTTTATATAATGGAAGATAAACAAAATCATGGTGGAAAACGAGAAGGTGCTGGTAGACCTCTTGGATCTAAAACAAAGAAGCTGTGGAAATCTATGGAGGAAATGGCTGAGAAATATCAACATTCTCCTTTAGATTATCTTTTATCTGTGTTAAACAATCCTGCAAGTTCACCTGAACGTAAAATGTACGCAGCCGAGAAAGCAGCTCCATTTGTTCATGCTAGACTAGCTAGTACAACTTCTAAAATAGGTATAGATGAACCAGTCCAAATCAAAGTCCAATGGGAAAAAGACAAAGACTAAGATAATACAAGTACCTTATAAACCTAGAGAATATCAAAAAGCTGTTCATAATAATTTAAAAAGGTTTAGTGTTCTTGTTTGCCATAGACGATTTGGTAAATCAGTATTATCAATTAACGAATTAATTAAAACAGCAGCAGACAAACCTAGAGCTTTATGTGCATTCATAGCTCCGACATATCGACAAGGTAAATCAATCGCTTGGGAATATTTAAAATTTTATACAAAACCACTAATGCAGTTTGGTGGCAGTAGGAACGAAACTGAACTAAGAATAGATTTATTCAATGGATCAAGAATACAAATTTTTGGAGCAGATAACCCAGACTCTATCAGGGGTATGGGGTTCGATGCAGTTGTATTGGACGAATACGCTATTATGGCTCCAAGAGTATGGACAGAGATTGTTAGACCTGCAGTAGCAGATAAACTAGGATGGGTTCTGTTTATTGGTACGCCAATGGGACATAATCAATTTTGGGAAGTTTATGATTTTGCACANCGTGGTCATAAAGATTGGTATGGTAAATTATACCGAGCTTCTGAAACAAAAGTAATTCCAGAGGAGGAACTGGAACAGGCACGTTCCATTATGACACCTGAACAGTTTGAACAGGAGTTTGAATGTTCGTTTACTGCAGCAGTGAGTGGAAGTTATTATGGTCGACTGATAACCAAAGCTGATAAAGATGGGAGAATCGGCTACGTGCCTGTAGATGATAACGCAGGTGTGGAAACTTGGTGGGACTTGGGGATAGGAGATTCTACTGCAATATGGTTTGCACAAAGAATCGGAGATGAAGTTCACCTGATAGATTATTATGAAAACTCAGGAGAATCATTAGCACACTATGTTGATGTCCTAACAGAAAAAGATTATGCTTATTCTAATCATATTGCTCCACATGATATAATGGCAAGAGAATTAGGAACAGGTAAATCTAGATACGAAGTAGCAGCTGAACTTGGTTTAGAATTTGAAGTAGCACCTAAGTTAGAAGTTGATCATGGAATTGAATCTGTTAGAAATACATTACAGTATTGTTGGTTCGATAGAGAAAAATGCAAACTAGGTTTAGATGCATTAAGACAATATAGAAAACAATGGGACGAAAAAAACCAAGTGTTTAAAAATAAACCTCTCCATGACTGGTGTTCACATGCGAGTGATGCCTTCAGGTATGGGTGTGTAAGTGAACCTTTAGACACAACAGAATGGGATAAACCAATTAATATAGATACAAAATACGTAGTATGAAAAAATCAAAACAAGAAATATTATCAATAGTAAGTAAAGAGATTCACAACGCATCAGGTTATATTGGTGGTGAGCTAGTTGCTAGAAGAAAGAAATCATTAGAATATTATTTAGGTATGCCTCTTGGTAATGAACAAGAAGGTAGATCACAAGTTATATCTAATGATGTAATGGATACAGTAGAGAGCTTAATGCCATCTCTAATGAAAATTTTTACATCAGGTGATAATGTATTTGAGTGTGAAGGTGTAGGACCAGAAGATGAAGAAATGGCTAGACAATGTTCTGACTATTTAAACCATATTTTCCTAAAACAAAACAATGGCTTTACAGCTTTATATTCTGCATTCAAAGATGCACTTATTCAAAAAAATGGTATTCTAAAAGTTTATTGGGATAACGCACAAAAAACTGAAAGAGAAGAATATACTAGATTAACAGAAGATGAGTTTAATGATTTAGTAGAAAACGCTGAAGTTAAAGTATCAGCTCATTCTGAATATGAAGAACCTATCTTAGATGATAGAGGAAAAGAAATAGATAAAGTTAAATTACATGATGTGGTTATTCATAGAACTAAACTATATGGACAGGTTAGAATAGAACCTATACCACCTGAAGAATTTTTAATTGAAAGAAGATGTAAGTCAATTGATACAGCTAACTTTGTTTGTCATAGAACTAACAAAACAAAAACTGAATTAATTGAAATGGGATATGATCCTGAAGTAGTAGAAGGTTTACCAACAGGTGATCCTGACTACTTTACAGAAGATAAATTTATTAGACATCAAAACATAGATTTCTCACATGGAGAATCTGATGGTGATGAATCTACACAAGATGTTCTTATACAAGAATGTTATGTAAGAATGGATCTTGATGGTGATGGCAAAGCAGAGCTTGTAAAAGTTTGTGTTGCTGGAGATGGTAAAGAACTATTAGATGTAGAAGAAATAGACACAATGCCTTTTATATCTATGACACCAGTTATCATGCCACACAGATTTCATGGTAGATCTATTGCAGAATTAGTAGAAGATATACAATTAATTAAATCTACAGTTATGAGACAAATGTTAGATAATATGTATCTAACAAATAACAATCGTGTAGCAATACAAGATGGTCAAGTAGCTATGGACGATCTATTAACTAATCGTCCTGGAGGAATTGTTAGAACTAAACAACCACCTCAAAACGTAATGATGCCTATCACAGCTCAACCTATTACAGAACAAGCTAGTGGTATGTTAGCATACTTAGATGCAGTTAAAGAAACTAGAACTGGTGTTAGTAAAACATCACAAGGATTAAATCCTGATAGTTTAAATAATAGTACTGCAACAGGTATGAACCAAGTTTTAACTCAATCTCAAATGAGAATGGAGTTGATTGCTAGAATTTTTGCAGAAACAGGTGTAAAAGATTTAGCACTTAAAATGTTTGAGTTGGTATGCAAATATCAACAAAAAGAAAAGATTGTAAGAATCAGAGGTAAGTATATACCAATGAGACCTTACGAATGGAAAGACAGAGTTAATGTTACTGTCAGAGTAGGATTAGGTACAGGTTCAAAAGAACAGCAACTAATCTTACTTAATGCTATTTTACAAAGACAAATGGAAGCCATTAAACTTCAACAGAATGTATATGGACCAATGGTTAATCTTAGAAATGTGTACAACTCTTTGAAAAAATTAGTTGAAAACGCAGGTCTAAGTAGTATAGAACCTTTCTTTATGGATCCAGAAGTTGGAGCAGCTCAGATGCCTCAGTTACCACCTAAACCACCAACTGAGTTCGAGAAGGTAACCCTTGCACAGGTTCAAGGTGAGAACCAAAGGGCTCAGTTAAAAGCTGAGGTAGAAACCAAACGAATCGAATCTCAGATGAGACAAGAGCTGCTTGACTTTGAATTAAGAATCAAAGAGTTAGAACTTCAATATGGATCTAAAATAGATGAGCTTGAATTGAAACGAAGATCAATGTTAGAGAAATCAGATCTAGACAAGTCAGGTGATTTAATGAAAGAAATAATAAAAGGTCAAGGACAATTCTTTAATGGACAAAAAGGAAAAGCAGATCAGGGAGGGCAAGAGAGCAGAACAGCTCCTGAACGATCCCCTGTTAAAAACAGCATTTGAAGATCTCCTAGAAATATATAAACAGGAAATCTTTAATACAAAATTCACTGAAAGTGATAAACGCACTTACCTTTGGGTAGCCTACAATCTTGTAGACAAAATCAGAGGTCATTTGCAAAGCGTCATGGCAAGTGGAAAACTAACTCAACAAGAGTTAGATAATCTAAATAAAAGAAGTTAAGCTAACGCAACTTCAAATTCGTCAACCATGAAAGGAACGATATGGCAGATGCCCAAAACATAGAAGGTGCTGCAGAAAAAATTTCAGGATTATTGAATCCAAAGGATCAACAAGAAACTGAAACTAAAGCAGAACCATCAGAGACTCCTGAGAAACAGGAAGCTGAAAGTCAACCAGAGTCTGAAGGAACTAAAGCAGAGTCTACTGAAAATGCTGAGACAACAGAAGAAACTACAACAGAATTACAAGAGGAACCAGAACTCCACCATGTTAAAGTTAATGGTCAAGAGTTAGAAGTTACCCTCGATGAGCTGAAGGCAGGTTATTCTAGAGACTCAGATTATAGACAAAAAACTCATTCTTTAGGTATGGAAAAGAGAGATCTTGAAAGTCAAAAAGAAAGTTTGCGTCAATCTTATGATACTCGACTAGCAGAGTTGAATGAACTAATTGCAACTGCTGACGCTACTGTCAGACAAAGGCAAGGAAGCGAAGATCTTCAGAAGTTATATGAAGAAGATCCTACAACTGCAGCTAAATTGGATTTCCAATTAAGGCAAGAAAATAGACAGTTGGAGGAAGTTAAAGCTAGAGCACGTGATGCTCAGGCTAAACAATACGAAGAATTTCTTGCAACACAGAAAGAATTAGCAGCTACAAAAATACCTGAGTTTGCAGATCCAAACAAAGCAGATCAATTTAAAATTAATATGCGTAATTCATTACGTAATTATGGTTTTAACGATCAAGAGATTGGATCACTTGCTGACCATAGATTTCTTATGGTAGCAAAGGATGCAATGAGCTATCAAGCAATAAAGGACAAAAGACCTATTGTTGCTAAGAAAGTAGCTAATGCTCCTAAAGTTGTAAAAGCTGGTACTGCAAAATCTTCAACAAGTTCTGGTAGAGAGGTTATAAGAAATAAAATTGGCAAGGTGCGTAAGAGTGGTAGCATTAATGATGCCCAATCTGCAATCCTTGACATTATTAATCTTAAATCTCAACAAAGGAAATAATATCAATGGCACAACCAACTAACACGTTTGATACTTATGATTCAGTCGGTGAAAGAGAAGATCTTTCTGATGTAATCTACAGTATCTCTCCAACAGATACGCCATTCATCAGCTCAGCAGCTAAAACAAGAGCTACTGCAGTTTTACACGAATGGCAAACAGACGCTTTAGCAGCAGCATCAACATCAAATGCTGTTATTGAAGGTGATGAAGCAACTCTAGACGCAGTAACTGCAACTACTAGACTTTCTAACAGTTCACAGATTATGGACAAAACAGTTGTAATCACAGGAACTCAAGAAGCTGTAGACAAAGCAGGTAGAGCATCTGAATTAGCTTACCAAATCGCTAAAAAAGCTAAAGAACTTAAAAGAGACATGGAAGCAACTATTACTGGTAACCAAGCAGAAGTTACTGGTAACGCATCTACTGCTAGAAAGCTAGGATCTTTAGGAGCTTGGGTTATCACTAATGATGACAAAGCATCTGATGGAACTACAGGATCTGGTGTTGGAAACACTGCTAGAACTGATGGAACTCAAAGAGCTTTCACAGAAGCACAACTTAAAACTGTAATTAAATCAGTATGGAATGCTGGTGGTGACCCTTCAATGGTCATGGTCGGTCCTTTTAATAAACAAAAATTATCAGGATTTACTGGTAATAGTACTAGATTTGATGCAGGTGCAGACGCTACATTATACACTTCTGTAGACGTTTACGCTTCAGACTTCGGTCAGTTACAAGTAGTACCTAACAGATTCTCTAGAGATAGAGACGCTTATGTACTAGACATGAACTACTGGGGTATCGCTTTCTTAAGAGACTTCACTATGCATGAATTATCAAAAACTGGTGATTCAGAGAAAAGACAATTATTAGTAGAAGCAACTCTTGAGTCAAGAAACGAAGCTGCATCTGGATTAGTTGCAGACTTAACTACTTCATAATAATTATACCTGTTTGGGCGAGTAACCTATAAATCTGCTCGCCCAGCAGATTCTAAACAATTGAAGATCTGAGAGAGGGTTAGGATCGGAACAATTAAGGAATATAATGAGAACATTAAACGACTATTTTATTTATGGCGAAATCGCTGACGTATCAACAGCATCATCTACTTACGTAGCAGTACCTGATGGTGGAAAAGTAATTAAAATTATAACTGCACTACAAGGAGCTATCTCTGGTGGAAATGCAGCTATATCTTTTGAAATTGGTGGAACTGCAATAACTGGTGGTGGAATAACTGTTGCACATTCAGGTTCAGCAGCAGGTGATATTGATACAGCAGAACCAACAGCAGCTAACCAAGTAGAAGAAGGTGGATCTATTGAAATGATTACTGATGGTGGATCTACAGGAGCTAAAAAACTTGGCGTAACATTTGTAATTAGAAGATAAGGAGTAATATGTCACATTTTGCAATGAGACCTGTTACTACACAAAAAGTTACTTCATCAGGTTCATCGGCAGCATCATCAGCTTTTGGAGCTAACATTGAATATGTTAGAGTCATAGCAGATGCTGATTGTCATATTGAATTTGGTGTAGCTCCTACAGCAACTAATGCTAAGATATTTTTAGCATCTAAATCTGAAGATTACTTTAAAGTATCTGAAGGTGAAAAAGTTGCAGTTATAGGATCTGCAAATCTTTACGTAACTGAATTGACAGAGTAATGGGAAAAGTTCGATCTGTAGAATACGATGGTGGGATAAAGACTAAGTATATCCAAGAGTCAGATGGTAAGCTAACTATTAATAATCAACAAGATGTAAATCCTTTGTTGAAAAGAAATAAAGAGCTTTATAATCATGATGATGGTTATATGTCTAAAGCTAGAGAAATGAAAAGAGTAGCTAGTGTACCACCATTAGTGCTACAGATCTGGGCAAAAGAATACAATGGTAGTAACAATTGGTTTGCTTTACCAAAAGAAATACAAAGAAAAATAATGAGAACTAAACTTAATAGTAGTGAGTTTAGATATTTTAGAACAGCAGAAGGGAACTTATAATGGCTAAGAAAAAAGGATTATACGCTAACATACATGCTAAACGTAGAAGAATTAAAAAAGGCTCAGGAGAAAAAATGAGAAAACCAGGATCAAAAGGTGCTCCTACTGCTAAACAATTTAGACGAGCAGCTAAAACTGCTAAGAAAAGATAATGGCTAAATCACCTGCATGGCAACGTAAAGAAGGTAAGAATCCTTCTGGTGGATTAAATAAAAAAGGAGTAGCATCATATAGACGTGCTAATCCTGGATCTAAATTAAAAACTGCTGTAACAACAAAGCCATCAAAATTAAAAAAAGGATCTAAAGCTGCTAAAAGACGTAAGTCATTTTGTGCTAGAATGAAAGGTATGAAACGTAGACTTACATCTGCAAAAACAGCAAGAGATCCAAATTCAAGAATTAATAAATCATTAAGAAAGTGGAATTGCTAGATGGCATTATCAACATATTCAGAATTAAAAGCATCAATTGCTAATTTTTTAAATAGATCAGATTTAACAACTGAGATACAGGACGACTTTATTAAATTAACTGAAGCTGACTTTAATGCTAAGTTAAGAATAAGACAAATGGAACAGCAAGATGATATTACTATTGATGCTGAACAAGTAACAGTACCTACAGGATTTTTAGCTGTTAGATCTTTATACATATTACAATCATCAGTCAAACACCCATTAGAATATATAACACCTCATAATATGTTTGAAATTAGAGGTGGTTCTAGAAGTGGTAGACCAAGAGCTTACACATTGGAGAGTGATAATGAAGTGGAAAAATTTAGATTCGGTCCTTCACCTGATATTAGCTATACTGGTAAGTTATCTTATTATAAAGCTATCGGAGCACTTAGTGATTCAAATACAACAAATTATATTTTAAGTAAACACCCAGCAATATATTTGTATGGTTCATTATATCATGCAGCTAACTTTCTTGGTGGAATAGATCAAACACAATTAGGACAATGGTTACAGATGTATTCTACTGCATTAGAAAGATGCGAAAATAACGACAGACAAGATACATATGGTGGTGCACCTGTTCAACAAAGAACAGATGTACAAACAGATTTATCATTTTATAGGAACAGATAATGCAAGTACCTTTTGGAGAATGGCTACCTGATCAACCACCACATTTGAATCCAGGAGCTAATGTAGCAACTAATGTTTATTATGCTCTTAATTCATATAAGAGATTTCCATCTTTGGTAGACTATTCATCAAATAATATTGGTGCACATAGTAGAGGTGCAGGTTCATTTAGAGATAATGCTGGTAACGTATATAACTTTGTAGCAAAAAATACAGACTTATATCAATTAGCATCAGGAACATTTACATCTAGAAAAGGATCTCTTACAGGTGGTGATACAGACTTTTGGACATTTACACAATTTGGAAACTATGTAATTGCAAGTAATGGAGTAGATGCACCACAATATTACCTAATGGGTACATCAACTAATTTTGCTAATCTTAGTGCAATACAAACTGCAGGTACTACACCTAACTTTAGAGTATCAGGAGTTATTCGAGACTTCTTAGTTACAGGTAACCAATCATCAAATCAAAACAGAATACAATGGTCAGGTATTAATGATATTACTACTTGGTCAGGCAAACAAGCAGACCAACAAGATCTACCAGGATCAGGTGGTGAAATAGTACACATTACATCTGGTGAGATTGGATATGTATTTAGGCAAAACCAAATCATACGTATGGACTATGTTGGTGGAGCAACAATATTTAGACTTTCAGTTATATCTCCAAACAGAGGAGCTGTATATGGAAGAACAGTTTGCCAGGACAATAGACGTGTATTTTTCTATGCAGATGATGGATTCTATGAATTAAATGGTGATAGTATATCATCTATTGGTGCAGAAAAAGTTAATAGATTTTTTGATGCTAACTTAAACAAAGCATATACAGATAGAATTTGTGCAGCTGTAGACCCATTTAATCAATTGGCTTTATGGTTGTACCCAAGCGTAAATAATACTACTAATACTACTGGTATTTGTGATAGAATTATTATCTACAATTATGCTACTAAAAAATGGTCTTTAGCAGAAGCTAATGCTAGTACAATCTTTACACAGTTTGTAGGTGCATATACTGTAGAGCTTATGGATATTATATCTGAAAACTTAGATGCAATTAATATAGCATTAGATACAGATTTTTGGAATGGTGGTCAGTTATTTTTAGGTGCAGTAGATAGTGATTACAAAGCAGCTATCTTNTCTGGTACAGGAAATGAAGGTGAAATAGAAACANCTGAATTAGAAATATTTCCTAATCACAGAGCTAGTNTACAAGGAATAAGACCTATTGTAGATGCTACAGCTACAGTTACTTTAAAAACAAGAGACAGATTAGCTAATAGTGTTACAAGTTCATCATCTTCTAGTATGAATACTTCAGGTATGAATCCTGTAAGACAATCTGGAAGATATGTNAAANTAAATGTTAAAACACCAAGTGGTGTAGTATGGACAAATGCACAAGGAATAGATCTTGTTGCATCTANATCAGGATTAAGATGACAGATAGTACAGANATAGATAATGTAAGATATTCATTTGAGACTCAAGAGTTTTTTCAAAGACAAATTGAGGAAGCTATCAATGCATTAATAAATGAAAAAAATAATGAAAACAACAAAGCTTTTGCTTGGTTTATGGGGGAATAAATGGGAATAAAAGATTATTCAACAACAGCAGCTAACAATACAACAGTAGGAAGTATTAGTGTTGCAGAAGGTATGTTGCCTTCTAACATTAATAATGCTTTTAGAGGATTAGCAGCAGAGATAAGAGAATTTTATAATGATAGCCAATGGGTTATCTATGGTGATGGAGATGGATCTTTTACAGCAGCATATGCTAGTGCAACTTCATTTACAATTGCTGGTTCAGATGTAACAGCTTTCTATCACGCAGGAAGAAGAATTAAAGCAGTAGGTTCATCTACTGGAACAATCGTTGGAACGATAGCTAGTTCATCATTTTCTACAAACACAACAGTAAATGTTACTTGGGATAGTGGATCATTGTCTAGTGAGTCTCTTACAATTTATGTAGGTGTTCTTTCTAAAACAAATGATTCTATTCCTGAAGATGTTATTGATGCAGCTAATTTAAAATCTAGTTCTGTATCTACAGCAAAGATTGCAGCTGACGCTGTAACAAATGCTAAGATAGCAGATGACAGTATAGACTCAGAACATTATGTAGATGGTTCAATAGATACAGCTCATATTGCAGATGCACAAATNACNACNGCNAAAATTACAGATGCAAATGTTACAACTGCAAAAATTGCAGCAGATGCTATTACTGGTGCTAAAATTGCTGATGATGCTATTGATAGTGAACATTATACAGATGGATCTATTGATACTGCACACATAGCAGATAGCCAAGTTACAACTGCAAAGATAGCAGATAGTGCAATCACATCAGCAAAAATAAATGATGGTGCAATTGTTAATGCAGACATTAATGCAAGTGCAGCAATAGATGCTACAAAAATTCATGATGGTACAATCTCTAATACAGAGTTTGGATATCTTAATGGTGTAAGTTCAAACATACAAACACAACTAGATGCTAAAGGTGCATCCAATGCAAACCTTACAGCAATTGGTAATCTTGCTACAACAGATGGTAATTTTATTGTTGGTAGTGGTTCAACATGGGTAGCAGAAACAGGATCAACTGCTAGATCATCTTTAGGACTTGGAACAATATCTACACAAGCAGCTAATAGTGTTTCTATATCTGGTGGATCTATTACTGGACTAGGAGCACCTTCATCTGGATCAGATGCAGCTACTAAAACATATGTAGATGATCTTGTTGCTGGACTTAAAACTAGAATTATTTGTAGAACTGCAACTACAGGAAACGTTACATTATCATCAGATTTACAAAATGGTGATTCTTTAGATGGTATAACTCTTGCTACTGGAGATAGAGTATTAGTTAAAGATCAATCAACAGGATCACAAAATGGTATTTATACAGTAGTAAATTCAGGTACTGCATCTAGAGATACAGACTTTGATGCTATTGGAGAACTAGCAGGACAATTAGTTATAATCCAAGAAGGATCAGTTAATGCAGAAAAAATGTTTTTATGTACTACTGATTCTGATGCATCATTAGGATCTGATACTATTACATTTACAGTAGTACAACCAGCTAACGTTGGTGATGTAACTCTTACTGGTACACAAACACTTACAAACAAAACTTTAACATCACCAGTTATTTCTGATATTTTATCAGTATCTAATGGAGATATTAATTTAACTCCTAATGGAACTGGTAAAGTTGTTGTTAAAGGTAATACAAATCCAGGCACAGTTGTATTTAATTGTGAAAGCAATTCACATGGTCAAACAGTTAAATCTCAACCACATAGTGCTAGTGTTACAAATGTATTAACATTACCTGCAGGTGGAGATCAAGAATTAGTTGGTACAACAGCTACACAAACTTTGACTAATAAAACATTAGCAATAACATCTCTTGATATTGATGGTGGAACTGATATTGGAGCAGACTTAACAACATCAGATTTAATTGTAGTTGATGATGGTGCAGGTGGTACTAACAGAAAAGCAGCTTTATCTAGAGTTGTTACATTAATGACTAATCAAGGGTTTACAACAGACGACCCAACAGCTCTAGCAATTGCGTTGGGCTAAACAGGAGGAAATAAATGGCAAATACTTTTAAAGTAAAAACAAATGCAGCAATGCCAGCAAGTGCTGGTACAGCTTTNACTTTGTACACAGTTCCTTCTTCAACAACAACTGTTGTNGTAGGACTTACACTTTGTAATGTTCATACATCAGCAGTAACAGCAACAGTAAANATTGAATCTGATACTTCTGATACNGAAACGAATGAAAACGTAACAGTTGTAAAAGATGCAAGTATTCCNGCNGGAAGTTCTTTAGAAATTNTATCNGGTGGTAAATACGTTATGCAAACAACTGATGTGTTGAAGATTGATTGTTCTGTGTCAGCNAAGATTGATGCAACNTTGTCTATAATGGAGATAACGTAAGATGGCTTATATTGGTAAAGAACCAGCAGATAGTTTTATTAGTTTTGCAAAGCAAGACTT
>FUFK010065266.1_pt1 | contig 27732 bp, 28 predicted proteins | sample 1021851 | NCBI WGS metagenome assembly FUFK01 (sample SAMEA51879418, study PRJEB19060) | metagenome
GGGAGTATAGTATAGCTTGGTAGTATCGCGGGCTCCAGTTGCACGGGAATGACGACGAGTGGGTTTGCTGAAGTTGATGACCAACTGGAGCGCCGACCCGTTGCAATCCTGCAGACTGCCCATCTGATGCGCAGTTTCAGAAGAAATCCGCTGGGGGGGGTTCAAATCCCTCTGCTCCCACCTTACACCATCTCGACGATGTCCACGTCNTACACAATCAGGTCAACCCAGACACGAACGGTGACGCTGGGGTCGTCCCGCTCGCACTGGAAGGTCGCATCGCCCGCTTCAGGGTCCCCCGTGACCGTGAATTCGTAATCACCGGCAACGTCGTCCGATGCGTCGTACATGGCTTCCAGTTCTGCAACGGTGTAGCCCGTCACGTACGGTTGAGGTCCAAAATCCGGTAGGTCGGCCAGCATGAAGACGACGTAGATGCTCTCTTGNGTTTGATCGGACGCACTGCCGTTGGGCGTCTCGGCCGTAAACGAGGCTGAATCGAACGCCGCTTCGCCTGGGTCAGCGACGCAACCCACGCCGTTGGTCTCTTCGTTATCGCCTTCGTAGTTGTCGTAAACGGCGACCACCAAATCCAACCCGATGACGTTTCTGTTCGACACTTCCTCAGGGAAATCCGCTTCGGTGAACGAAAGCATCAGACTCTCTCCGTCGGTGAGTTCCACCTCACTGTCGTACCATGTGATGTACTCCTCCTCCCCGAAGATGGCGTAGTTCAAGTCTCGCTGGTAAGCGTCTTCTTCCTCCAACCAATCGCTGATGAGGGAATACATCGGGTAAGCGCTCAGTGCAAGAACGAGGAGCACCGAGGCAACTTGCATTTTCCGGTTGGACTTGTACGTCGATGTGTATTCTTTCAGCAAGCGTCCGGCTTGTTCTCTCCTCTCGGTGAACGTCGGTGGCTTTTCGACGTCGTCTTCGGTTTGGGACACGAGGCGATGAATGGATTTCATCCACCCGGGCTTTTCACTCACCGGTTCGGCCTGGTTGTGAAAGTAAATCATGACCACCATGGCAACGGAAGTGATGCCGCTGAGGATGGACAGGATCAAACCATACGACGGGGAGGGTTCGAACGTGACCGTGTATTCTTCCGAGGCAAAGAGAAACCCAAACAAGGAATCGTCCACGTAAGCGTACGTTCCGCTCGAGGGGAGGAGCACATACCACACGATGGGAGCCAACATCGTGATGCTTGCAGCGAAACCACCGGAAAGGGTTGTCAGTCGGCTGTTCGTGACCTGTCCGAGTGACCCAACGGACAGGGCAGCGGTGAGAACCAAGCCGATGAGCCCGATCCAAATCATGAGGGAAGCGACCGAGCCGGCCCGGTCCATGTCTTCGAACGTCGTTTTGACATCGCCGTCGCTGGATTCTGCGATCTCCTCGTAGGTTTTGGTGTCGGCGAAGGCCTCGGGAGATCCGAAAAAGAACGTGTCCTGAACGGTCAGAACCGACTCCATTTCCTTCAGTTCAAAGTCAGCCGTTAACGTTGCAACGGTCACGTCAACCGTTCCGAACTCCGGGTCGTAGACCTCCGTCACGTGACTGTCGTCGGCTGTTGCCCACACCGAACCCAGAGAAAATGCGGCCAGTGTGAGGGAGGCCAGTGCCAGAAGGAGGGTGAGGTTCCCGAACCTGTGCCGTGGTTCCATGGGTGCTCACCACCGTTTCGTGCAGTAAAAGGTTCGCCCGGCACGATACGGTTCCGGTCGCCAATCGTCCGCTGGGTCAGCGTTAGGTTGATGCCCCACACGAGGCTCGGAGGGTTCAGGGGAAGAACATGCGTCGAATGTTGGCCGTGGTCGTGCTTGCGTTGCTGATGGGGCCGATCACCGGCTCGCTGTTCATGAAATCTGAGCCGGCCGGTTGGCATGCTGTTGATGCAGAAGGCCTGCAGTGGGCACCGGATGGCTTCGGTTTTGACGTGCCGGAACAAGCAGCGTCTGCGTGGTTGGAAGATGAAACCCCGTGGTGGGAACGCACCGCGCTTGACCAGAACCGCAACGGCGTCCACGACAGCCTTGAATCCTTCATCGGTACGACGGGCATCGGTCTTTCCTACGGCACCGAGGTGTCCAGCCACCATCTCGCACAACTCGAGTCCATGAACCTCAGCGTGGTCGACGTCATCGAATCGGTGGACGCCGTGTTGCTCGGACAGGTGAACGCCAGTTTGGTGTTCGACCTCGCATCGCTTGATGACGTTGTCATGGTTGAGCGGTACGGAAGCCTCGTCTTTTACGGCGACATCCAGACCCCCGCCGTCAAAGCCCGAAACTCAAGTCTCTACCCCGTGGGTGCTTGGGACCTCGGGTTCAGGGGTGCAGACGTGAACATTGCCATGGTGGACACCGGCGTGGACAACGAACACCCGGGCCTGAGTGAGAAATTCGTTGCTGGATACGATGCTGTCTGCTACACACCTTCGGATCCAATCTGCATTCTTGCGGGCGGCGGGTTCCGCGAAACCGACGGCACGTTCGATCCCGACGACGGACACCAACACGGAACGGCGTGCATGGGCATGGCGGCCGCAACCGGCATCGATGCCAGCGGGGCTCAGACCGATTTCTACGGGGCTGCGCCCGACGCTGACCTCATCGATGTTCGCATCGGAACGGATTTGGGCGCAGGTCCGTTTGAGAATTACGTGATCGAACAGGAATTTTACGAATCCGCCATGAACGGCCTCCAGTGGATCATTGACAACAAAGACACCGCCTGGCAGGGCGCCGACGAAGCGAGTTACGGCATTGACATCATCTCCTTGTCGTGGGGCATCACGTCCCATGAGGACGGGGGCTCGGACGGCGAGGACATGCACAGCCGGATCCTCAACGAAGCCATGGAAGCAGGCGTGGTGGTCAGCGTAGCAGCAGGGAACGACGGTCCCAACAACGACGGTCTCTCCGGCATGGGGTCGTCCAGCCTTTCCATCACCGTGGGTGCGACCGACGATCAGAACACCGTTGACCGAACCGATGACACCGTTGCGTCCTACTCCTCTCGAGGCGATCGCAGGGACAACGGAGACGGCAACCCACTCAATGAATTGAAGCCGGAGGTCTCCGCACCGGGTACGAACATTGTTCAAGCCGAGGGCTGCGTCTCCTCGGGAGGTTGCAACAATTTCATCGGAGGCGATGCTGCCGACAACGGCTACACCGGGCGCGGTTCCGGCACGTCGTACGCCGCTCCCGCCGTGTCCGGCATCCTTGCGATGATGATCGAGGCCAACCCTGATTTGACAACGGCGGAGATGAAGGAGATTCTCAAGCTCACAGCGGAACGCCGGGGCGAAGCCTCTGCACCCGACGTTGATCCCTTCTGGAACCGTGACTTTGGATGGGGCATGGTCGACGCCTACGAAGCCGTGAAGCTCTCAATGTACCTTGCTGAGTCCAACCTCACCGGGACGGTCGACGTTTCGTCCCAAGTTCACATCAGCAATTCATCGGTGAACGAATCCACCGGCCTTCACGAAATCCGCGGTTTGGCTTGGGGCCAGGCAGGCTCCATCGCCAGCGTGGAATTCCGAATCAACGGAGGCTCGTGGGCTCAAGCCACCTACGAGACGGTTGAGGGGGGTCTTGGGGCACTCGAACGGTTCGAATGGGTCGTCGCCTTGGATCCCGCTCAACTCGATGCCGGCAACCAGTCCGTCGAAATCCGTGGCTTAAACGAGCAAGGTGCACCCTCTCTTCCCGTGTTTACCACCGTGTCGGGCACCGGTGAGGGCGTGGCCGGGGACGGTGGCCTCGGGGTTGACCTCGTCACCCTGAGCGCCGTGTTGGTCGTCCTTATTTTGCTCGGCCTGCTGGTCCAAGGCGCTCGCATTGACGAGCCAAAGACGCTCGAATCCCTCGCTGGCCACGACCGAAGCGATCTGGTCAGCGACGCCGTGCTGCTTGACGGTGAATCTCCACCCGAGCAGTCTCCAAAGGCACGACGCAAGCGCAAGAAATCGTGATTGCATTCAAATGGAGGACGGGTGTGGGTTCGCCATGGGCACCTTTAGCGACCGTGCTCTTGCCATACAGCCAACCGGCGTGCGCAAGATGTTCGACCTCGCCGGAGACGACGTCATTTCGTTCGGACTGGGTGAGCCCGATTTTCAACCCCCTGCGGTCGCCATCGAAGCCTTCCATCAAGCGATGCTGGCGGGTCGGAACAAGTACACCACCACAGCCGGTCTCCCCGCGCTGCGAAAAAAGATCGCTGAATCGTGGTCGTCTTACCAAGCGGGCATGGACGAACACAACGTCTGCATGACCATGTCGGGCACCAACGCACTGCTGAACCTGTTCATGACGATCATCAACCCGGGCGAGAACATTCTGCTTCCCGAGCCCTACTTTCCCCTGTACGGACCGGACGCCACGCTCGTGGGTGGAGAGGCGAAGTACTACCCGTGCTTGTTCGACCACGAATTCATCCCGCAGGTTGCCGATTTGGAGGCGCTCGTNGACGATCGGACCGTGGCCATCCTCTACAACTTCCCCAGCAATCCCACCGGAGGAACCCTCAACGAACAGCAGCGCGACGATCTTCTCGCCTTTGCCGCAAAGCACGACCTGTGGATCATCTCCGACGAAGTGTACGACCGCATCGTGTTCGAAACCGAACACGTCTCGTTCATGGGCACCGGCTACGACAAACTCATGGTGGTCAATTCCTTTTCCAAGACGTTTGCAATGACCGGTTGGCGCATCGGCTACATCGTTTCGACCAACCTCGAGGCCATGAAACAGGTTGTGAAAATACAGTACTACATTTCGGCGTGCTCCAACGACGCCATGCAGTACGCCGTGCTGGAGGCCATGGAGAAGGCCAACGACTATCCGTCCATGATGGCGACCGAATTTCAGAAACGATGCAAACTCATCGTTGACCGGCTCAACGCCATGCCGGGCGTTCAATGTCACCAACCGAAAGGCTCCATCTACGTGTTCCCCAAGGTGGACGTCCCCGGCATGTCGTCGGAAGACGTGGCGTTGGAGCTGCTGAAAGACGGTGTTCTCTGCTCGCCCGGCAGCGCCTTTGGCCCGTCGGGCGAAGGTCACCTGCGGTTTGCCTACACCATCGGACAGGACGACATCGCTCGAGGGATGGACAAGGTTGAGGCCACCTTGACGCGGCTTCAGCAGGGATGAGGGAGTTTCATGTCGCTGGCTGGGACCCTCGGATTGTTTGCGATGGGTGCTGGGATTGGACACATCGGGCCGAGACTACCCACCTTGTGGATGACCCGTGCTGCCGGTTTCAACCGTCGATTTCCACCGCATCCCGAACCCGTCCCCCTTTCCCCGTACTTGACGCAGCGTGTGTTGCACATGCGGGTGTTTTACTGGCTGAGTTTCGTCCTCGCAGCCCTCGTTCTGGTGTTCGGCGCGGCCAGTCTGCGTTGGGGGTCTGCGGTGTTTGGCTTTGGCTTGTGGGTGGCGTCAACCTGGACGGTGCTCTCCCGCATCCAATCGCTGCTCGCCGGCCGCCCCGCACCTTGGTCAAAAGAACTGGCCGTTCACCTGCAGACCGTCGTGAATCAAAGCACACTCGTTCCGTGCTGCGATGAGCCCTTTCCCGTTTGGGGCATGCGCAGCATCGATTGTTCCGAATGCGGAACGGTGCTCTCTCGGANGGCTCGGCCCGATTTGGGGCGCACTCGTTCCGACGGCTGGATGGCTGGAACGTTGAGGTTGCTGATGACCGACGGGTATCCGATGGCGGAACCTCTCCCCGAACCCAAGGTGGAGGAAGAATAGCCCTCTTGCCCTTCTCAGGGGGGCAACCTTTGAGAAAAGACCGCGTTGGCTCTGCCGCATGGAAGACCGCCCCGCGGTTGGTTCGCTGATTGCCCGTGTCGGATTGACGGGGCAGTTGCTCGGTCAAATCTTCCTGACACCACTTGCAGCGTTCGCACTCACCTACTTGCTTGTCTTCACCGCTCAGGGCGGAGATTTTCGCCTCAGCATCCAAGTTGACATGATTCCGTGGATCGGCATCGCTTCCTTGTTCTACGGCATGCTGGCCCTCACCCTCGCATTGACCATGGGCGGGTTCACCCCGGTGCGCGTCATCGATTCGGGTGGCTGGCGTCTGGCGTTGGGGTTGACGCGGCACAAGGGCAGCTCAAGTCATCGCTTCACTGCACGTCAACGCTACGCAAATTCAGCGCACGGACGGTTGTCGATGCTGGTCTACGACCGGTTCGCCAGTGGTCATGCGTTGTGGACCATCCGAGGCTCGTTGGTATTGCTCGCGATTCCCTTTCAGGTGTTGCTGGCTACGATTCCACTNTCGTTGGTGCTGATGTTCCCGGAAGGCGTCGTCCACCAGAACCGACAGCTCGAGCTGGCGTTGTTGCTGTACGTCATGTGCCTCTACGTCTCCATTCGTGTGTTCCCTCGTTTTGCCCGTCGCTACATCACCTTGGCTTCGTTGGGCCGCAAATTTCTCGGAAACACGCTGCGCATATCGTGGGCGTTCCCGATTTTCCTGCTCTGGTCCATGGGTCAACTTTCAACCTTCATCGTGGATCGGGCGCTTGGCGAAGACGTCGCTCTGAACATCGCCTTCGAGAAGCAGTTGTTTGAATCTTTTATCTCCGCCGGTTCAACACCGGAGACGTCCTTCCTGAACCTCATCACGGCGCTGGCGGTTATGCCCATGGCTGCGTTCACCACCCTTGCCGTGCTTGGAGGCGGTGCCGGTGAACCACCGTCATGGATGCGACCGAGCGAAGGCCATCCATCCGACGACACGCAAGAACAACTTGACCTTCTCTCCTCGGGGTTGGACCAGCTTGCTGCGGACGTGGCCCAGTCTCAAGTCAGTCAGGCAACGCCCGCTCATACGCCTGCTTTTGTCCAGCAGGTGGTCGTGCCGGTGGCAACTTCGAACGAACCGGCCCCACCGCTGAACCAAGACACGTCGTCGCTCGTCGACGATTTGGATTTTGACCGTCTTGCGTCCAACGTCCAGAACAACGGCTCTCCGAGTGTTACTTCTGCACCTGGGTTTGACGAACCCGTCATTCGCGGATTTAGGTTGGACAACGACGAAAAAGCGTGAATTTCACGGCTCGTGGACGGCCCATCAAAAGGCGACCTTCTTATGCTCAATCGTGTTGGGCGAGAATGCTGATGCCCATGCGCCGAATGATGCCCTTCACCATTGTCGTTCTGCTGTTGATGCAAACCCTCGCCATGAACCTCGCCGTCCCCGCACAGGCTGCTTCCGGACGAGGCGGGAGCAACGACGACTTCACCGTCAAGTCGATCACGGTTGGAAACGCTTCCGTGCCAGCCCAAACATGGGTCCAGTCCGACGGCAGCGTCGTCGATTACGTCTTTATGGACAAGACCGTTGAGGTCACCATCACCGTCCAGCGATTTGGCGCCTCAGGAATCGGCGACGAGGCTCCNGTGTCACTCGATGTCGTTCATCCCGTGGGTTTCGTCATGGAATCCTTCACCTTCACCACCACGCCGCTGACCGGTGGACAATCGTTCAATCAGGTCGTGAAATGGACGCCGACCGCAGCCCATTCCATCCTGAACACCACGACCAACGATCTGTCGGGCGGACTCATCCTCCGAGCTTCGGTCACCTTCGACGACGACGACCGCAACGCCAACGATCAGCGGGACGAAATCATCCCCGTTGCCGTGGACGCTGACGAAATGGATGACTTCCCCACGAACGGCAACACCGGCTTTATTTCGGGCAAATACCCTGCGGACGGCGGTGATGCGGAAGGTGCTGGTTCCTGGGAAACGGATTCCACCACCAGTGCTGCAGGCTCCAAACACTGGCGTCACTCCACGCCGGGAAGCAACTATCCATCAAGCGCCGAAGCGACGCGATTGGTGAACGCTCGTTTGGCAACGAGCAACACGTGCGACACCGACACTCCCGACCCCGGGCTGATCGCTGTGTACGGCGGCGCCCCCATCTGTCGCTTGCTGTTTTACTCCAACGAGTTCGTCTCCAGTCAATTCCACATCCAAGCATGGGGCAGCATGGCAGCAGGCGATTCGGTTTCGATGGAGTTGTGGCGTTCTTCCGGCAACATCAACGATCCGACCGAATCCATCGCCTGGGACATTTCCCAAGGAAACCCCAGCGCCGCTCCGGGCCAGTGGACCAACCTCTCATGGGACCCCCAGGTGACGTGGGAACAAATCCCCAACCTTGCCAACCCTGAGATCTTCCTCGGTGGCAATTCCTACACGTTCTCGATGCTTTTCACCTCAGACAGCAGCGTGGCCAGCGAGGGTTTCCACATCGATGACTTCGTGCACTTTGGCGTGAGTCGTGTGACCGACTACACCGTGGACATGCAGTGCGACAACCCGCTCAACGGCTACACCGTCGCACCCAATCAGATGGCCACACTCTACTGCACGTTGACCAACAACGGCTATTCNCCCGCCACCATCCGATTGGAGACCAACGTGACCAACGACTCGTGGATGGTGCCCTACCCCATCATTCGCATGGACATCGAAGGCAGCAACAACCACGGCACCAACGTGATCATGCCCCCGCTCGGTGCGGGAAAAACCATTGAGTTTTGGGCCAACCTGACGGTGCCTGCAGGCGCTGACGTCCAGCAACAGGATTGGAACCTCTGGCTCACCGATGCGAGCAGCGCCCAGCTGGGTGAGAAAGCTCGCCTCGGCATGGACCTCGCCGTCAGTCAACAATTCAGCGTGGCCTTGACCTCCACCGTTCCTCTGGTCGCAGCGACGATCGGTCCTGACGACAACGGTCTGGTGAATTTCCGCCTCCAGAACACCGGCAACCGAGATGCGGCGTTCAATCTGGCCACGACGTTTTCGGAGAACACCGGATGGGTCGGTCTGATTCAAAACGAAACCGGCGTCGTCCTACCCAACCCCATCACCCTCTACAAGGGTCAACGCGTCGACCTCGTGCTGAACATTTCCTCACCGGAACTCGCCAACCCCGGAACGGTGTCGTTCAATCTACGCGCCACGTGTCCGTCGTGCAGCACGGCGCTCTTTGGCANCGATGTGTTGGTGCGCAACATCGAGGTGCCCGTGCTCCGTGAAGTGGACATCGTCGCTGAGGAGAACACCTACACCGGTGCCGCCAACGGCATCTCGAAATCGCTCTACCTCAACCTGTACAACCTCGGCAACGACGATGAGCAATACAACCTCAGCATCGGTCAGAGCAACTGGCGACTTCAGGCTTCCCTGCCTTCGGATCAGTCCCCAATTCTGGATGCATGGGACGGCGAGTCAACCGTGGTTGTGCAGTTGCCAATGCCCATCGGTCTCAGCCCGGGCTACTACTCCGTGACCGTCACCGCAACCAGCGTTTCGGACGAGAGTGTGTCGGACTCGGTCGAACTCATCGTTGAGATTCTCGAAACGGCGGCGGTGTTTGTGTCGGACGAGGAAACCGGACAGTCGTACATCCCCGGAGACCTTCCGCAAACCATGTCGTTTGAGGTTCGCAACGACGGAAACAACCCTGACAGTTTCACGATGTCGCTCAACGCTCCATCCGGAATGATTGCCACTTTCACCAACCTCAACAACGGAAACACGCCCGAGATTGACATCGGGGCCAGCTACAACGTTTCGGTTGAATTCTCGTTCATCGACGGCACCGAGGGCACCCTCACCCTCCAGGTCACCGCCACCAGCGTGGCCGACAACAGCATCAGCGCCACCGGAGAAGCCAGTTACATCGTGGGTTCACAGAATTGGTTGGATGTCCTCGCCATTCAGCCGCTCGATGTCTCTGAAGAGGGTGAATACGACGTGAAGGTTCGCATCGTCAATCGCTACACGACCGGACAGCGCGTCGTGATGGACCTCGACTCCAGTGAAACCAATTCGTGGTTCCGAACGTCCATCGCTCGGTTGGACAAGGATTTCGTCCTCACCACCGGTGAACAAAAGGAGATCACCATCACCGTGGACGTCACCGAAACGACGCTCAAGAACCTCAACGATGAATCGCTCACGGTCAACTTGACCGTTTGGGCTCGTTCCGAAACCGTCAGCGACGCAGCCAATCAAGTGCTGGAGGTTACGCTCATCCGGATGGACAGCGACGTTGACGCCGCTGCCGACGAAGCTGGTTTGCAACTCGACGTCATTGCAATGTGGGGCGTGTTCATTCTCGTTCTGGTCGGTGGTGTCGTCGTGCTGCTTTCCATCCTCAACACCGAGGAGGAGGAAGACGAGTACGCCAACTGGGGCGAGGACGGCTACGAAGACAGCCTCTCCGCAACCTACGGTGCCGTTGCAGCTGCACCGTCCATTCCTTCCTCAATGCCCACGCCGGACAGCGCTCCGCCTGCAGCACCCGCCCCGGTCGCCGCTGAACCCACCGTGGAAAGCGAAGGCCCACCTCTCCCCGCAGGAGGCCTACCAGCGGGCTGGACGATGGAGCAGTGGAAGCACTACGGTCAGCAGTGGCTGGAACAAAACCAACAGTGACGGCCTNTTTGCNTCCACGCTGACCAAGCGTAGGGTTCAAGTCGGAGGCAACCTCGCCACACATGCCGGAGGGCAAGCACATGTATGGAAACGGACAAGCACCCATCTTCATCCTAAAGGACGGTACGCAGCGAACTCGCGGGCGCACCGCTCAATCCAACAACATCGCAGCAGCCAAGGCTGTGGCCGATGCCGTTCGCTCCACGCTCGGTCCCAAAGGCATGGACAAAATGCTGGTCGATTCGATGGGCGACGTGGTGATCACCAACGACGGTGCGACCATCCTCAAGGAAATGGACATCGAACATCCAGCCGCCAAAATGATCATTGAAGTTGCCAAAACCCAAGAGCAGCACTGCTTTGACGGTACGACTTCCGCGGTCATCCTCTCGGGCGAACTGCTCAAGCGAAGCGAGGACTTGATTGAACAGAACGTCCATCCAACCGTCATCTGCGAAGGGTTCCGCTTGGCCGCCGAACGCGCCATCGGATTGATGGACGACCACGGTATTTCCACTGAAAACGACGACGCAGTGCTCCAGGAAGTCGCTAAAACGGCCCTGACCGGAAAATCCGCCGGAGCGGTCAAGTCCTTCATGGCCGACATTTGTGTTCGAGCCGTGAACGCCGTTGGCGTCGTCGAGGACGACGAACGTCTGGTTGACCTCTCCGACATCAAGGTCGAGAAGCGCCAGGGAGGGTCCATCAAAGACTCCTCGCTCATCGACGGCATCCTCCTTGACAAGGAGCGGGTCCACGCCGGCATGCCCCGAAGCGTCAGCGATGCCAAAATCGCCCTCGTGAACTCGGCCATTGAGGTCAAGAAAACCGAAGTTGATGCTAAAATCCAAATCACCGACCCCAACCAACTGGCCCTTTTCCTCGAGGAGGAAGAAAACTACATTCGCAACCTCGTCAACATCATCGAGAAGGCTGGAGCCAACGTCTTGGTGTGCCAGAAAGGCATCGACGAACTCGCGCAGCACTACCTGTCCAAGAAGGGCATCTTCGCCATTCGCCGAGCCAAGAAATCCGACATGGAAGCGTTGGCCAAGGCCACCGGCGGCACGATCATCACCAACCTCGAAGACATGAGCGGTGACGACCTCGGTCAGGCGTCTCGAGTCGAGGAAAAGAAAATCGGTGATTCCGACATGACTTTCATCACCGGCTGTCCAGAGGCCAAGTCCGTTTCCGTCCTCTTGCGAGGTGGAACCGAACACGTCGTGGACGAAATCCGCCGTGCGTTTGACGACGCTGTGGGCGTGGTTTCCGTCGCATGGGAAGACGGTGCTGTGCTCACCGGTGGCGGAAGTGTTCTCGCCGCCGTTTCCCGCGATCTGCGAACCTACGCCGAGACGGTGGGCGGTCGCGAACAGATGGCCATTGAGGCCTTCGCCTCAGCTTTGGAAATCATTCCTCGAACCCTCGCTGAAAACGCCGGTCTCGACCCCGTCACGACCCTCATCGAGCTGCGCAAAGCACACGCTGACGGCCAGGGCCACGCCGGCATCAACGTCTACGAAGGCGGCGTCGTTGACATGAAGGAAGCCAACGTCGTCGAGCCCCTGCGTGTGGTCGAACAAGCCATCCAGTCCGCAACGGAAACCGCCATCATGATTCTCCGAATCGACGACGTGATTTCGTCCAAAGGCGTCCCCATGGACGACGGTATGGGCGACATGGGCGATTTCCACATGTGATGCGGTCAAAATCTGCTAAAAAAAACAGGCAAAAACGAACCACGGAGAGCCTTTTTCCGTGCGGTTTCATAATAACCTTCAAAGGCCACTCAAGGCTGGCAAGGAATGCCCACAAAGCGTGAGCATGAGGTCTTCCCATGGCAGTGGTCGCAAAAGTATGGATTGACGAGGATTGCATCACCTGCGATGCGTGTCAGGACATCTGTCCCGAAGTGTTCGAAGTCACGGACGATTCGTCCATGATTTTGGCCGCCGTACGCACCGACGGTGTGTTCGACCGAAACGTGAGCGGCTCCCCTCTCGTGGGTGGACTCGGCGCCGAACTTGGCGACATCATCATCGAGGCCGCCGAAGCCTGTCCGGTTGAAGTCATCAAGTACGAACTGGTCAGCGACGGCGCAGTTGAAGAAGTGGTTGAAGCCGCACCCGCTGCCGTCGAAGCAGCAGAACCCGTGGCTGCTGTCGCCCCCGCTGCCGGTGTCTCCGATGCGCTGAACGCCGTGTTTGCAGGCGACCGCTCGTTGAACATTCTCTTCGGTTCTCAAACGGGCAACGCCGCTGGCCTTGCCGAAAAGACCGCCAAGCTCGCAGTCGATTACGGCCTTCAACCCAACATCGTTGACATGGACGGTTTCGACCCTGCACGCCTTGCAACGATGAAGCGCGTGATGATCATCACCTCGACGTGGGGTGAAGGCGAGATGCCCGACAACGCAGACGGCATGTGGAACGCCATCAACGCCAACGGTCCAGCCTTGGGTTCGGTTCACTTCTCGGTGTGCGCCATTGGTGACACCTCCTACGACGAATACTGCAAAGCAGGCCACGATTGGAACAACAAACTCGCTGCTCTGGGTGGGACCGAAGCCTACCCCATTCAGGAGTGCGACGTCGACTTTGAGCCTCCTTGGAAACTTTGGGTGGAGCAAGCGCTGCCCATGCTTGCTTGCGTGGACGAATCCGGCACCCTCCAAGTTGAACTCCTCGACGAGATGAAAGCTTACGGAGCGGGCGATGACGACGACGTGATCGAGGGTGATTTCGCACCGGGCGTCATCGAGCAAGAGGCCATCACCATCACCGTTGATGTTTTCCGATACGCTCCCGAAGCGGCGGAGTCAGGCTGGGACACGCTGACCTGCGCTGTGCCCGGCCACGCCACGGTCCAAGACCTGCTCATCACGATGCAGAGGGACCTTGACGGCAGTCTTGCATTCCGTCGTGGTGCTGGAGCCGGTACGCCGACGACCGGTGTGCGTGTCAACGGACGAATCGTGCTCGCAGACGCTGCCCAAATCGGCGATTTGACCAAGGACGGCGGCAAGGTTCGCATCGAGCCGTTGCCCGGGCACCCCGTTGTACGCGACCTTGTGGTTGACACGGGTCGATACGAGAGTCATCGAAGTCGAGCCGAGCCCTGGATGCGCACCGACCCACGAGAGGGCGAACACCTTCCCTCCGGTCAAGCCATGGGCACCATGGATTCGGCCGCAGCCACGGCCCTTCACCAAGCGGGCGACGTGCTGTCCTTCCAACTCATCCAAGCCATGTCCGACACCCTCCCCCACGACCCGCACTACGAGGGGCCAGGGGTTCACTTCCAGCAGTGGCTTCGTGCCATCGACCCGCGAACGTCGGAAAAGCAACGACGGAGCATTTTGGCCTCGCTCCAGCAAAAGGACGGCGTGTGGTCCGAAGCCGACCACGCCAGTTTGATGCGATACGGAGAGGACGGGCGCCTCGCCGCACGAGCACTCAACGAAGCCCGCGGCGCGTTGCTGAACCAAACCAAGTACGCAGGAAAAACCGGACGCCTCGTCAAGTGGTACGGTCGAAGCGTGAAATGGTCCGGCAACGTGAACGAGACCACGCTGTACCGTCAAGTGCTCGGCCCACTCGGGCTGGTGAGCAACGTCTTCAGCGGAGTTTCCGCTCGCATGGCGCTGGCGTTCACTCGAAACGGCGGTCCACCCATCCGCAGTTTGCAGTCCCTCCTGCTCCCACCCGCCGGTTTGGGGCGCATTCCAAAGATGTTCAACAGCCGCGTTGAGAACTACCACGAAGTCGTCAGCCTCTTCAACGAAATTGACCAGCGTTTCTGAGATGATCCAATGCCCAAGGTTGCCTACTATCCGGGAAACGTCGCACGAGCCGGTGCATCGGAGATCGAGGACTGCATACAACCCCTTTGCAGGGCGCTCAACATTCAGTTGGTTGAACTTCCTCGTGCCAGCAGCGACGGTGGAAACGTCATCAAGCAGGCAACGCCCAAGCTGCAGGACGCTCTCGTTGCTCGCAACCTTGCTCTCGCCGAAGCCAAAGGCCTCGACGTGATGACAACCTGCGCCACCAGCCACGCCATCATGTGCAACACGGCGCTCGACATGCAGCGAGACCCGGTGTACGCAAGCACCGTGAACAACCTCGTCGCTCGAACGTCCAAGGTTGAGTACGGCGGTGAATCCCAATCATGGCATCTCGTTCACTACCTGGTTGAAGAGATCGGGCTTGACAAGGTTCGAGACGCCGTCAAGAACCCTCTCAAGATGAACATCGCTGCCTACTACGGGCCCGACATGCAACGGGAAGGTGCATGCGCTGGAGACGACCCGTTCATGCCCACGTACATGGAGCAACTCATCGAAGCGCTGGGAGGCACACCCATCGATTACGAATCCAAGTGCAACAGCGTCGGTTCAACCTCGATGCTCACGCTCGAAGACTCCTCTCTCGCCATGACCGCAGCGGTCCTCTCCGACGCCATTCAGTCCGGCGCCGATCTGATTGTGAGTGCCTGCACCATCTCTCACATCAACCTCGATTCCTACCAGTCCAAGGCAGGTCGAGTGGCGGGAAAAAACACGATCGTCCCCGTCTGCCACCTTTCGGAACTCGTGGCTTTCGCCCTCGGATTCTACCCCGACCGCCTTGCTCAACTCAGGACTCGAGTTCGGCTCATTGGCTCGTAAGTTCGGCGTGCAACTGCGCCACGAGGGCCTTCGCTTCGTCCAACGAACATCCCGAGGCCTTGACCACGGCCTCAGGCTGCGCAGAGAACAACCCACCGAGGTCTGGAGCGAACGCCATCACGATGGATTCGTTCTCCTCGGTGATGAGGGGCTCCACGGCGTGACGATAACATCGTTTCAGGTGTTCCGATTTCGAGTCAAGCCACGGGTGGTGTTCATCGGGCTGGGCTTCAATGGCCGCCAACTCTCGTCGAGCCACGGCCACCGAGGCAGAAACGTCGGGTTGCGCCAGCCCTTCTTGTTCCGCAAAGGACCGCAATCGCTCGAGCGCATCGTGCTCTCTTGCGGCGGCCACGGCGACGAAATGTGCTGCTTCCATGGGCCCTTTGACCGTCATGACGGGGAGGCCAAGGTCCAACGTTATGTGAGCGAGAGCACCCAGAACGGCGTTGGGATGAACGCTGTACTGCGCCTCTCCACCGGTCTCGACGAGCAGCAACGGTCGCCGTGCGCTGGCTTTCAGGCTGCGACACTGGTGCAACAATCGACCCGATTTGATGGATTCAAGCAGGTCTCTGGTGGTTTTCCGTTCGATCAGTACCCGCTCCGAGAGACGCAGGTCTCCGCATGGAAGTTGGGTGAACACGGTTTCAAATCCAAGGCCTTGGAGGTAAGCCGGCAGCGTGGAGCGTCCTTCACGATGGTCGATGTAAACAATCGTTCCACCGCCTTTGATTTCGTTGAGCTCGTCGATCTCCAGATCGCTTGCGTTGAGCACGGCCTCCACGTTGGCCGGTGTGACAACGAGGGGGGCACGGGCTTGCTCGTTGCTTTCGTAGGAAAAGAGACTTGCTTGCTTTTGCGGGCGTATCTGGTCCGGCGTCAGGGCTGGCGCCACCCGGTTGTTTGTGGGTTGGTTTTGAATCACTTGTTCTATAGAATCTGTCTCCGCTTCACCTTCGCTGGCGTGACGCTTCAGTTCTGATTCCAGAAAGGTCTTGGCGGGGACGACGCCCGCATCGGTTGAGACGTCAAAGAAGGCCAAGGCTTCATCGTCCACAACGTAGGCCTCGTTGAGTTGTTTTTGGCGAACCAATCGCAGCATCAGGCGATGCATGTTCTCTTCTTGCCGTTCCGAGGCTCGATGCACGTAGGCGTCTCGCGTGTCTTTGGCAATGAGGACATGAACCGAACCAGCACGCTGACGCGCCGTTCGCCCTCGACGCTGGATTGCTCGCACGGCGCTCGGAACGGGTTCGTACAACACCACGAGGTCCGCTGCCGGTACGTCCAACCCTTCTTCACCGACCGATGTGGCCACCAGCACGTTGATCTCACCGCTCCGAAAACGGTTGAGTTGGGCGAGTTGCTGTTTTTGCGTCATGCCTTTTTGACTTCCCCGTGAAGACTGACCGATGAACGCATCGGGATGGACACCGTCGTGCGTTTTCAGGAGGTCCACCAGGCGGTCCACGGAATCGCGATATTCGGTAAAAATCAACACCTTACCCTCTGGTTTTTGTGCAAGTTCGTGCCGAACGAGGCTCTCAACACGGGGGGATTTGGGATGAAGTTCTCCCAAGTCGTTCAGGGCCAATCGAAGTTGGTGAACGGCGGGCAGGGACAGCATACGGTTTGTTTTACGACCGTTTCGCCCTTCTTCTTCTGCTCGGTTCAAAAAGGCTTGAGCGACCTTGGTCCCCTGAGTTTGAAGCAGGTTGATGAGAATGTGCACTCGACGAAGATCGGCGATCCTTCGAGCAGCGTCGTAGCCCCGCATGTCTCGTTGTTGAATCGCTCTGCTGGCGCTTTGTTGCGCCCGTTCGATGTCGTTGGTTCCGATGTAGGCCTTTGTTGGCATGAAGCCTTGACGCTGGAGGTGTTCCACCTCGTCGTTGAAATGNGTTTTCAGGGGTGCGATGAGGGTGGTCAGGGTTTCTGGGAGGTCAACGATGTGCGTGTGGATCTTCATGTCCACGTCGTAGGCGGTCAGCAACGGGTCGTTGCGCTTGCAGAGGTCCAGGTTGTGAGCGTTGAGGTTGGTGCGAACGTCGTTGATGTTCCTCAGGGTTGAGCCCGGGCTGGCGGTGGCCGCCAAGACCCTGCCGTTTGGGTTGATGCGCTGGTAAAGTTGGCCCACCTGAGCATAGGCGTGATTTCCCGTGGCGTGGTGTGCCTCGTCCATGATGAGCAAGCTGACCCTTGTCAGATCGATGAGACCGTTGCTCGCGTCGTTGCGTATGACTTGCGGTGTGGCCATCACAACGGTGGCGGCGTCCCACAGCGCCTTCCGCTTGTCCGGACCGGTCTCGCCGGTGTAGGCCACGATGCGTTCGCCATCGATGCAAAGTCGCTCAACCGCCATGGTACGCTGCTGGTCGACCAAGCCCGTGGTGGGTGCGATGAGAACAATCTTTTCCGCGCCTTTTCGCAGATGTTCGGCCATGGCCATCCACTCAACGGCGGTCTTTCCAAANCCGGTCGGCATCACCATCAAGCTCGAGAACGACAAAATACGCTCGAGGGAGCGGAGCTGGTAGCCTCGTGCCTCAACCCCTTCACGAAGAAGCGGATGAACGACATGGGGCATGTCAGTGAGGTTCCGTCTAGGGTTCAAAAGGATGATGTGAGGGGTGAACGGTTTACTTGAACCAAACCGGCGGGACCTGTTCAGAAAGGTTTGAAGACTCTCTGACGCCATGGCGGCTCACGCATCCCATCGGCTGACTGCACCGAACCGCATATATACGGGAGGCAAGTCGGAGGGGTGCTCAAAGGTGAGTAGCCAGACACACTGGGCCATCCCTCGAGGACCCCAACTGGCACGTTCCCCGCTCGTGGGAATGTGGCTCCGTGTCACGGCTTCGACGCTGCATGAGCCCTCGTACGCCCCCCAACGGTGGGGCCACTGCGCTGTAAAACCCCCCTGGAGGAATCCAACATGGCAAAGCGAAACCACCCACGTCGTGGATCAATGGCGTTCAGCCCGCGCAAGCGAGCGAACCGCCCCTTTGGTCACGTCAAGTCGTGGCCCACCACCGATGCGAGCGAAGTCAGAGTGCAAGGTTTTGCCGGCTGGAAAGCCGGTATGACCCACATTTTGGCTCGTGATTTGAACCCCCGTAGTACATCCGCCGGTCAGGAAGTTCGAGTTCCCGTGACCGTGGTGGAATGCCCGAAGATGCGAATTCTTGGCGTTCGTGGCTACGAGATGACGCCCTACGGCATGCAAGCCCGTGGCGAGGTCTGGGCCGAGGCCGACCAAATCGCCGATGCCTTCCCAGAGTTGTTCAAGCGTGTTCCAAAGCGGAAGGAGCACGATGCATCCAAGCACATGGAAAACCTTCAGCAAGCTGACTTGTGCGAGGTTCGTCTCATCGTCGCCACCCAACCGCACACACTTTCCAGCGTGTCCAGCAAAGTTCCCGACGTCATGGAAATGGGTCTCACCGGTGGAAGCATGGCGGACCAACTCAACTGGGCCAATGAGCGCCTGGGCGAGGAATACGCCTTCACCGATGCCTTCGAGGAAGGCATCATGACGGACATCGTCGCCATCACCAAAGGATACGGATGGCAGGGTGTCATCAAGCGATTCGGTGGTAAACTCCAGTCCCACAAGAACTCCAAAAAGCGTCGACAGCACGGCAACATGGGTGCCTTTGGCGACGGTTACGTCCGAAAGACCATTCGACAAGGCGGTCAAACCGGGTACCACCAGCGAACGGAGTACAACAAGCGCATCCTCCGCGTGGCCAACCCCGAGGACCATTCCATCACGCCCGCAGGAGGCTTCCTCCACTACGGCGAAATCAAATCGGATTACATTTTGGTCAAGGGCAGTGTTCCTGGACCCGCCAAGCGTCTGATCCGCTTCCGGGACGCCACCCGAGCATCGGACAAGCCGCTGCATGACTACGAGATCACGTACGTGAGCACCGCATCAAAGCAGGGGGCCTGAACATGAAGGTCGCAACCAAGAACATCGTGAACACGGTAACACAGACCGAGATGGACGCTGGCAAATTGTCCGCCCGTTTCGAGGTCGAGGTATCAAACGGTTCCAAAGTCTCGCTGCCACCCGCCTTCCAATCCGATGTCCGAGAGGACCTCGTCAAGTTGGCCGTCGCCTCCAGCCGAGCCAACCGCCGACAGGCCTACGGTTCCCGACCGCACGGCGGTAAGCTGCGACCCATGGCCGGTATGAAGCACTCCGTCGAATGGTGGGGCAAGGGACGAGGTGTCTCCCGCATCATGCGCCGAACCGGGTCCAGCCGCGGTGCCCAAAACCCCCACACGCTTGGAGGTCGCCGGGCACACGGTCCGAAGGTGGAAAAAGACTGGTCCCGAAAACTCAACGCCAAGCAGCGACACGCCGCCCGAAACGCCGCACTCGCTGCCACCGTTTCGATGGAAACCGTTTCCGCTCGAGGGCACCGCTTTGACGACACGGTGGAGCACCTCCCCATCGTGTTGGGGACTTACACCGAAGTCGTCGACGGTAAATCCACCGAATACGACATCGAAGCGTTCAACCACGGCTCAGCCACTCGAAAGGCGGCTGCCATCTTTGATGGTCTCGGCCTCGGTCCCGACATGGAACGAGCACGTTCCGGCCGCAAAATCCGTGCCGGTAAAGCCACCATGCGAGGGCGAGTTCACAAAACGCCCAAGTCCATCTTGCTGGTTGTCAAGGAGAAAGCAGGTCTCGCACAGGCCGCACGTAACCTCCCTGGGGTCGACGTCGTCGCAGCCAAGGACCTTTGCGCAGAAGACCTCGCACCCGGTGGCGACATCGGACGACTGACGGTCTTTACCAAAGCGGCGTTGGAGGCCATGAACTGAGGTGATACCATGAACGCATACGACATTATCATTCAACCCTGGCTGACGGAGAAATCCATGGAGGCTCGAACCACCGAGCAACGCCTGGAATTCCTCGTCCGACGCAGCGCCACCAAAGCGCAGATCGCACGAGCCGTTGAGACCATCTTCGACGTGGAAGTCGCCAAGGTGAACGTTCGAAACTCCAAGCATGGAAAGCACGCTTCGGTGAAGCTTGCTGAAGGTTATGACGCAGAAGACGCCGCCATGCGTCTGGGAGCATTCTGAGGTGAATCATCATGGGTAAGAGAATTCGTGCACAACGCAAAGGTTCCTCGCCGCGCTACCGCGTGGCCAGTCACCGGTTCCCAGGAAAGAACCGCATGCCCCGTGAGAAAGACGTGGTTTGCGAGGTCACCGAGCTGGTCCACAGCCCCGTCCACAGCGCCCCGCTCGCTCGCATCAAGACGCCCGACGGCGACACCACGCTCGTGGCCGCTACCGAGGGCATCTCCATCGGCAGCAAGGTGGCCATCGGCGACAACGTCGCTCTTCGTCCGGGCAACATCACGGAACTCGGCAACATTCCGGAAGGTACGGCGATCAACAACCTCGAACTGCGCCCCGGGGACGGCGGCAAAGTTGCCCGCTCTGCCGGGAACTCCTGCACCGTTGAATCTCGAATCGGCGACATGGTTCGTGTCCGCATGCCGTCCGGAGCCCTCAAGGAACTTCCAGCCAGGTGTCGAGCCACCATCGGCGTCCTCGCCGGTCATGGACGAGACGAGATGCCCATGCGAACGGCCGGCGCAGCTTACTACAAAGCCAAGGCTCGAGGCAAGCTCTACCCGCATGTTTCAGGTGTGGCCATGAACCCCGTTGACCACCCGCACGGTGGTGGAAACCACCAAGCCGTCCACGGACCAAACTCGGTCGCTCGTGGTACGCCGCCGGGTGCCAAGGTTGGCTTGATTGCACCACGTCGAACCGGTCGGGGCCGAGGTAAGAAAATTTGAGGTGATGATGCATGGCAAAGAAAAAGAAGTCCTTTATGACCCCCAAGGCCAGTCGTCGAAAGGCCCGTAAGCGCCTCTCAACAACCTCGGCACGCGTCAAGAAAGAGTTCACCTACCGCGGTTTCACCATGGACGAACTCAGCAACATGCCCATGTGGCCCGAGAACGACGACGAAGACTACATCGTTGGCCTCCTCCCGTCCCGTGCTCGACGCAGCCTCGGACGAGGCATGTCGGTTGAAAACGAGCATTTCTTGGAACGAACCCGCCGCTCGGGCTCGAAAACCGTTCGAACCCACCGCCGCGACATGCCCATCCTCCCGGAGTTTGTTGGGCGTCGAATCGCCATCCACAACGGTCAACACTTTGTTGAGATCGACATCAAACCAGAGATGATTGGCCACTACCTCGGCGAATTCGCCGTGACACGACGTGGCGTGACCCACAGCGGTCCGGGTGTTGGTGCTACCCGCTCGTCCAAGCACGTACCGTTGAAGTGAGGTGAACAAGATGGCAAAGCGAAATCAATTGGATCGACGCTCACGTCGACGACAACTCCCGCAGTCCGGCTACACCCAGCTCCTTCAAGGCAACCGTTTGGCCACGGCTCGTGCTTCCAACGTGGACATGCACGTGAAGCACTGCTTCGAAATCTGCCGTGCGGTCAAGAACAAGACGGCCGGTGAAGCCGTTGCCTACCTCAACGAAGTCCTGCGCATCGATTCTGACCGAGCCGATGTCCGACGCAAGGCCGCTGCTGTCCCCTTCCGTCTTGGAAGCGGGAACAAGCGAAAGCGTCGGTCTGGACCCTCGATGGTCGGACACCGCAAAGGTGGCATTGGACCCGGACGCTACCCTGTCAAGGCATCCCGTTCGATCATCAAACTTCTCGAAAGCGCCATGGAAAACGCACGGTTCCAATACGAAGACATCGATGCAGAAGAAATGGTCATCACGCACATCGCAGCCCACCGTGGGCCCATTCGAAAGGGATTCATCCCGCGTGCCCGCGGCCGAGCCACGCCCAGTAACCACTACCGCGTGAACTTGGAGGTCTTTTTGGAAGACATGAACGCTGTTGGCGACGAATTGGAGGACGACTTCTGAGGTGAACATCATGAGCAAGCAAAGCATTCTACGAACCATCGTTGACCGAAACGTTGAGCGTTTGCTGGTCCGCGAATTCCTCATGAAGAACACCTCCAAGTCCGGATTCGGCGGTCTTGACATCCGCCGAACGCCCGGTGGAACCGAGGTCACCGTCCACGCCGAACGACCCGGAATGGTCATCGGTCGAAAGGGCAAGATCATCAACGATCTCCAGAAGCGTCTCGACCAAGAGTTCACCCTGACCAACCCTAAACTCAAGGTGGAAGAGGTCAAGAATCCAACCCAGAACGCTCAGGTGATGGCCGAGAAGATCGCCTCTTCGCTCGAGCGAGGCTGGTACCACCGACGCTCCTGCCACAGCGCCGCTCAAAACATCATGGACGCTGGCGCTCGCGGCGTCATCGTGACGGTCGCTGGCAAACTTACGGGTTCTCGAAATCGAACCGAGAAGTACATCCGAGGCCACGTCAAGTACTGCGGTGAAACCGCACTGCAGCACATGGACAAGGGCTACTCCGTTGCCGTGAAGAAACTCGGCACCATCGGTGTCACCGTTGAAATCATGCGCCCTGGCACCCGCCTGCCGCACGAGATCAGCATCTTTTCGGAAGAGGAACTGAAAATCCAAGCCGCTCTGGAAGCCGCCGAAGAGGAGGGTTCGGAGTGAGTTACGTCTCCAACCGTGAGATTGCTTCGATGAGCGCTGAAGCGCGAGAGGCCCGCCTTCTCGAACTTCAAGAGGAACTCCTTCAACTTCGAGCCGAAAAGGCGCTCGGTGGCACGCCGTCCAACATGGGTGCGTACAAAGCCACTCGACGAAGCATTGCGCGCCTGAAGACGCACATGAACAACGACCAGTAAACAACGAGGTGATGAAGAACAATGGCGGCGATTTGCAACGTTTGCGGACTACCCGGAGAACTGTGCATCTGTCAAGAAATTGCAAAAGAGCAACAAAAAGCCATTCTCTCAACCGACCGAAGACGCTACGGAAAAATCGTAACAAAAGTGGAGGGCATTGACGACGCAGCGATTGACATCAATCAACTGGCAAAACTCCTGAAGAACAAATGTGCAGCAGGCGGAACGGTGAAAGGACGATTGATTGAACTTCAAGGAGATCACAAAAAGAAAGCTGCTCAAGTGCTTAGGAACAACGGATTCAATGTGGAGGTGCGATGATATGGACGAACACAATCAATCATGGATCGGACGCTCGCTGAGCGTCACTTCCTCCACCGACCCCACGCTCGTGGGGCGAAAGGGTATCGTGGTCAACGAAACCCGCAACACCATCGCTCTCCTCGAGGGCGCTCAACGCACGGTCCTGAACAAGACCAGCATCGCATTCACCGTTGACAACAGCGCTGTTGTCATCCAAGGGGCCATGGTGGGTCAACGCCCCGAAGACAGGATCCACCGAACATACAGGAAGGCATGATACGATGGCACAACATCGAGACATTGGTATTGACGTGAAAGCTCCCGCCGGTGAGTGGGATGGGGACATGAACTGCCCGTTTTACGGAAGTTTGCGTCTTCGAGGCCAAGTGCTTGAGGGAACCGTCTCAAGCGTTGGCATGCAGAAAACGATCACCATCGAGCGACACAACGTTCGATACATGAAGAAGTACGAGCGATTTGAGAAGCGAACCAGCGTCGTTTCCGCTCATCTTCCGGCGTGCATTGGGGAGGTCAACATCGGCGACAACGTGAAGGTCATGGAGTGCCGACCGCTCTCAAAGACCGTTGCGTTCTGTGTCATTGAAAACTCCGGAGGTGTTGTTTGATGAAGGGCATCGCAGGAAAGCAAACCCGTGGTCTGCCAACGGCAGCCCGCCTTCACGTCGCTGACAACACCGGCGCAAAGGTCGTTCAAATCCTGAACGTGCTGAAACTCGGTGGTACCATGCGTCGATATCCCTCCGCAGGTGTTGGCGACATGGCCAAGGTCTCGGTGAAGAAGGGAACGCCCGACACCCGCCGACAAATGTTCAACGCCGTCATCATCCGACAGCGCCGTCCGTTCCGCCGTGTTGACGGAACGTGGGTGCAATTCGAAGACAACGCTTGCGTCATCGTCAACGAAAAAGGCGACGTCACCGGTTCCGACATCAAAGGACCCGTGGCCCGTGAGGCAGCCGAACGCTGGCCTCGTATCGCAGCCAATGCAAAGCAAATCGTGTGAGGGAACATCATGGTCAAGAGTATGAAACCAGGAAAGCAACGCAAGGCGCACTTCAATGCGCCCATGCATCAAAAGCGAAAGCGGGTCGCAGCGCGGCTGCAACTCGCCAAGCCCGATGCTCGTTTTGCGGGTGTGCGAACGGTCACCGTTCGTGTCGGCGACATCGTCATGGTCACCCGTGGCGACCAAGCCCACGGTGGCAAGCGCCACGGTGGAAAGCGAAACAGCGAGGCCCTCACGGGGGCCGTGCTTCGAATCGATTCAGAAAAAGGACGGTTGTACATTGAGGGTGTCAAGGTCACAACCAAGTCCGACAACAAGGAAGAGGCGATTCCAGTGCACGTCTCGAACGTGGTGGTCACGCAACTCGATGAGTCGGACCGCCTCCGTATCGCAAAATTGACTGGGAACAGGAGTTGAATGAGATGAGCAGCAACCACTTGAAGCGCTTGGCCATGCCCCGAAGCTGGCCCCTGCCACGAAAGACCTCGGTCTGGGTCACTCGACCCACGCCCGGTGCTCACTCGCTCGAACTGTGCATGCCGATCACGCTCGTCGTTCGAGACGTGCTCAACCTGGCCAAGACCGCCCGTGAAGTTCGCTTTATTCTCCACAACGAACTCGCAAAAATCGACGGTCGAGTCGTCAAGGACACCCGTCGCGGTGTTGGTTTGATGGACGTTCTGACCCTCGGTGAGGACAACTACCGCTGCGTGCTCGACCACAACGGTCGCCTTCAATACCGACCCATCAGCGCCGAAGAAGCGGCTTGGAAAGTCTGCCGAATTGAGGGGAAGACCACCATCAAGGGCGGTCGAACCCAACTCAACCTCCACGACGGTCGCAACATCATCGTTGACGACCCCAGCGAGTACAACACCGGCGATTCGCTGAAGTTGAACCTCCCGGACCAAGCGATCATCGAACACATCCGCTTTGGTGAGGGCACCCGCTGCTACCTCATCGGTGGTGCTCACGCAGGTTCAACGGCCAGCGTGAAGGAATACATCGTCAAGCGTTCCAGCATGCCCAACGAGGTCCAATTCGACGACTTCGGCACGGTGGCTCGAAACGTGTTCGCCATCGGCGATGCCAGCATGCCGCTTACGGAGGTGGCTGAATGAGCGCCGAGATGAACCCCATGAACCAACTGCGCATCACGAAAGTGTGCGTGAACATCGGTGTGGGCGAAGGCGGTGAGCGTCTCGTGAACGCTGAGAACGTGCTTGAGATGGTGACCGGCGTGAAGCCGCAACGCACCCTCGGTCGCATCCAAAACCGAGACCTGAAGGTCCGCGTGGGTGCGCCCATCGGTTGCAAGGCAACGATGCGCAAGCAAGAGGACATCAAAGCCTTCTTGACCAGTGCGTTTGACTGTCGAGAGAACACCATCCCGGCGTGGAACTTCGACCGAGAAGGCAATCTTTCCTTCGGCGTCCGAGACTACACGGATTTCCCCGGTCAGAAGTACGACCCCGACATCGGTATCTTTGGTATGGACATCACGGCGGTCTTGGAACGTCCGGGTCACCGCGTGAGCCGTCGCCGACGAGCGAAGAGCAAGGTCGGATCGAAGCACCGAGTCTCGGCCGACGAGTCGCGAGCTTGGTTCGTTGAGAACTTCAACATCAACATTCTGGAGGAGTAAACATGGCAAGAGATCACGGAGAACGAATTGGACGAACCATCGGATGCCGCCGATGCGGACGTAAGCGAGGCCTGATCCGCCGCCACGGATTGAGGATATGCCGACAGTGCTTCCGAGATGTGGCACCGGAAATCGGCTTCAAGAAGATGAACTGAGGAGGAATATGAATGCAATTTGATCCATTGAACGACGCACTCGTCAAAATTTTCAACGCCGAGCAGGCGGGCAAATTCACCGTTGAACTGGCCCCAGCCTCGAAACTTCTCGGCAACGTGCTGAACATCATGCAGACCTCCGGCTACGTCGGCTCCATCGACCGTGTTGAAAACGGCCGAGGCGATGCCTACGTGGTGGAACTTCGTGGAACCATCAACCGCTGCGGTACGGTCAAGCCCCGCCACAGCGTTCGTCGACAAGAATACGAGAAGTGGGAGACGCGCTACCTCCCAGCCCGAGATTTTGGCCTTCTCATCCTGACGACCAACTCCGGCGTGATGCATCACTACGATGCAAAGGACGCTCGAATCGGCGGCAAACTGCTGGCCTACGTGTATTGAGGTGAACAACATGGTAAAACTCGACAGAATCGAACACATCGTAACCATCCCTGAAGGCGTGACCGCCGACATCAGCGAAGATGGCGTCGTGACCATCTCGGGACCGAAGGGTTCCCTGTCCCGCTCGTTTGAAAGCGACGTGGTCCAGCTGTTCCAAGACGGCTCCGGCCTCGTGGTGCGCGTGGACCTTCCTCGCCGAAAGCAGCGTGCCCTGGCAGGAACATGGAACGCTCACCTCAACAACATGGTCAAGGGCGTGACCGACGGCTTCACGTACAACTTGAAGGCCTTTTACTCCCACTTTCCCATGACGTTGGCCGTGAACGGCAACACCTTCCAGGTGAACAACTACTTCGGGGAGCGCGTTCCACGAACGGCGCACATCCTCGACAACGTCAACGTCAAGGTGTCCAACAAGGTTGAGGTCACCGTTTCCGGAATCGACAAGGAAGCGGTTGGCCAAACCGCAGCCAACATCGAACGCTGCACGACCGTGAAAAAGCGAGACCGACGTGTCTTCCAAGATGGTATTTACCTCTTGAACAAGGAGTGATTGAAATGGCAGAAGATTACGAATCAATGACCGTTGCGCAGCTCAAAGAGTTGCTGAAGGAAGCGGGCCTCCCCGTTTCCGGTAAGAAATCCGATCTCATCGCTCGACTGCACGAAGCAGCTGGCGAAACCGAAGAGATGGTTGAAGACGCCGCTCCTGTTGAGGACGCCGAGGAAGAGGACAGCTGGGACGACGAGGACTGGGACGATGAAGACGAGGACGTCTACATGGTCAAGCAAAAGCCCGTTCTCGACGACGACATGAAAGCAGCCCTTGCACTTCGTGCCGCTCAAAAGAAGAAGACACCCTCCTTCCGCAGAACCGAATGGTTCCGGTACAAGCGACTTTCCCGCTCGGGATGGCGCGCCCCCCACGGGATGGACAACAAACAGCGCAGGAATTACAAGTACCGTGGCTCCCTGGTGCGAATCGGTCACGGAAAGGTGGCTGCTGCCCGTTTCCTCCACCCTTCTGGATTCCGTGAGGTGATGGTTCACAACGTCGCCGATTTGGAAGCCGTTGACCCCGAAACCGAGGCCGCCCGTGTGGGCGCTACGGTCGGCGGTCGAAAGCGGGAACACATCTACGCACGAGCCGATGAACTCGGTGTTCGTGTCCTGAACCGACGGAGGGATGTTTGATGCAAATCACCAATCAGAAGC
>FUFK010064976.1_pt1 | contig 27727 bp, 25 predicted proteins | sample 1021851 | NCBI WGS metagenome assembly FUFK01 (sample SAMEA51879418, study PRJEB19060) | metagenome
CTCTAGCGTTATAAGAATCAAAGACGTTAGAGTAATTTATTTTGGGTATTCTTTAAATCATCCCATTGAGTTACCAATATACCACCTATTACCATGATCGCACCGAAAAATCGATCCAATGTTATACCTTCATTAAAAATCAAAATCGCTGCAACAATACTAGCTACAGGTTGACTATTATTTATCATTGCTGTTGGTTCAGAACCTATACGTTGGATGGCAAAATAGAAAAAGGGTATCGATACTGTCTGGAGCACTCCTACAAGCAAAAAACCCAACCAACCACCAATTTCATCGGGCAATCGCAGCTCATCAAGATGCCAAGCCAAAACCCCAATTATTAGAGAGGCTATGGCAGATTGATAGAACACTATTATAAACGGGTGCACACGGGGGACTTTTCTCGCGACCCAAATNATATTTACAGCACAAGCAATACCTGCCGTAATACCAATTATAACACCCCGAAGGTCTAGTTTGTTTAAATCAACTCCCAACATTACAGCTAACCCAAGGAAAGCGACAGTTATAGAAATTGTCTTTATCAAGGATGGCCATTTTTTAGCGATCNCATGATTTAAGATAGCCACTACAGGGGGATAAATGAAAAAAAGTAGCGCCGCCAAACTTATCGGGATGTACTTTGTAGAGCCAACATTTCCAAACGCCATATGAGAAAAAAGGCACCCTAGAAAAAGCATAGAAATTAAGGCGCTGCGCGGAAGTCTAAGTGAAATCCCCATACAAATACAAATTGTTCCCATGGCAACAACAGATAATAATGACCTAAAAAACGCCACAGAAAGTGGTGTTGTTCCCCCCTCAAAGGCAAGTCTCCCTAATGCCACAGCCAAACCAAGTCCTAGAGAACATATAAGGGCAGAAAAAACACCACTCAATTTATATTTTTCAAGCCCTCTTATATTTTTGAAGTATTCCAAAAAAAAAATAATCCACAGTTACGATTGTTTAGATAATTGGTAAAGAAAAACTAGTTTAATCTTTTCAAATTTGATTAACATAAACAATCATAGCTGAGTACTTTATTTAAAAAGAATTAAACAATGCCGCAATATAAACATATATTAGTAAAACCTATAGCTGGCGCCATTGGCGCCGACATTGAAAACGTCGACATTTCCAAACCGTTAAGCAATGATGAACTCTCTGAAATAAGAACCGCCTTCCTCAACCATCTGGTAATCTGTATCCGTGGTCAAACGCTACAACCCAAAAGTCAGCTGGCTTTTGCCAGGCACTTTGGCACGCCAATGATTTATCCCTTTGTAAAAGGTCTCGACGAATATCCAGAAATAACCCCAGTTATCAAGGAAAAAGAACATAAAATAAACTTTGGTGGATTATGGCATTCTGATACCGCCTACGAACAAACGCCACCACTTGGCACTATGCTTTACGCACGCGAATTACCGCCCTACGGCGGTGATACAGAATTTTCAAATATGTATCTAGCATACGAAACTCTTTCAAACGGCATGAGAGCATTACTAGAAAATTTAATCGCTGTGAACATATCAGGAAAAGGCCGCGTCCAAGATACTAGGGCCCCCATGCGAGGCACGGCCGCGACATCANCNAGAGAAGATAGTTTCATAGCCGAACATCCAGTTGTCAGGACGCATCCGGANACAGGNCGAAAATCACTTTACGTAAATCTAGCACACACAAGCCATTTTAAAGGTATGACGGCAGAGGAGAGTGCGCCGATACTAGACTATCTCTTTGAGCATCAAGTAAAACCAGAATTTACGTGCCGAGTGAAATGGGAAGTAGGTACATTAACATTTTGGGATAATCGCTGCACACAACATAACCCGCTTAATGATTACCACGGCTTTAGAAGAGAAATGCATCGCGTTACGCTCGAGGGGGACAAACCCGAATAAACATTCCAAAAAAAATACAAAATTATGCACAATTACTGTTAGATATGTTATATTGTTAATGTATTAGGCTATCATTTACTTTGATTTGTATGCTTTTGGAGTTGACCGATATGGGCCTTCGCATCCGGGAAGATTATCGNAGTATCACNGGTCCCGAAAAATCTGCCATACTTTTGATGTCNCTTGGNGAGGATCANGCNGGNAAANTGTTTGCGCTACTAGACGATGAAGAAATAAAAGAGATTTCGCAGGTTATGGCNGGCCTGGGCACAGTGAGTTCCAATATCGTTGAACGTTTGTTTGTTGAATTTGCTGAACAATTATCCAGCACAGGNTCNCTCGTTGGATCGATGGATAGCACACAACGGCTTCTAACCAAAATTTTGGGGGAAGATCGTGTAAATGACGTAATGGAGGAAATTAGAGGTCCAGCCGGCCGAACGATGTGGGATAAGCTGGCAAACGTCAATGAACAAGTATTAACAAATTATTTAAAAAATGAATACCCGCAGACCGTAGCCGTAATACTAGGAAAGATAGCCCAGAGTCATGCTGCAAANGTNCTTGCAATTTTNCCTGAGAACTTCGCGATGGAAGTNGTNATGCGCATGCTCCGCATTGAAGCAGTNAATAAAGAAATAGAAAAAGACGTTGAACGGGTCTTACGNACCGAGTTTATGTCAAACCTCGCGAGAACTAATAGGCGAGACAGCCATGAAACCATGGCACAAATCTTTTCAAATTTAGATAGAGCAACGGAAACCCGCTTCTTAACTGCATTGGAAGAACGTAATAAAGATGCATCGGAACGGATACGAGCACTGATGTTTACGTTTGAAGATCTAAAGAATGTAGATCCAGCGGGGATTCAAACGCTAATGCGCGTTGCCGATAAGGACAAAATGACGTTAGCTCTTAAAGGTGCGTCCGAGGAACTAAAGGACTTGTTTTTTTCTAACATGTCAGAGCGTGCCGCAAAGCTGCTAAGGGAAGATATGGAAGCTGCCGGAGCCGTTAGATTAAAAGACGTGGAGGAAGCTCAGCAAGCTCTCGTTCAATCAGCTAAGGATTTAGCCGATAGAGGAGAGATTATTATCGGCGGCGGATCTGGCGACGATCAGCTGATATTTTAAAATTCAATCCTTCTGAAGGCCTTTGACATAAGGATAAATATTCATCTGGTCCTGCAATGGATCAGCATCATTAAACGCCTTTACGATATCATAAGCAGCCGCGATAGCCTTACTTGGTGTTCCTTCGCCATTTGCACCTTCAACAAACAAACTTATATCTTTTTCTATAATATGTGCTTCTGCCCCAGACGCATCGTATTGTTCAGTTGCTACATATTTCGGGAAAAGAAATTTTGTTGCGAAATTTTGCCCTGAACTCTCATTTATGACTTCCAACATTTCGCCAACCCTAAGCCCTCCAGCCTCGCCATAAGTTAAAGCTTCCGACGAAATGACATATGACGCAATGCAAATAGCATTATTTAAAACCTTCATACGCTGTCCTTGACCTGGTTCGGTGCCCACGTGAACTACGGCTCGCGAGTACCCCTCTAGTAGCTTGTGTGCTTTTTTTAATGCGGAAGCTGGTCCTGATACCATACTCACAAGCGCACCTTCTTCGGCTCTAAACTTTAAACCGGAAACAGGACTATCCAAATATTGAATCCCAACCTCACTCAAAATTTGAGCGTTGCGTTTTGCTGCGTCTATGCCAATAGTACATGTATCCACAACTACTGTTCCTGCGGCTCCTGCCTTTGCAATCTCGAGGACAACTTGTCTATTAATTTCAATGGTTGGAAGAGACAAACCTATGACCTTTGCTCTTCTAGCGATTTCGTCGTTCGATTGCGCTATTATACAACCATCCGAGGCTCTATCAACTGTCCCTGCAATATCATGGACAATCAGTTTACATCCCCTATCGGAAGCATTTCGAGCCATGGGCGCCCCCATATTACCCAAACCAATAAATCCAAAAAGGTCCTCACTCATAACTTCACCTCAATTTAGTTAACTTTTTAAACTTGGATACTCATGCCACCATCTATGGATAAAACCTGACCATTAACGAAGCTACCTGCCTCCGACATTAGGAAAACTGCTCCTCCGCCCAGTTCATGTGGTTGCCCCCATCGTGCGAGTGGTGTTTTGGAAATAACCCATTCGGAAAATTCCTGATCCTCGAGAAGTGCTGTGTTAAGTTCCGTTGCGATGTAACCTGGCGCTATTGCGTTAACCAATATACCGTCCGCTCCAACCTCTACTGCCAACGCTCGGGTCAGAGCTCTGAGGCCCTCTTTTGCAGAGATGTACGCAGGTACTGTTGGGCGTGCTTGGGGACCTAACATTGAAACGGTATTTATTATTCTTCCGCCACCATTATTTTTCATCAACCGGATAGCCTCGCGGCTCAAACTAAAACACGATATCAGGTTAGTTCGTAGAACGAGTTCAAAATCTTCATTTGAAAAGTCTAGAATAGGGCTTCTGAATTGTATACCAGCATTATTTATTAAACCGTACAGGTGACCGAACTCCTCCACTATCCATTGCAAAGCATTTTTTCCGGCCTCAAAATCATTTACATCAAAGACCTGATAAGTTGCTTTTAGGTTTCGCTCTGTTAATGCTCGTACTTTTTCACGAAGAGCATTTTCATCACGAGCATTTAGGATCACATGCGCCCCATATTCTGCGAGCGCTTCAGCCATAGCGAAACCTATACCCCTCGAAGCCCCTGTGATCAGAATCACACGATCCTCAACACCAAATAATTTTTTCATTAGTCCACTCTTCTCAAAAACTAAAGACTGACAAATATTTTATAATCAAATAAGCTACTTACAGGAGTTTAAACACAGGATTATAAAAGATGAAAGATAGTTTGGAAATTCTCCCTGTTACCCCTTTAATTGGAGCCGAGGTGATAGGAATTGATCTCAGCGAACCACTAACAAACCATCAAAAAGATGCTATTCATAAAGCTTTTCTNAANCATTCCGTNTTGTTTTTCCGCAACCAAGATATATCGGTCGAACAGCAAAAAGATTTTGGCAGAAGTTTTGGCGAATTACATATTCATCCCGCAAGAGACCGCAACGGACTTGAAGGTCATCCTGAGATTTTATACCTCAACGCTGGGCCCGACACATCAAGGGTTAATGGGGATGAGTGGCACTCAGACGTATCTTGTGATGAAGAACCTCCCCTTGGTAGCATTTTGAGACTGTTCGAAGTGCCCAGCAATGGAGGCGATACATTGTTTTCGAGTATGTATGCCGCATACGATGCCTTGTCGGAAGCTATGAAGGAACTCCTTGGGAAACTATCTGCTATGCATGACGGTGGCCCCAATTATATTGATCGAGCGAAACGAGCTGGTATTTATGATCCTACTAAGGTATTTCCAGCTAACCCCCATCCAATTATTCGCACGCATCCCGAAACTGGTCGCAAGGCTATATTTGTTAACAAAATTTTTACACAATATATTGTCGACATACCTAAGGATGAGAGTAGGGCTATTCTGGACTTTTTATTTCAACACATCGCCAAACCCAATTTCCAATGCCGGTTTAAATGGGAAAAAGACTCCGTTGCATTTTGGGACAACAGGTGTGCTTTACATCATGCAATGTGGGATTATTACCCAGAAACCAGGCGAGGTTACAGGGTAACGATTAAAGGTGATAAGCCACGTTAATTCTCAAAAACTAACCTGTAATCAGAAAGGCGATATTCTCACGCTATTGGTGTTCAAACATGGCTTAACAGCCTAGTTATAAACGGTTTGGGTTTCAGCTACATAAATGTTGAGAAAAAATGAAAGATATACCGTTAGTAGGATATGCTGATAAATTTTCNCTCGAGCCGGACGAGAAAATCAGCTTCAAAGTCTCATCTAAATCCACAAAACCTTACTCCGCTAAGCTCATAAAGGTTATTTCGGGTGATCCAAATCCAGAAGGGCCAGGNTTAATTGAGGAAGACTTGGAGGCCGATTTCAACGGATTGCACCCCTCAATAAAAAAAGACATTCAAACAGGGTCCCATATAGAGGTTGATACGAAGTCTTCTTTGAAAGATTTAAAAAGCTTTACTTTTGGAGCCACAATCTGGCCAACCTTACCAAACAAATATCCTCAAACTATAATTAGTAATTTTGATAGTTCTTCAAATTCTGGCATTACGATTGAAATTGGCCCAAAGGGCTTAAGGGCACAAGTTGGAGATGGAAGTAAAGACGAGCTTCTGCTTGAACTTAATAGTCCATTATCTGAGAGANGATGGTATCACGTTTGGGTAAGTTTTGATGAGACATCGCGCTCATTGAGCATAGGCCAAATTCCCGTTTTTAATGATTTTGATTTAGATGGCGTCAAATTAGCCGAAATTATTATTAATAGGAGACCTAAATTTAATCCTAAACATCCCTTATTAATTGCAGCTCATAAAGAAGACAAGGCAGTCAATCATTTTAATGGGAAGATAGAACGACCTTTCATCCTAAATTTTTCAGCGAATCAAAAAATAATTTTGGATATTGCCACAGGAAATAGCAATTCTGGAGTTATCGCAGCCTGGGACTTTTCGCAGCGGATAGGAGACAACAAAGTAAATGACTTGGGGCCGACCAATTTAATAGGAAAAATTGTAAATCTTCCAACACAAGCGGTAAAGAGCTCAAAATGGGATGGAACAGAATTTGATTGGCGAAAAAAACCAGCGCACTACGCAGCAATTCATTTTCACGAGGACGACTTGTATGACTGTGCCTGGGACACGGACTTTAGCTTTACTGTACCAACGAACTTAAGAAGCGGTATTTACGCAGCCAAACTCATTGACGAACAAGACAATGAAGAGATGATCCCATTCTTTGTAACCGCAAAACAAGGTAAGCCTCAGTCACGGATTTGTGTTTTGATACCCAGCTTCACCTACACTGTTTATGCAAATATTGCCCGCGGTAATACAAATAAGAAAATGCTGGAGCGNATAAAAGATTGGTCNGCAAGTCCATGGACAACAGATAATTTTCCTCAATTTGGATTGTCGACTTATAACTATCATTCCGATGGAAGCGGCATAAGTTCTTCGTCTCGAAGACGTCCTATCTTAACAATGCGATCTAACGTTATATCATATCCAGGCGTTCCAGGATCTGGCTGTCGTCATTTTCCCGCGGATAGCCATCTTTGGTACTGGCTAACGACTAAGGGCTACGAGTTTGACGTTATAACAGACGACGAGTTGCACAAATACGGATTAGCTGCAATAGAAAAATATAGTGTCCTTCTTACATGCTCTCATCCTGAATATCATACTCCTCAATCCTTGAATGCCCTTCAGGAATATACAAATACTGGCGGCCACCTCATGTATCTCGGAGGTAACGGGTTTTATTGGAAAGTGGCTGTTAGTGATGCTTGGCCGGACGCAGTAGAAATCCGACGTGGAGAGGGAGGCATACGAGCTTGGGCCTCCGAGCCCGGCGAGTACTATAATGCTTTTGATGGAGAGTATGGGGGGTTATGGCGCCGTAATGGCAGAGCGCCCCAAGTATTAGCTGGCGTCGGCTTCACGTCGCAGGGTGATCATTATGGCGCCCCATATAGACGAACGCCAGAGTCATATTCCAATGAATGGGCATGGGTGTTTGAAGGAATTACCGAANAAATAATAGGTGATTTTGGACTATCGGGCGGCGGAGCGGCTGGATTTGAACTGGACAGAGCAGACACCATGTTAGGCACACCTTTAAATGCTGTAACTTTGGCAAGTTCAGAGGGGCACGATGACAGTTTTGTTTTGGTTCCAGAAGATATTTTAACTCACCATGATACGTGGCCCCATAAACCAATAAAAGACTTAATCCGAGCGGACATTGTTTACTTCGAAACTGCTAAGGGGGGCGGAGTTTTTTCTGTTGGTTCTATAACCTTTTGCGGCAGCCTTCCCCACAATAATTGTGAGAATAACATCTCTAAAATGATAGAGAATGTCATTAGGAAATTTTTGTCTAATTAGTTGATTTACGTAACNTTTTAGNCGTGTTGATTAAGTATCTCTCTTTGCGTAGTTCCCTTATACTCAGTTCTGAACATGCCGCGGCGTTGTAGTTCAGGAACAACTAGTTCCACGAAATCCTCTATTGCACCTGGACTGTGAATTGCCGTCAGCATAAATCCATCTCCGCCTACTTCATCAATAAAGGCCTGCATTTGATCTACGATACTGGTGGGCGTTCCAACAAACTGTGGGAGGCCAACACTTTGCCCATGACGCGCAGCTACTTCAGACACGGTCATGGGAGCACCGTCTATCTTACGGAAGCGGGTTCTCATGCGGTAAAGCTCAGGTTCTTCTCGTTCTGTCATTAGGGCATCTGGAGGAATTGTAGATAGATCAAAATCTAAATGCGCTGACAAAATTGCCATGCCGCCATCTAATGGAACTAGAGAATTATGCTCCTCTTGACGCTCAAGCGCCTCGGCTTCAGACGAACCAATTATTGGCTGCATGCCAAAAAGAATCTTGCAGGTATCTGGGTCGCGTCCCAAGTCGGACATCCTACTTTTAATTGAATCGAAGTATTTTGCAGCATCAGATGCGCGCGGTTGTATGGCAAAAATTGCGTCGGCATATTTAGCAGCAAAATCCTGTCCCTTAGCAGAAGTTCCCGCTTGCAAAATTGCGGGACCGTTCTGCGGCGATCTGGTTACGTTCAAAGGACCCCGTGACTTAAAAAATTCACCAGAATACTCTATGCGTCGAACTTTTGTTGGGTCGGCAAAAACTGCTTTATNANGGTCCATCANGACCGCATCCNCGTCCCATGAGTTCCATAATTTTTGGCAGACATCGATAAATTCGTGCGCTCTATCGTACCTTCTGTCGGTTGACTGCCTTTCTTCACCATAATTGGCGGCTTGGTTGCTGTTAATCGAGGTAACGACATTCCATCCAGCACGTCCGCGGGTGAGATGATCAAGTGTGGCCCAAAGCCTCGCAGCATAGAAAGGGTGGCTGTGGCTGACAGAAAAGGTCGCCGCCAATCCAATCTTTTTTGTAACAGCGGACATAAAAGACAAAAGCGGGATTGGATCATGTTCAGGCGCTTGTGTTGCATACCTTAGTGAAGGTGCCATTGATCCTGTGAAGGTATCAGCAATATAATTTAAATCAGCAAAAAAAACTGTATCGAAAAGCCCCTTTTCACATACTTTTGCTATGTGTTGATATAGCTCTGGACGATCCCATTCATAGCCTCTGTCGATGGTTTTNGGGTGCCTCCACATACCCAGGCTATGATAAGTCGGCCCATGCACTAAAAATTGTGCGAGGTTTATTTTTTTTTGTTTCTTCACNATANTTTCTCTAGCGCTTCTATTTTTTCGAATTCTTCAACATACCAGAAGTTAAAAAGGTTGACATGTAAATTTCAGTCGAAAATCGTATAATCAATTAAATAGCGTTTAATTTTTAAATTTTATGATATGCTTGATGTTAAGGAACAAGGGCGTCAAATCAAATGTCACAGGATTATGTAAAAGAAAAAGCCCTCGAAGCAATCGAGGCTGCAAGTGAAGACCGTAAAGATGCTGCGCAACTCCTTAGGGTATGGTCCGAGAACGACGATGAGCTTAAGAAAGCACTTATCAAACCATTTTTATTAAACATTTGTTCATTAGCTATACAACGAGCAACCACCGACACCTCTCAAAAACGCCGAGACCCGAGCAGTGATAACTCATCCCTACTTTCAGCTATTGCTTCCCCGCAAACACTGACAATGTCAAGCAATAAGCAACCCCAGTCACCGCCGCCTAGAAGCAGCATCCGTCACCAGCAAGCAATAGCGTCCCTTGCTGCTTCATTTAAAAGAACTTAGTTGCTTGATTTTTCATTCCGAGCTGCGACCATATTGTTATATATTGAAGCAATATAGTCTGCGTTACCGCCAGTTTGTTCGCTAGCGCTCGTTTTATTTTCAGCTGTCTCCGATACACCCTTAGCAATCATCTCAGGCGTCGCCTCATCAGGTGCTATAATCGACCCATTCTTTTGTATGCCTGCTACAACATCTTGAGCCTGTTTACGAAACCGCTGATATGACGTGTTTTCTCCTGAAGTATCGTTTCGGGCTTTTGGGTCTGATGCCCTTGCAATAGCCATAGAAAAGATATCAAGGACTAAGTTGGTGTCATAACCACCAAGATATTCATCTACCATTGCATTGAAGACATGGGTGATATAATTTTGCGCGCCTCTTTGTCCCATTAAACCCGATCCCAGGGAAGCGTCAGCCGCTTCAATCATTTTATTAGTAGGTTCTCGGGGCATTATCACAAACCCAGCTAGTTCTAAAGATTGCAGAACTTCCTTACTGTCACTTATATAATTCTCCCATTCACTCTCTATGAGAAACGACCCAAGAATATCGACTTGGTCATTTTGTACACGGTTCACATATCTAGCAAACTCCTTAGCTAAGTGCTGCGTTATATCGAACGTTTGGCTCATCTGTTCTCGCCCGCGCATCTAAACTCCTCCAATTTTAAACAATATAAGCGTGAAATAACTAATGGCTACAACCTATTCAAGCTTTGTAAATTAAAATTCTCAACTGACATTTCAAATATCACGATCTATAAGAAATGATGGTAACTGTCCCGGCAACCCNTCATCCAAATATTTCCTTTGATTGCCTGAAGAGATACTTCTCCAATCCCTCTCGGAATTTTTATCCGCGCGCTTGAGCGACAGGTATGCTTTATCNTGGGCTTCTCTCTNAACCTCTACCTTCTGCCATCTTGGAAGAGTAGCAAAGAGTAGACCTGCTCGAGTGACATCTTTTATTTCTCCTGATCTATANGCCCTGTCTACCTCTCTAGAAACTAAATTCGAAACTCCTAGTTGTTTATTCATTGCGCTTGAGAGTATGCCCAAGGCGCGGCGGTCCAAAGGATCTATCTGTGACATTCTTTTCTCCGCTATAATTTAGACAACAAAATATTGGCTCTATTTGTAACGGTTAGTGTATTATAAACATAAACAACCACGATAAGTCTTAAAACAAAAAACAAATGCCACCAATAAATAAAATCGCTNTAACACGCGAAGCAATAGAAAACGNNAAAATCCATCAATTAATTAAAAATGGAGACTATGGAGTAACGTTCATCTCCGACGAGGAACGTCAAAACTCGTTGAAGGAAATGTTCAATTATCAGGACATAACGAAAGATGTATGGTTATTTGGTTATGGTTCTCTGATTTGGAACCCAGCCATTAATTATTCAGAACGTAGTCCAATGGTAGTGTCTGGATATCACCGAAAATTTTGTCTTGAAACTCACATGGGAAGGGGATCGAAGGATGCACCAGGTCTCATGTTAGGGCTTGATGTAGGGGGAAGCTGCCGGGGAATGGGTTATAGACTATCCCCTGATGAAGCGTTTCGAGAGTTAGAGATTATATGGAAAAGAGAAATGGTAACCTCCTCTTATGTTCCAAAATGGCTATCTGCGGCGACTGGCGGAGAAAAAGTTAAAGCTATTGGCTTTGTTGTAAATAGGAAAACCGACCGTTATGTGGGCAGTATAGAGGACGCTGAGGCTGCACNATATATTTCACAGGGTAGTGGTTTTTTAGGAACGTGCCTTGAATATTTGAATAATACAGCATCCCATCTAATACAAAATGAAATGCCAGACAAATACCTCAATAGACTTCAGGCTATGGTCAATCAGCTAAAAGTATCGTAATCGTGCGAATACAATTAAAAATAAGTCCCGGATAATGTATAGAGATTACCGCCCAACCCCATCTTATACCTAGACACACCAGGCATTGAAAACCCATCCACNCCGCCTAANTCAAACCACTTTACGCCCCTTCCTTTTAACTCTTTAATTGCAAACCAAAGTAGCAAGTTATTAGCATTTAAAAGACGGCCTTCCTCAGAATTCCAACCCACATAGTACGTCGCGGTTGTCCCGTGTTTGAAAACTAATATCCCGCTCACTGGTTGACGATTTTTGTTTGCAGTAAAAATAAGAGTTCCTTGTTTNTTTCTTATTGTCAGCGAAATTGCAGATATGAATGGAGAAGCTGGCATTCTAAGCCTTTTGGACTTTCTAGCCTCTTCATGTCTCGTAAGCAACCAGTCTAACGTATCGCCCTGATGGGTTAATTTTATTTGCAGCCCNTGTTTTTCGGACTTTTTTAGCTGGTTCCGCCATTTACCATCCATTTGACTTAGCAACGTTTCCTCTGTCTGACACAAGTCTAAAAGAACCGAACTATAACCTGTTACAACTTTTCTCAGCCGCATTTTATCGAAAGTTTTGAGAATTGGATCACAAAGGGAGCTTTCAGGAGTCCAAAGCAGAAGATCGAAATTCCAAAATGAGTAGCGTTGATAAATTAGGTCTAGAACATTGTTTCTTTGATCATCAGTTACTTTTTCAAAGAAAAGCGGCCCTCTAACAATTTTTGCTATACGTAAAAATTTAAAAATTCGCCACTCGACAGCCTGAACTATGGCCACAGGCAACTTTTTATCATAAATAACCCCGTGAACTGGCTGATATGGCGTCACCCCTGCAAACGCCTGACCATAGGACCAAGTCTGTTCGATTGGGAAAGGNGAGATTCTCTCCATCCATGCATCCCATTGACGTTCATTAACTCCGTCCCAAGCAATAGTAAGTTTTCCGTTACTTTTTTCGGATATTTGAACGGAGTTTCTTTTGTCTTTGTAACGCTTTGATTTGATCATATTTTTAATGAAGCTAAATTATGACGAGTCGTTCAACATTCTCAAATTTTATCTTGTTTTATCTATACAAATTTTACAAATTCATAAAAAGNTAAAACAAAAATAGTGTAATGCCATATGTTTAGTCCGTTCAAAAAGCCGATACTTTTCCGAGGTAGACCCGTTCCAAGTAGGCGTTTTACAATATTTTCTTTATTATATTTCACCGTTTTTGTCGCGCTTCCCATTTTAGCTTTTACAGCTGGGCTAGATTTACTCGGATGGCTTATAATGACCAAAGTTTTTAACTCGTCATGCTACGGTATCCTATGNCTTTTTTAATCTAANCTAATCCATNAGATACTTNTTAATTTTAGGACAGCGGGGTACCTTCAATGGTTATTCTATGCATCATACGACGGCTTCCNTGATAATCGTTGACCGCCAGATGCCACGTCGCCCGATTGTCCCAAAAAGCAATAGAACCTTCTTTCCACTGAAAACGGCATGTAAATTCAGGACGAGCAGCGTGTGCATAGAGATACTCCAGTAATGGTTTTGACTCTTCATCGCTCCAACCTTCGAACCCCAAGGTAAAGCCAGGATTTACATATAATGACTTCCGACCGGTCTCAGGGTGAGTGATAACGACTGGATGTATAGCGTCTTGGGTTGCTGCTTCTGGATTTTTGATTCGCCCAACAGTGTCATCATTACCTTTCTCCGCCCTAGCTGCTCCAAATACGTGCACNCTAGAGTGNCGTGCNCGTAAGTTGCNTAACGTGCTTTTTAAACCATCAGATAACGTGTCATAAGCCTTGTACATNCTGGCGAATANNGTATCTCCNCCACTTACAGGCACCTCGTGGGCAAATAACATGGACCCCAGAGCTGGTGCGATATCATAAGAATGATCAGTGTGCCAAGAACCACCAATATTATTTTTCTGATCAGGTTCTTTGACAACTAACGCAATTTGGGGATAGCCCTCAACCGAGGAAAAAAAGCGATTAGTATTGATTTCCCCCCAACGTTTAGCGAACCGAATTTCATTTTCAGGGGTTAAATTTTGATTGCGAAAGAAAATTACTGCGTATTGCCCAAATACTTGTCGGACTTCCGTAAGTTGCTCGTCCGGGATTGCCTCGTTTAAATCGATGCCAGAAATTTCGGCCCCCAAAGCACCTCCAAGTGGCTTCACTCTAATCGTATTGTAGTCGTCAATCATACTTTACTCCTTTGGGCAACAGGTCTGTATTTCTGATAACAAGCTAAGACTCTTGTCAAAACCAATCAAGGTCTATTACTTTTGACTTTTTATTTATTATATCTCGACTATCTCAAAATACCGGGGGAATACAGATGATATCTATGTTCAATTTAGACGGACGCGTTGCAATTGTGACAGGTGGCAACGGAGGAATTGGTTTAGGCATGGCAGAGGGACTGGCACAAGCAGGGGCTAAAATAGTTCTCGTAGGCCGCAACTCAGAAAAAAATGCTGCCTCTGTCTCGCGTTTAGAGAAGCTGGGGGTAGAAGTTTTCTCTATCGAAAAAGATCTCACTGAAGCCACCGCAGGGGCAGAGATAGCCTCAGCCACTGAAGAGAGATTTGGCCGAATTGACATATTAATCAATAATGCAGGGAGCAATATACGTAAACGCCCCGAAGATCTCGAGCCAGAAGAATTCCGTTGGGTACTTGAGACAAACTTAACAAGTGCATTCTTATGTAGCCAAGCAGTNTACCCCGCNATGAAACAAGTAGGAGCCGGAAAAATAATAAATATCGGTTCNATGTACTCTATTTTTGGTGGTGTAGTATCGACTGCATATTCGGTAAGCAAAGCAGGTATTGTCCAGATGACTAAATCAATGGCAACAGCTTGGGCTCCAGAAAATATTCAGGTAAATGCCGTTCTTCCTGGTTGGATTGACACTGAGTTGACGCAAAAGGCTCGAAAAGAAGTAGATGGCCTTTATGAGCGCCAACTTGCGCGCATACCTGACGGCCGCTGGGGAACCCCTGAAGATCATGCTGGTGTCGCCGTTTTTCTTGCCAGCTCTGCGTCAGATTATATTACCGGGACCGCAATACCTGTAGATGGTGGTTTTTCGATTTCTGGCTAACTTATTTATTGTAAACTGTCTTAATCTTTGAAAGTAGTCCTACCTAGATCATAAGCTGTCTGGAGAAATATAATGGAGAAGGATCAAAAAATATCTATTGTCACTGGAGCGGGGACCGGGGTAGGTAAATCTGCCTCTCTAGCCTTGGCAGATGAGGGATGGACTATTGTTNTGGCTGGTCGCCGAAAAGACCCTATTGAAGCCGTGGCGAATGAAATAAAATCCCGGGGCGGAAATGCATCTGCCATTGTAACTGACACATCTGACACCAAGAGTGTAAAGGGACTCTTCGAAGAAACGAAGCGGACCTTTGGCCGCTTGGATCTATTATTTAATAATGCGGGAACCAATGCACCAGGGGTATCATTAGAAGAGTTAAGTTTCGAGCAGTGGACTAACGTAGTAAACGTAAACTTAACAGGGGTATTTCTCTGTACTCAAGAGGCCTTTAGACTTATGAAAGCCCAGACACCAATGGGAGGACGGATCATTAATAATGGATCTATATCTGCTCATGTGCCAAGGCCAGGGTCTGCTCCCTATACTGCAACGAAGCATGCCGTCACGGGATTGACCCGATCTACGTCCCTGGATGGCAGGAAGTATAATATTGCATGNGGACAAATTGACATTGGAAATGCCTTGACGGAAATGGCTGCAAGAATGACCAAAGGTGTACCACAAGCCGATGGGAGCATCCAGGTTGAACCTGTGATGGACGTAGCGAATGTCGGTAAAACAGTGGCCCATATGGCAAGTTTACCAATGGAAGCAAATGTTCAATTTGTAACTGTGATGGCCACTAACATGCCATTTATTGGTCGCGGCTAGAAAATATGGCACAAAATGCAGGTATCTCTTTATAGATTATTTGCTCCGATAAGTTTTATTTTGGTCCATTTTTATTTAGGCCAAATAGATTCGCTGCATTAAGCCCCAAAATGTTTCGCTTAGCTTCTTCATNTANAAACGGAATATCGTAGATCACGCTTGGCGTGTCAAAATCAAAATGGGGCCAGTCTGACGCATAAAGTAAATTTGATTTGGCATTGATCATATCGAATGTGCATTCCAACGCCTTCATATTACTTTTTTCCATCGGCTGGCAGGTATAAAAGCAATTGTCCGCCATATACTCACTCGGCATGCGCTTTAAAAGAGGAGCCTCCGACTGTCTCATAAGGTACTGGTCATCCAATCTTTGCATTAAAAACGGAACCCACGATAATCCACTTTCGACCCATAAGGATTTCAGATTTGGAAATCTTTCCGGGATACCATTTAATATCCAATTAGTCATATGCACGATATTACACCAGGCAAATCCCAGCGAATGCATGCCTAGAAATGTATTACATGTCGCCAAAGACGGGTCCTGCCAATGATAACCCGCATGGAACGCTATAGGTTTGCCAGTTTCTTCAATGGCTCTATACAAATTCATATATTCATTAGCATGAACTGGTTTATATCTTGTAGAAGTCACACAATACCCAATAACCCCTGGGGTATCTGCAAATTCTTCAACCATCTTAAGCGCTTCAACAGGGGTATTGAACGGTAAAACCACCAACGTCACCATTCCAGGATCACCTGGCAAAACTTTTTCGGTCAGCCATCGATTATAGGCACGTGAGAGAAACACTTCCATTTCTGTTTGCGGATGCATACCCAGGAATAACATCGGCGTTGGGAAAATAACCATATAATCAACACTCAGCCCGTGCATTGCTCTACGCGTCAAGACAACATCGCGATGCACATCCGTCTCCGTAACTTTTTCGCGCTGACTAGACTGGTGCGGGATCCTTCCACCAACATCCTGATAGCGAAGGCCAAGATCACCATTAAGTCCGTAAGGAGGCGCACCGACTCTCTCGGAATGGTACATTTTAGCCTGATCGCGAACGACCGGATCTTCAATAAAAGATGTAACTTCCGGCCAGCTTACGGTCTCAACGTGATGCGCATCTACGTCAACGATGAGCCAATCTGCGTATCCTTTTCTTTCAGCATCTTGTCTAGACTTTGCAAGGTAATCTCTAGTATCAGTAGTTGTATTAATTTCTTGAACAGGATGTTCAGTCGCCGGTCTAATTAATGCATCCATGTTTCCCCCTTATTTATTCCCTCAACAAGGTTTTATTAGCACTATAGCTTGGTTCATCAAATTCTTCATCATGATATTCTTCTGGTCGTCGTCTTGACCATAATCCAAACTCCATTGGCCCAAGACGCAATGCTCTTAGCACTTCGGTANCAGCCGTNAGCGCCTCAGTTGGCGTCACAATCTCATCGTAATTACCAAGAATAGGCTTAAAAGTNCGTCCTTCTCCATCAGTTTTAGCGCTGTAGAGTTTAACTGCCGCGGTCATCAGTTTTGCCACGGCTAAATCCGAGACCCTATCCGCTTCTTGTTTATCGACAGCTTGCTGAGANCGNTCCCATAANATTTCCGCCGCGCGCTCTATTAATGCATAAGGGTCGTTTTCACCATCACTTTTAAGCTCATCGGCCATNCCTAANTCTTTCCCTCAANCANTAGATAAACNGCATCGCCNTCAACTTGAANAGACACCGGATCCAATGCAATGCTTGGGTTCCCAGGATGCTCTCCAGTTCTAATATCAAATTCCAAGCCATGCCATGGACANACTATGTTGACCTTNTTCTTATCATATATCCGGCCGTGGCTCTCCATCTTGTCGTCTATATTTTCGAGCACTAAAGAAAAAATACGTCCTTGACATATTGGCCCCCCTTGATGGGGACAAATATTTCGCCACGCGAAAAATTCGTCACCAAGACGNAAAACACCTACNTCTTCATCACCAATAGTNACTACCTTTTTCGATTTGTCCTCGAATTCCTCGATTTTNCCGACGTTGAACGTNTCCATTAANTCAGCTCCCTCGGTTTGAACAAATTTCTATTTTGGCTCAACCTTCTTAATTGTCACAAAAGACAATACAGGCAGAGAGAACAGACAAGTTAATGCATAAAAAAAGAATACATTGTCATACCCGATCATTGATGATTGCCGCGCTACTTCAACTGCAAGTCGCGGTAAACTGGTGATCCAATCAATCGGCCCCTCTCCCACTACGGTTGCGATGCTCAACCGTTCCTCATAAGGGTTTAACTTCTCTGTAAGTTCTGCATACGTAACTTTAGAGGTTCTTATTAATAAAGTCACGCTCAGCGCTACAAAAACACTTGTGCCCAGGTTTCTTAGTAAATGAAAAAATGCTGAAGCTGCGGGGAAAAGATTAGTTGGCATAGTAGAAAAAGTAATTACTGCCAGAGGTACCCAAAGAATTCCACAACCAAAACCTTGAATAGCACTTGCCCAGGAAACCGCCGTAAGGCTCACGTTTAGATCGTACAAGCTCATTAACCATCCGCTAAAGCCAATAGTACCCATTCCTAATATCATACCAACACGCGGATCCAGGCGGCCCATCCGCGCAGCCATACCAAAGCCTATAATCATACCTACCCCCCTCATTGCAAGTATCCATCCAATTAGTAAATCAGGGTAGCCTTTCAGACTCTGAAGCATTGAAGGCAAGAGAACTAACGGTGTAAAATTAAGTGATCCGTAGACGAAAACGAGAAGCACACCTACAACGTAATTTCTGTTAAAAAATATTTTTGGATTGATATAGGGCTGAGGGCTAAATCCAGTATTAACGACAAACATATAAAACGAAATCGCCATGAATGTAAGTAGAGAGGTGATATAAATTGAGTCCAACCAATCTTCACGCTCTCCTCTATCAAGCACCAATTGCAAACAAATTATCGCAAGCGAAAACAGGGTGAATCCTAAATAATCAAACCTTGACCCGACTTGTTTACCATCATCTTTTACATATTTTAGATTCCCTAGTGTGGCCAACAACCCAAGAGGAACCATCATAAAAAACACCCACCGCCAATCATACATCTCAGACAAATAACCGCCCAGCGAGGGTGCCAATGCCGGTCCCACAACAACTGACATGCCATAGATGGCATTTACTCTCGCGTGCATATCTCTAGGGTAACTCTGAAGCAATGTTGCTTGGGATAGGGGTACGAGTGGCGCCCCAACCGCTCCTTGGAGTATGCGAAAAAATATCAAGCTTTCCAAAGACTCACACATACCACAAGCTAATGTAGCTAACGTGAAGCTGGCACTGCAAAAAATCAAAACAAATCGCCTTCCAAAAAGGGAAACCAGAGAACCAGTTAGTGGCGTCGCTATAGCAGTAGCGAGTACATTAAGCGTAATAATCCAGGAAATTTGATCCTGGCTGGCCGACATTGCACCCTGTAATTGTGGCAGTATAATATTCACCAATGTCATAGTCAGAGAATAAAGCATCGTAGTTCCAGCCATTACTATCAAAAGCATGAAACGGTACATACGGCTATTATCTAACTGTTGATTGCTGCTCATTTTAGAAACTGTTTTTCATTTCAAAAAATACACCTANAACCAATGATCATTTTCCATACTAAATAAAGANAGTTTTNCTATTTTTGATCAGCTACACGATGTATCTCATTAACTTTACACAGTGACGGTTTAGTTCAAAAAACTCTTTAGATGCAAACTATAAATCGACGTTTTGCTATCAATCTGATAACTCTACACTAATTTCTGATAATTAATGTTAAATCCTCAAAGCCATTGGCATCACCTCAGATTAATTTTTTTCAGATTGTAATTGAGCATGACTTTTGAACGCCAGGTACTTATCTGGATGTGTATTTTAATATTCGTAAACCAATTAGGCTTTGGCGTAATGGTGCCGTCTTTACCTCTATATGCTGAGACCTTCGGTGTATCCAGTGCTGCGATAGGTGGAGCAATTGCGGTATATGGTCTAGCTAGATTTGTTATGGCGATACCTTCCGGGCAGGTTTCAGACAAATGGGGACGCAAACCTGCTTTAGCTATAGGGGGCTTGCTGGCCGCCTTGGGAAATTTTTTAAGCGTTTACGCCGAATCATACCCTGAATTTTTGATCGCACGGTTTCTCTCAGGGGCCGGGGCCGGAATGGTCGTTACAACTGGAACCGTAATTCTTGCGGACATTACCACCCCAGCACGAAGGGGCCGAGTAATTGCGATCTACCAGGGCACCTTCATATTTGCGGTGGGGATAGGACCTCTTCCAGGTGGTCTACTAGCACACCACTANGGCCTTTTAGCACCATTTTGGTTTTGCGGCTTCGCCAGCTTACTAGCGGGGCTCCTCGCATTATTTGCTGTACCCGAGACAAGACACCTTGCACAATCAAAAGTCATCACTGGTACGAAGATGCCCCCTTTCGCAGATCAGTTGAAAATGCTTTGGAAAAATATTGGCTTTGTCCTTGTTAGTGGTGTTGCTCTGTCCCATGCTTTGACAAGGACAGGAGGTCTTTTCAACATCATTCCGATTATCGGAAGCTTTCGNATAAAGCTACCCTATGATGAGATTGGGATCGCGTTGGCTATTGGCAGCTTTTTGGGNTTATGCGCTGTCTATCCAGCAGGTATGGCAGTCGATCGCTGGGGCCGAAAGGCAGTTATCGTTCCATTTACAATTATAACAGGCGCGTCATTCTTACTTTTTGCCTTTGCTGATACGTTTCTTTTTTTCGCAGCAGCGAATGCGCTTTGGGGTATCGCATCAGGTATTGGAGGATCTGCCCCGGCAGCGTATGCCGCGGACTCAGCCCCCCCGGGGATGAACGCATCTGCTATGAGCCTATTTAGAATGCTGGGTGATATAGGTTATGTTATTGGTCCCATTCTAATGGGAGTCATAGTAGATATACATGGAGCAAATACCGCTTTATTCCTGGCTACATTCATTTTATTTTCAATAGGTATTGCTTTCGCACGCTTCGCCCCTGAGTCTTATAAGCCAGGGATGTGACTCGAGTTTAAATTTCAACTTGGGCACGTGTGCAAAAGATCTTATCCTAAGAGCTGTAATTCTGGGGGGAAATATGCTTGATTTAAATGACAAAAAAATCACTGGATCGGCAATAAAACTAAACAGCGCTGATAATGTTGCTGTGGCGTTAAGTGAGATAAAAGCAGGCACAAACCTACTTGGCACAAATATCACAACGCGAGAAATCGTCCCGCCAGGCTACAAAGTTGCAATCTGCGATATATCTCAAGGTGACCCAATAAAAAAGTATGACGTCACTGTTGGTTTTGCAAAATTCGATATAGTAGCCGGAACTATGCTTCATAATCATAACATTGAATTCAGAGAATTTGATCGTGATTACGCTTACGCCAAGCATTATAAACCAGTTGAAAAATTCCCTGAAGATAGCAGAGCAACGTTTCAAGGATACAAGAGAGCTGATGGCCGCGCGGGAACTAGAAATTTTATTTCAATAGTGTCAACTGTGAACTGTTCTGCCACGGTAGTTCACGCCATAGCAGATCATTTTAACGAAGAACGACTATCCCAATATCCTAACGTAGACGGCGTAGCGGCATTTAGTCATAACACGGGATGTGGCATGGAACTGACGGGAGAACCTATGAATCTCCTTCACAGAACCCTAGCAGGATATATAAAGCACCCAAATGTAGCCGCCAGTTTAGTTGTTGGGCTAGGTTGTGAAAGATGTCAGGTTGGCGGGCTATTTGAAACCCAGAAATTGCAGCCTGACCAAACTTTACGCACGCTTGTAATGCAAGAAGCAGGAGGGACACGACAAACTATATCAAGAGGAATTTCCATAATTGAAGAACTACTTGAAATAGCGAACCNATCCAAAAGGGAGACGGTATCGGCAAGTAAAATAATGGTTGGCCTGCAATGTGGCGGATCAGATAGTTTTTCATCAATAACGGCTAACCCGTCACTTGGAAATGCTATCGATCTCCTGTCGAAACATGGAGGAACAGGTATTCTATCAGAAACACCCGAAATTTATGGTGTAGAACACACACTCACAGCCAGGGCAGCATCCTTAGATGTGGGCAAACGGCTCATTGAGAGAATACGTTGGTGGAAAGATGAGTATGCAGTCGGACGCGATGTGCAAATAAATGGCACAGTCAGCCCAGGTAACCAGCACGGAGGTCTTGCTAATATCCTAGAGAAGTCGCTTGGTGCTTCGATGAAGGGAGGAACTGGACCATTAATGGAAGTTTACAAATACGCAGAGCGTGTCGAAGCCGATGGCTTTGTATTTATGGATACACCAGGTTTTGATCCTGTCTCAGCAACTGGGCAGATAGCTGGTGGAGCGAATATGATCGCGTTCACCACCGGACGCGGTTCATGTTTTGGAGCCAAACCCAGTCCATCGATAAAATTAGCCACCAACACCGCAATGTTTGAGCGCCTCGAAGAAGACATGGATATTAACTGTGGAGCAATTCTTGACGGCGATGTCGACATGGAAGGCATGGGACAGCGAATTTTTGATTACTTTCTCAAGATCGCCTCTGGCGAGAAAACTAAGAGTGAAAAACTGAATTTAGGCAGACACGAGTTTATTCCTTGGAATATTGGGATTACAGGCTAATTGATTTTTATTCTAAGTTTATTGCCTCATATTCTTTCCGGATGGGTCGTAGGCTGGCTTTAGGCTAGCTTGTGCCGCATATTTTTCACCCGCTATCTCGACTTCATACCGCGAGCTAAGGAGTTCACCGTCCGTTTCACCAGGTTCAATAGGGATATAGCCAAGGGCAACAGAGCCTTTCAAAAAATGACCATAATTTCCGGATGTAATCCTACCAACACGCTTTCCATCTCTATATAAAGGCTCGTTATGGTAGACTAAGGGTTTTGGGTCATTTAACACAAACTGGACAAGTTTTTGGCTTAGTCCCTGTTCTTTTTTCCTTAAAACTGCCGATCTGCCTAAAAACTCTCCAAATTTGCTTTGAGCTTTATCAATTTTTACCGCAAATCCCAATCCAGCTTCCAAAACGTGATCCTCGTCTGTAATATCGTGGCCAAAGTGCCTAAAAGCTTTTTCTAAACGGCAAGAATCAAGCACATGCATACCGCACAGCTTAGGCCTCACAGAAGCATCCAGACCTATAATTTTTTCGAATATATAAGCTGCCATTTCAGTTGGGATATACAATTCCCAACCTAGCTCGCCCACGTAACTAATTCTGTGCGCTCTCGCTAAAGCCATGCCAACTTCAATTTCCCTTGCTGTGCCAAAAGGAAACTCTGTATTGGAGAAATCGGCAGTGCTTATTTTTTGCATAATATCCCGAGCTGTAGGGCCCATGATGGAGAACACAGCTTCACTGCCGGTAATATCTGTGGCAATACAGTGGGCACCTTCCGGTATGTTCTTTTTTAACCATACTAAATCTCTAGTGGCTGAGGCGGCAGATGTCACAATTAGAAAAACCGTTTCAGTTAGTCGCGTGACCGTTAGATCTGCCTCTATACCACCACTATTATTTAGCCACTGACCATAAATGACTCGGCCGGGTTCCACATCCACATCGTTAGCCATTATTCGTTGCAAAACCGCCTGAGCATCCTTCCCCTCTAAACGAAATTTCGCAAACGAGCTCATGTCAAAAAAACCTGCTTTTTGTCGCACTGCAAGGTGCTCTTGAGCCGCAAAATCAAACCAATTTTGCCGCCCCCAGGAATATTTATACTCTGGNGTGTTGCCTTNGCTGACAAGCTCTGCGGGGAGAAACCAATTTGCCCGTTCCCAACCCGCAACTTCTCCGAAACACGCTCCCCTTTCTAATAGGTTCTGATGAATTGCACTTCTCCGAATGCCACGAGCTGAAGCATATTGACGGAATGGGAAGTGATCTGCATAGAGCAAGCCTAGGGTCTCTTTAGCTCTTTCAAAGAGGTAAGTTTTATTGTTCTGGAAGGGATGCATCCTTCTGATATCTACATCCCAAAGATCAAAGGGAGGTTCGCCAGCTTCCATCCACTCGGACAGAGCTTTGCCGGCGCCACCTGCAGATTGAATACCAATGGAGTTAAATCCGCATGCCAAGAAGAAATTCTTCAGATTCGTTGCTTCACCAAGTAAATATCTATTATCTGGTGTGAAACTTTCTGGTCCATTGAAAAATAACTGTATCCCTGATGTCTCTAATATTGGAAGGCGTTTAACCGCTTTATTTAGAATTGGTTCGAAGTGCTCAAAATCATCTGGCAACTGATCGAAGCAGAATTCATCGGGTATACCATNGTGACCCCATGGCTTTGCAATTGGCTCAAAGGCGCCTATTAAGANNTTCCCTGCGTCCTCTTTGTAATACGTGCACTCGTCAGGAATTCTTAAAACTGGTAGATCGCTTTGCAAGCCTCTTATTGGCTCAGTTACTGCGTAAAAATGCTCATTGGCGTGTAGCGGAATATCAACCCCGGCCATTTTACCCACTTCGCGGCCCCACATACCGGCGCAATTTACAACATATTCTGACTTGATTTTTCCTTGAGGCGTTTCAACACCTACCACCCTGCCATTCTCAATGTCTATATTCGTCACCTTTGTATTCTCAAAAAAAGACACCCCATTCAAACGAGCGCCCTTAGCCAACGCCAAAGCGATATTCGAAGGATCGGCTTGCCCGTCACTTGGAAGAAAAATACCCCCTACAGCATCGTCGACAAATAACATTGGGTAGCGTTTTTTAATCTCATTGTTAGAAAGTATCTCGGTTTCAAGACCAAAGTTTCTTGCCATCGATGCCCCGCGACGAAGCTCTTCAAAACGCTCCTCTGTCAAAGCCAGGGATAAGGAACCATTTCTTTTATAACCCGTAGCAATTCCCGTTTCACTCTCCAAATTATTGTAGAGCTCAGTCGAATACATTGCTAACTTGGTCATATTAAGAGTAGCGCGAAGTTGGCCAATTAGACCAGCGGCGTGCCAAGTCGTCCCACTCGTAAGCTGTTTTCGCTCTAACAGAACAATATCCTGCCACCCCAATTTGCTAAGGTGGTAGGCGACAGAGCATCCTATTACCCCTCCTCCGATAATGACGACTTTTGCTTGTTTGGGCAGATGATCCATTTTTTTCCTATAAATTGAAATTTTTAATCACTACACCACCTCAGACAGGATTAGATTCAAGCTGTTTGCAACTTGGTTCTATTTTTTCGGAACCTAATAAAAAGGCTACTCACAATTATAAGATGGATAACATTGAATGCAAAACCGCCAATAAAAGCAAATTTATACGTACCAGTCACATCAAATATGTGACCTGCCATTGACCCGCCAATCGCCATACCAATGCCAGCCACTAAATATTGCGCAGCGACGCGCCATCCAACTTGGTTAATCGGGAACCACAGTCGTATTATTAGCGGATAGCAGGGCATAATGCCGGCAAAACCTAAACCAAAAAGAGCTGCAGCTATATATAAACTAAAGAGTGTGTCGACTGCAGCGAATACAAGCAACATGGTCGCTTGACTAGCCGAACCAATTAGCAAAGTAACCACTGGCCCAATTCTATCTGACAACATGCCGAAAGCAATCCTGCTAAAGAAGGCAACTCCCATAAGCACCGACATCAACCGAGCTGCATGAGCAGCCGAATGTCCGAGGTCTGTACCGTAGCTGACCAAATGCACAACGGGCATTGCCATTGCAGAACAACAGCAAAGCACCGCAAACCATAGCAAGACTTGCAATGTCCACGGAGAAATNCCCTGTGATGACTCATCGATAATCTTTGTTGACTTTATCTCAGTTTGTTTATTTTGCACCGGAGGGCGTTTTCTTATAAGCCAGACTAGTGGAAGCATGACGCATAATGCAAAAATCGCAAAATATAGAAATGTTTGCCGCCAGCCAAATAAGTCATTCGAATATTGAAATAGAGGGGGCCATATAACACCTGCAAGGCCCTGTCCCGAAGCAATAATGGCTACCGCCAATCCACGACGGCGATCAAACCACTTCATCCCATTTGCAACAAGAGGAGCAATCATTGCCGACTTGCCGAGTAAACCAATAAGGAGACCATTAGCAACCCATAACGTCCAACGGCCTTCCGTAAAACTCACCATAAAAGCACCAAATGCGATCATCAGAGAACCAAATAGTGCTGGTTGCCATATCCCTTTTCGATCCATCCAAAGACCCATTAAGATACCGCCGACACCAGCTCCCAACATCATTAAAGAGTATGCAAATGAAGGCACCCAACGCAGCGTGTCAAGATCGGCAGCAATTGGTTTTAACGATACAAAAAGTATGTTTGGGGCCCCGAGGCCTATGGTGTTAAGAATAAGAGAGCAAAAGATAACGACCCAGCCGTATGGGGTCTCAATGCTCTCTTTCTGATAGGAATTCATCTACTTTTTTCCTCAACTAATTTAGCTGTTCAATCAACCCCAACAAACTATTTAGACGCGAGCTAATTATTAGTTGCGGAAATCCGTCGCAATTTAATATACCTTTAATCCTGTAGCAATACACACCCGGAAATAAACAGCTAGCAAAAACGTTTTCTATGTTAGTGTTAAAAAAACAAGGACAGACCTTTTACCTAAGTGCCCAGTAGAGGAACGTTAATTCTCAATATAAAAGTATGGAGTTTTCTTATGACAATAGGGTTTAGAATTTTAGAACGGAAAAAAAAGGTCGCTCTAAACATAGCAAAAGAGTTTCTTACCCTCCCAGTTGCAAATGTAAGTGACAGCATGTGGCGTCTCACGGCTGGTGGATCAAGATTACGACCGATGCACAAATCAGGTCAGATGGCAGGTCCTGCACTTACAGTGAAGTCGCGGCCAGGTGACAATCTTATGTTGCATAAGGCGATTGATATGGCAGAGCCTGGAGATATTATCGTTTGTGATGCTGGAGGCGACCTTACAAACTCTTTGATGGGCGAACTCATGCTTGCACACGCAATAAAACGAGGCGTGGGTGGTTTTGTACTCGATGGCGCTGTGAGGGATGTGGAAGCATTCTTGGAGGTAAATTTGCCAGTTTTCGCCGCTGGCGTTAGCCACCGCGGCCCTTATAAGGACGGCCCTGGAGAGATAAATGTTTCCGTGGCAATTGACGGAATGGTCATAGAACCTGGTGATTTAGTTATAGGTGACTGGGACGGCGTTCTGTCTATACCTCTTGACGATGTAGAGAGCATTCTTAAAAAGACTAATGAAAAGCAGGCTGCTGAGGCGGTAGATATGGCAAAAATTGAAGCCGGTGAGTGGGATCGCTCATGGGTAGATAAGACGCTTAAAGATCGTGGCTGTATAATGCCCTAACTAAAAAGCATCTGGTGCACGCTATACTTAATGTTTTTTATTTAAGTATTGCCCGCCTACTATCTAGAAATTCTTCGAAAGCTGAAACTGCAAAGTCTATATCTGCATCCGTCATAGGGAGAGACAGATTCATCATCCCCCTTCTCGCATGATATACACCCAGTTTTAACATGTCCAAATGCATTAAATCGCCTTTTCTGCTAGAGACAGGGTCTGTATGCGGTCGCTCCATCGGGATATCGGTAAAATGAACGTTGTTCATCGACCCAAGCCCAGTAACTTGGATAGGGAGACCTCGTTCCTGAATAGTTTTATTAAGACGAGCTCTAAAAACATCCCCTTTTTTATTTAGTTCGATACAAGCTTCCGGTGTAAAAAGCTGAGTTAAGCCAGCAAGTCCTGCGGTCATGGTCATGATATTATTATTGAATGTACCAGCGTGCCGCCAAGCATTTTTGGATCTTGGATTAAAACCCTCCATTATATCCGAACGTCCACCAAATCCACCAAATGATACACCACCACCCAAATATTTTCCTAACGTGATTAAATCTGGCTTGATATTAAGTTCACCATGCATTCCCCCAGGCGCTAGTCTAGATGTCATAACTTCATCAAAGATTAAAAGGCTACCCGCATCGCTGGTGCATTGTCTAAGACATTGTA
>FUFK010038661.1_pt1 | contig 27723 bp, 51 predicted proteins | sample 1021851 | NCBI WGS metagenome assembly FUFK01 (sample SAMEA51879418, study PRJEB19060) | metagenome
ATTATGAAAGCTTTAGATAAAGATGGTAATAAAGTATTTAAAATTGAAGATAAGATTACTCTTATGCACAAATCAGACCCTGATGTCCTNACAAGGATTGCACAGAAAATGGTTCAAGCACCCTCTATTGACGAGTTAAAAAAAAAATAAAAAATTTCCCTGAAATTAGGAATTTACTTACACTAGCAGATAGATTAAAAATAACNTTACACCAAATTTTACAAATGGAAGTTTGGGAGTATAATCATTGGTTAGCTTATCTTANGTATNGAAGCTGATGANCATAANNAAGCNATAAANANAGCAAAANACAAGTAATGGCACAAAATTTAAAAATAAATATAACTGCAAAAGATAAAACACAACAAGCTTTTCAAGGTGTAAGAGGAANNTTAANAGGTTTAAAAGATTCTATCTTTTCAGTTCAAGGTGCATTAGTAGGTCTTGGTGGTGGTCTAGCAATTAGATCAATTATAGGAACAGGAAGAAGTATTGAGGACTTACAAGTAAGATTAAAACAATTATTCGGTTCAACAGAAGAAGGTGCTAAAGCTTTTGACGTAATGGCAAACTTTGCATCTAAAGTTCCATTTTCACTTGAGCAAATTCAACAAGCTTCAGGAAACTTAGCAGTTGTTGCTGGAGACGCAAATCAATTATCAAAGATATTAGAGATTACAGGTAATGTTGCATCAGTAACAGGACTAGACTTTGCTACAACAGCAGAACAAATACAAAGATCGTTTGCTGGTGGTATAGCTTCAGCAGATATATTTAGAGAACGTGGTGTAAGAGATTTATTAGGATTTAGTGCTGGTGCTACTGTTTCAGCAGAAGAAACAATAAAAGCTTTTGAAAAAGTATTTGGTAAAGGTGGTAGATTTGGAAAAGCAACAGATGAATTAGCAAATACATTTACAGGTACTTTATCAATGTTAGGTGATAAATTATTTAACTTCAAAAGAGGTGTAGCTGGTGAAGGTTTCTTTGACCAACTGAAAAAAGAATTTAAAGATTTAAACCAATTTATAGAAGATAATTCAGAAGAATTTGAAGCAATAGGTAGAGCAATAAGTAAAGTTTTAACTGTTGCTGTCAAAGCATTTGCTAGTGCAGTAAGAGCAGTTGGAAAAGCTGTTGGCTTTTTGCGAGATCAAGTAAATAAAATTAAAAGATTATTAGGTATGGAGATACCTATTGAAATTGAAAAAAGTGTAGAAGCAGTAGAAGAAGTAAATGTTGAACTAGTAAAACAACAAACTTTATTTCAAAAAATAGCTGAGGGTATTAAGAAACAAAATGATGCTTTCGATTTATCAAAAGAAATAGTTGGTCAAATAACTAAAAATGTAAGTTCAATTTCTAAATCAATCGCTGAATCTATTGTTCTTGGTAAGGAATTAAACGCAACATTGAGACAATTAGCACAACAAATATTAGTTAATATTATTGCAAAGACTATTGAAAGGATTGCTTTATTAGGTATTGAAAAAGCATTACAGATTATTCTTAACAATAAAGAAGCAGAAAAAGATAATTTAATTAGATCACAAAACTCAAATCTAAAAAAACAAATTGCTCTACAAGCTACTTTAAATGCTATGGGTGGTGGTGGTGGTGGATTTAATCCTTTGGCATTATTAGGGTTTGGTAGATCAAGAGGTGGTGCAGTAGCAAAAGGACAACCTGTAATAGTTGGCGAAAGAGGTGCTGAAATGTTTGTACCAAATCAAACAGGACAAATAACACAATCAGCTAGAGGAAGAGGTGGAAGTCCTGTAAATGTTAATTTTGCAATAACAACTTTAGATGCAACAGGATTTCAAGATATGTTAGTTCAAAATAGAGGAACAATATCTAATATAATAAATCAAGCTGTTAATGAGAGAGGTGGAAATAATTTAGTATAATGAGTGGTGCTTTTCCTATATCTAATTCTAAGTTCTCAACAATGGGCATTAAGTCTATTCAAAAGACTTTAATATCTAAATCAGATAGTGGTAAAAAATTAGCAAGGCAAATAGATGGTCAAAGATTTGGATTTACAGCAGAAATTATAACAGGAAAAAGATCAGATGTTTATGGAGAACTAATGGGATTTATTATTAAACAAAGATCAGGNAAAGAAAATTTTACAATTATCCCACCTGAGATTGAAGATGCTAGAGGTTCTGAAACAGGAACAGTTCTAGTGAACGGAGTTCACGCAGTTGGTGATACAACAATAGCAATGGACGCATTTGCTGGTGATGGTGCAGGTAGATTTAAGACGGGAGACTTTATTAAATTTGCCTCGCACGATAAAGTTTATATGGTTGTTGCTGATGTAACTTCAAGTTCCAATGCGGCTACTGTTACTATTGAACCACCTCTTACAACAGCATTAGCAGATAACTCAGTTGTCACTTATGACAATGTTCCTTTTACAGTTTATTTAACATCAGATATTCAAGAGTTTGGAGTAGTGGGTTCTGATAAAGATGGTAATTTACTTTATAGTTTTCAGTTTGATGTTGAGGAAGCTTTGTAATGAAATATTTGGTAAGGCATTGGATAACTGTTGATATGATAGCAGAAGAAGTTATAGATGGAGAAAATGTTGATTTAAAAACAAACAATATAGGAAAACACGAAGAACCATCTGATAAAGCAACTTATATCGTGTCGGATTATGTTAAAGTAAGAAGGAGAACAATAGAAGATTATGACGAGAAGTCTAACGACAGCAGTAAAGAACGAATTAGCAACAGATGATATTAGACCAATCCATCTTATTACAATCGGTTTTGGTAGCCCTGTTAATATTACTGATTGTTCATTTCCATTAACAAGTTCAGTATCAGGTTCTAGTGTAACCTATTCTTCTTCTGATTTTATTTTAGGAATTTCTAACTTTACAGAAGAAACTGATATAACTAAAACATCTATCAATTTAACTTTATCAGGTGCAGATCAAACTTTTATTTCTACTTGTTTAAATGAAAATGTTGTCAATGATAGTGTAGATATTTTTAGAGGATTTTTAAATGATAGCAATGCTCTTATAGCTGATCCTTTTCTTTTATATTCAGGTCAAATTGATACTTTTGCTATTAATGAAAATAAAAATGAAAGTACAGTAGCACTACAAATAGTTTCTCATTGGGCAGACTTTGANAAAACCAATGGTCGAAAAACAAATAATACATCACAACAAAGGCTTCTCAGCAAAGATTTTTTAGTACAGATNTTGGTATGGATTTTTCAAGTCAAACAGTACNNGANATNAAGTGGGGNAGAGCATAATGCCTTTTAACAAAATATTTAGAGCAGTAGCAAAAGTAGTAACAGCACCACTTAAAATTGTTTCAAAAGCTTTTTCTTGGATAGCACCCAAACCACCTGAAATACCTGACTTTGGAACAACAGAATTTGATGATTTTGAAAAAGGTATTCTTTTAAATAAACAATCTAATGACGCAAATGTTCCTGTAATTTATGGAACAAGATTAGTTGGTGGAACAAGAGTCTTTATGGAAACATCAGGCACAACTAATACTTTTTTATATATGGCTATTGTTCTTGCAGAGGGAGAAATAAATGATATTACAGAAATTAGGATTGATGATAAAGCTGTTACTTGGTCAGGAGATTTAGCAGATAACACACAAAGAACAGTTGGAAGTGGAGATAGTAATTTTTATAAAGATAGTGCAAGTTTAATTACAGTAGAACCTCATTATGGAACAGACGGACAATCAGCATCAACTTTATTATCTACTTTATCAAGTTGGGGAAGTAATCATAAATTATCAGGATTAGCATATTTAGCTTTAAGATTTACTTGGAATCAAGACGCATTTAGTTCAATTCCAAAAGTCCAAGCAGTAGTGCAAGGAAAAAAAGTTGTAACTTTAGCATCTAACTTATCTGAAGAAACTGCTAGTTTTTCAAGTAATCCAGCTTTTTGCTTATTAGATTATTTAAGAAATACAAGGTATGGAAAAGGTATAGCAACAGCAGACATAGACTTACAAAGTTTCTATGATGCTTCACAAGTTTGCGTAACACAAGTAACACCTTATTCAGGTGGTTCAGATATAAACATATTTGATTGCAATGCTGTGTTAGACACATCAAAAAAAATTATAGACAATGTTAGAACTTTATTAAGTGGTTGTAGAGGTTATCTTCCTTATACATCAGGCAAATATAAATTAATAATTGAAACAACAGGATCGGCAAGTATTACTTTAACAGAAGATGATATTGAAGGTGGATATACTTTAAATAGTGAAAATAAAAATGATAAATATAATAGAGTTATTGTATCATTTATTAATCCAGCTAGAAATTATCAAGTAGATGAAGTTCAATTTCCACCAATAGATGATTCAGGTTTAACAAGTGCAGATCAACACGCAACAATGAAAACTGCTGATGGTGGTTTTTTATTAGAGGGAAAATTTGACGTGCAGACAATTACGTCTCCGTATCAGGCAGAAGAAATGGCAGAAGTAATATTAAGAAGATCAAGAGAAGCTTTAAAACTTGATATTAATGTTGCTGGAGATGGTTATGATTTAGCCATAGGTGATATTGTTAATATTACCCATTCATCATTAGGTTTCTCAGCAAAAGCATTTAGAGTATTAGCCATAACTTTTAATGAAGATTTTTCATTAGGTTTGACACTTGTAGAATATCAAGCATCACATTATACTTGGGCTTCTAAAGCACAAGTTTCCTCAACACCTAGTACAACACTTCCAAACCCTTTTGTTATTCAACCACCAGCTTCAGTTACTTTAACAGATACATTAGTTGAGTATAATGACGGAACAGTTATTGTAGCATTAGATGTAGCTGTCGGTGCTTCTCCTGATAGTTTTGTAGATTTCTACCAAGTAGAATATAAATTAAGTACCGATTCTAATTTTATAATATATGCACAAGGTTCAGGATTAAATCATAGAGTTTTAAATGTAATAGACCAAAAAATTTACAATGTAAGAGTTAAAGCTGTAAATAGTTTTGGAGTATCATCAAGTTATGTATCAGCAACAAGAACTATTGTAGGTGCAATAGAACCACCAAGTGATGTAGAGGATTTTGCTTGTAATATTGTAGGACAAGAAGCACATTTAGGTTGGACTCAAATATCTGATCTTGATTTAGCATTTTATAGTTTAAGATATAGTGAAGAAACTGATGGAACTGCTGATTGGCAAAACTCAGTAGCTTTAGTAGAAAAAGTATCAAGACCAGCAACCTCTATTTCAGTACCAGCAAGAGCAGGAACATATCTTATAAAAGCAGTTGATAAATTAGGAAATTTTAGTTCAAATGCTACTGCTGTTATTTCCAACGTAACAAGCACATTAAATTTTAATGCTGTTGCTACACAATCAGAACACCCTAGTTTTTCAGGAACTTTAACAAATACAGTTATTACTGATGATGCTATTGAATTAGATTCTTCTGAATTGTTTGATAGTGCTTCAGGAAATTTTGATGATGAAACAACTAGATTTTTTGATTCAGGTGTTGCTAATGCTGATTTTCTTTCAAGTGGTAATTATCAATTTGCAGATGTTATTGATATTGGTGCAAAACATACTGCTAGAATTACTGCATCATTAACGCAGACTTCAGATAATCCTGACGATTTATTTGATAATAGAAGTGGTGATTTTGATGATGCTAAGTCTAACTTTGATGGAGATACACCAGCTAATGCAAATGCACATATAGAAATAGCAACTTCTGATGATAACTCTACGTTTACATCTTTTCAAAACTTTGTAATAGGAGATTACACAGCGAGATATTTTAAATTTAGAGTTGTTTTAATTTCAAGAGATAATGCTTCTACTCCAAGAGTAACTGCTGTAAGTGTAACTATTGATATGCCTGATAGAATTTTTAGTGGAAATGATATATCTTCAGGTGCTGGAACTAAAACAGTAACATTTACAAATCCTTTTAAAACTGCTAATTATGCAGTTGGAATTACAGGGCAAGGAATGGCAACAGGAGATTTCTTTTTAGTAGAAAGTAAAACAATTAATGGATTTAACGTAACCTTCAAAAATTCAAGTGGTTCAGCAATTTCAAAAACTTTTGATTTTATTGCAAAAGGTTTCTAAAAGGAGTATAAACCGAATATGGCACAACACGATTACGATATAGCAAACGCATCATTTCCAACAGTTAGATCAGACATTAATAGTGTTTTATCTGCAATTAACTCATCTAATTCAGGTTCATCAAGACCAAGTTCTGCAACAACAGGAACAATTTGGTTAGACACAACATCAGCATCTAGTCCTACTCTAAAATATTATGATGGTGCTGGAGATATATCTCTTGCAACTTTAGATCATTCAGCAAATACAGTTAATTGGTTAGACAGTACAGTTGTTGCAGATTTAGTAGGAGATACCTCTCCTCAATTAGGTGGAGATTTAGACACAAATTCTTTTAATATAAAAATAGATGATGCACACTTTATTGCAGATGATGATGGAAATGAACAAATAATATTTCAAAAAACAGGGTCAGCAGTAAATGAATTAGAAGTTACAAATGCGGCAACAGGCAATCCACCTATTCTTGGTGCAAGTGGAGAGACAAATGTTGATTTACATATTAAACCAAAAGGTTCAGGAGAAGTTGTTATAGGAACAGGTGCGGCTTCAGCAACTTTAACAACAAGTGGAACACACGATTTAGTTTTAGATACAAATAGTGGAACAAACTCAGGAAACATAACGATAACTGATGGTGCAAATGGAAATATAGATTTTACGACTAATGGTACAGGTGCAATTAAATTTAACGATTTAGCATATATTCCACAACAAGCATTAACATCATCTTCAAATGCAGTAGCTTGGGATTCACAAGCTAAAGCAAATGCCTATCATCAGACATCAGAAAATACTACTTTTTCTGCACCAAGTAATGCAGTAGAGGGTGCTTTTATTTGTGTTGAAATTAATTACAATGGAAGTCATACGATTGCTTGGAATACTGTATTTGAGTTTTCTGCTTCAACAGAACCAACTGAAACTGCAACAGATGGAAAAACAGATATTCATATTTTTAGATATAATGGTGCGATATGGCAAGAAGTGGGCAGAACAATGAATTTAAGTGAAAGTTAAAATATGTGGGCATTAGTAGAAGATAACGAAATAACAAAAATTATTAATAAACCAAAAGGTTTAGTGATAGGAGATACTCGTCATTCAAGAAAAATATTTGAATTATGGAGTAAGGAAGAAAGAGAAGCTATTGGAATTTATGAAGTAATCTTTGACAATTCAAATAAAAAAGATGAAGAATATTACATTAATACTAATCAATCTTTTGACTATGCAGACGGAGAAGTTATTTCAAGTTATGGTAGTGCAACACCAAAAGAATTAGATGATAGAAATGCAACAGATCAAAATGGAGTAGAACTTGATCCAATTTTTGTTATTGAAGGATTAAAAACTAAACACAAAAAAATTATAAAACAACAAGCATCAGGATTATTAGCACCAACAGATTGGTATGTATTAAAAGCAATAGATGTAGAAGATTATTCAGTACCAAGTAATGTATCAACTTTTAGAACTAACGTAAGAACAAGATCAAATGAAATGGAAACTGCCATTGACAATGCAAGTGATGTAGATGCTTTAAAAGCACTATATGAATATACTGAACAAGCTGACGGTTCATTTGCAAGACCATTAGGAGAATTTCCAACATTGGAGATTTAATGATTCCAATTCTTTCAGGCAACGTAGCATCAGCTTTACCAAGTGGTTATGAAGTAGCAAACTCTTGTAGGTTTAATAGTGCTGATAGTGCACAACTTTCAAAAAGTGTTGGCAGTTCTGCTACTACTAAATATACATTATCTTTATGGGTTAAAAGAGGACTTATAACTAACGGAACAGGTACGGGTCAAAGATTTTTTACTTCAACAGGTGGTAGTGGTTTAGGAGATACTTATTTTAGATTTAATACTGATGACACAATAGAAATTTCAGGACACGGATCAAGTGCATCAACAGGTGGATATGTAATTACAAATAGAGTTTTTCGTGATCCTACGGCTTTTATGCACATAGTAATAAGATATGACTCAACCGAATCTTCTGCAAACGACAGGTTCAGACTATACATTAATGGAGTAGATGAAAGAACTGTTGGTGGTTATTCAACAAGTACAATGCCAAATTCAAGTGTAGCAGATAATATTACGGCAAGTGGTAATACAATTCGAATTGGTGCAACAGCTTCAGCTCAATATTTTGATGGCTATTTAACAGAAATTCATTTTTCAGAAGGGCAATCTTATGCTCCTACAGAATTTGGAGAGTATAACGAAGATTCTCCTACAATATGGCAACCAAAAAAAGCAGACATATCTTACGGAACTTCAGGATTTCATTTAGACTTTGAAGATAGTTCTAATATGGGTAATGACGCAAATGGTGGAACAGATTTTACAGAAACTAATATAGCCGCAACAGATCAAGCAACAGATACTTGCACAAATAATTTTTCTACTTTAAATCCTTTAGCCACATCTTCTCTTAATAGTTTATCAGAGGGTAGTTTAAAAGTAACAGGAAATTCATCTTCAAATGATGGGGAAACTTTTAGTACGTTTGTAATGCCTAATGCTACGGCTAAATGGTATTGGGAAATAAAATGTACTAATAAACAATCTACTTCAAATCCTAAATTAGGTTTTATACAAGCAAGTAAAGGTTTTAGATTAAGAAATGGTGGTGATGGATATGGTGGTGCGGCAAGTGGAGATTTAGATATTATGGTAAGACCAGACGGAAAAACACTTGAAAATGGTTCGACAAGTGGTTCAGCAGTAATTAATACTTATGACTCAGGAGATATTTTGTCTTTTGCTTTAGATAGTGTAAATGGTGCTTTTTATGTAGGGATTAATGGAACTTGGCAAACTTCTGGAGACCCGACTTCTGGTTCTAGCAAAACTGGTGCTATTAAAACTTGGACAACAACAGATAGTAAATGTGATGAAGGACAAGCAGTATGTATAGGAAGTTTTAATGGAAGTATAGCTGAAGCAAATTTTGGTTCTCCATCTTTTGCAATATCATCAGGCAACGCAGATGGAAATGGATATGGCAATTTTGAATACAGCGTCCCTTCGGGGTACCTTTCTTTATGCACAAAAAATTTAGGAAGTGATGGAGGTTAAATGGCAGTTTATACAACAATAGATAATCCTGAACTTTTTTTTCAATGTAAGACTTATAGTGGAGATGGAACAGCAATAGGTAGTGGTGGACAAGCTATTACTTTAGATGGTTCTGAAGATATGCAACCCGATATAGTCTGGGTTAAATCCCGTACAGATAGCCAAAACCACAATCTTAGCGATTCTGTTCGTGGTGGAACAAAAACAATTTATGTTAATAGTAGTTATTTTCAAGAAACTAAAACTGAAGCCATAGCTTCTTTTCAATCAGATGGTTTTACAGTAGGAAATTGGGAACAAGTAAATGATTCAGGAGATACATTTGTTGCTTGGTGTTGGAAAGCTGGAACATCATTTACTAATGACGCAAGTTCAACAGGAATAGGAACTATTGATAGTGCTGGAAGTTTTAATAACTCTAATGGCGTGTCCATATTTACGTACACGGGAACGGGAAGTGCGGCTTCTTTAAAACACGGATTATCATCTGCACCTTCGGTTTTTGTTATTAAAAATTTATCTTCTGCTTCAACTGATTGGCGTTCTTTTACAGAAATGACAGGTAGTGGAAGTCAATTATCTTGGAGTCAGAACTCTCCTCCTGATAGTGGTAATACTGCAATGTGGAACTCAACATCTCCAACAAGTTCAGTTTTAACTATTGGTACTCACGGAAATGTAAATACAAGTAGTGATAATTTTGTTGGCTATTGTTTTTCACAAAAACAAGGATTTGCTAAAATGGGAACCTATTTTGGTAACGGCTCAACCGACGGAACATACCAGCATCTCGGTTTTCGNGCNNCTTNNATNATGGTGAAAAATTTAGCCGCAGGTACTACTTTTGATTGGAACATTTGGGATAACAAACGATTTGGTTGTAATGGAAAACAACCTACACTTTTTGCTAATTTAACTAATTCTGAAGATACTGAATATGCAAGACTAGATATTTTGGCTAATGGATTTAAAACAAGAATTAATAATGGTCAGTTGAATACAAATGGACACGAATATTTTTTTATGGCTTTTGCAGAATCTCCTTTTGTTAATTCTAATGGTGTGCCAAACAACGCAAGGTAATAATGCAACTATCCAAACATTTTAAATTAGAAGAATTTGAGAAATCAATGACAGCTACTCGTAAGGGTATAGAAAATAAAGCTGGATCAGGAGAAATAAAAAATCTTACTGATGTTTGTTATAATATATTAGAACCTGTAAGAGCCAAGTTTGATAAACCTATTATTATAACTTCAGGTTATAGATCAGAAGAACTATGTGAAGCAATCGGTAGTAAAAAAACATCACAACACGCAAAAGGACAAGCAGTAGATTTTGAAATTGCTGGTGTCTCTAATTTACAAGTAGCATTATGGATTAACAATAACTGCGACTTTGACCAACTTATTTTAGAATATTGGAAAGAAGAAGATAATGACCCTAATTCAGGTTGGGTGCATTGTAGTTTTGCAGAGGGTAGTAATAGAAAACAAGTATTAACATTTAATGGAAAAAAATATATAAATGGATTACCTGACGCAAAATGGTCAGATGGAAAACTACAAAACTAATAGGAGAATAATATGCCTTATCACTATGGACACGGAAAAGATAAGAAAAGAAAAAATAAACCCAAAAAAAGTAAAATGGGTAAAAGAAGAAAAAGAAGATAATGGTTAAGGTCGCATCAATTAAGAATATTATTAAAGACCTAAAACCAAGACAACAAAAAACTATGAAAACACACGCAAGACATCATAGTTTAAAACATATGCGAAGTATGGCTAGGTCGTTAAAAAATGGTAGCACGTTTGCTTCTGCTCATACTAAAGCAATGAGGTCAGTTGGTAAATGAGTGGATTTACAACAACAGCTACATTAGCTGAAATGATTGATAAAAGACCAATGAAAAAACGGAGAAGAAGAAGTGGCAAGAAAAAGAAAAAGAAGAAAAGTACCAAAAGATAAAGCAACAGATTTGCCTAAAAAATATCTATCAGGACTCAAAGGTGGAAAAAGATCAGCTAGAGCAAGTTTAATTAAATCTATGTCAGCTTTATATAAATCAGGTGCTAGAATACCAGCATCTATGTTTAAGGCGAGGAGAAAATAATGGCAGTTAAAAGAAAACCTTTATCTAAACAAGTTATCTCTACATTAAGAGCAAAAGCAAAGACTAGAAAAAACATAACATTAGGTCAGTTAAAAAAGGTTTATAGGAGAGGTCAAGGTGCTTTTTTATCTGCTGGTTCAAGACCTCGTACATCTATGGCTAGTTGGTCTATGGGTAGAGTAAATAGTTTTTTAAGAGGAAGTAGAAAACACGATCTTGATTTAAGACGAAAAAGACGTAAAAGGTAGTTATGAAAAAGCCAACTACTACAAATGAAAAGTTTATAGAGATTGATGGTAGAATAAAACTACTTCATCAAAAGATTCATACTATTGAAACGAATCATCTTAAACATATGCAAAGAGATATAGATAGAATTTTGTATCTGATTTGTGGTGTAGGTCTAGCTGTAATATCCCAATTCCTTTACATTATTGCTAATTAATAGTACAAGTAAAACTTGTATGAATCATAAAAGAATTTTAGTTATCTCTGATATGCATATTCCATATCACCATAAAGATTCAATAAATTTTCTTAAAGAAATAAAAAAACAATTTAAACCTGATACAGTTATTAACATTGGCGATCTATTAGACTTCCACGCAATATCAATGCACACACACGACCCTGATTTATTTTCTGCTGGACACGAATTAAAAGAAGCTAGAAAATATGTAAAAGAATTAGAAGCTTTGTTTCCAAGAGTAACAGAAGTAGATAGCAACCACTCTAGCTTAGTTTATAGACGTGCTTTGAAGTTTGGTATGAGCAAAGAATTTTTAAAAGATTATGGAGATTTTTTAGGAACTAGACATTGGAAGTGGATTGATGATTTAACTATTAAAATGTCAAATGGTCAAAAATGTTTTTTTACACACGGAAGATCGGCAGATGTATTAAAAGTTTCTCAAACTATGGGTATGTCAGCAGTTCAAGGTCATTATCATACCAAGTTTTTAGTAAGCTGGTGGGCTAATCCTGATAATCTATTTTTTGCAATGAATGTAGGTTGTTTAATAAATCAAAAGTCTATGGCATTTGCATATGCAAAGAATTTTAAAACAAGGTTCATTTTGGGTTGTTCTATTATAATTGATGGAATACCTAAATTACTGCCATTAGTATTAAATAAAAAAGGTGATTGGATTGGCAAGATAGTATGAAGAAGAAATGCTGTGGAAAGTATGCTTTAAAAGGCGAGAGAGCAACGGAGAGTGCCTTAGATAGNCAAGTGGGTAGCACCCAACACTATAAAGATTTTAAAATACAACCTATTGAATTTATAACTGCTAACAAGCTTAGTTTTATNCANGGNAATGTTATTAAGTACATCTGTCGTTATGATAAAAAAAATGGTAAAGAAGATATTGATAAAGCAATACACTATTGCGAATTATTAAAGGAGTTAGAATAATGTGGTTTAGTGCAATTAAAATGGCAATAAGTGCTGGTAGCCATATCTATAAAAAAAGAGCAGAAACTAAAATGCGTATGGCAGACGCACAATATCTCCACGCAGAAAAAATGGCTAAAGGAGAGGAAGCATATCAAGGCAAACTTTTAGAAGCTAGACAAAACGACTACAAAGACGAGATTGTTTTATTAATCCTCACGTTGCCCATCTTGGTACTCGCATATGGAGTTTGGTCAGACGATCCTGAAGCTATGGCAAAGATTAACTTATTCTTTGAACATTTCCAAGCACTTCCAAGTTGGTTCACTAATTTGTGGATTTTAGTATGTGCGAGTATTTTTGGAATTAAAGGTACTCAGATATTCCGTAACGGGAAAAAATAATTTAATTTAATCTCAAATATCTATATTGTGAAGTATGAGTAACGAAATAGATTTTGTGATAACTGAACTNACTGTTGAAATATTGACTAATAACAATATGGGTAAAGCTAGTTTTATTTTTATAGATCAGACTCCACATTTTCCAAAAGTAAATAGAATGCTTAACCAAATAGATGAAAAGGAAGATGCTTTTATTGGTAATTATAGTATCTCAACAACTGAGATTACTGAGAATACAGATATATCAAGCTTAGATTTTATTACTCACTAAGCAATAGATAAACATAGAACACCATCAAAGAACACATAACAATATAAACTGTGCATATAGATATAACTTTAGCCCAATTTATTTTCTCTTTTTCTNTTTGATAATGACCNTTGTTATCTANNTATAGTTTTGTCATTTANCCCTCTTGTTTNTTCATNANTGTTAAATCTCTTTTNANTTCACTTTGTTTGAGACTCGCATATCTATCAAGNTTNTTATAATGCAGTTTAGCTTTGATAAGATTACTTTCAGCATCAGCATAATGCTTCACTATGTTTGTATATTCTTGATCTGTCCTAGCTTTATGTTCTGCTTCTATAACAGTTTTAGAATCAAGTTTATATTTTAAGAAAAGCTTACTAAATACAGCTTTCTTTCCTTCATCTAATACTATGGATTTACCCTGCCACTCTTTCCATTCTCTACTAGCTTTTTCTAATTCTAAATATACTTGCTTACTGTTTAAATGTTCAAATGTTTCTACCATATTATGACTCCTGTTATAAATCCTATTAAAAACCAAATAATTTCTTGTCTATAATACAAGTACCAAAACTCTAACTTTTCTTTTATTTTACGGGTATTCATATAAATCCTTTATTAGTTCTTCGTCATCTTTTACTTTTGCTCTTAGGTCTTTAACTTCTTGCTCTAGTCTAGTTAATCTTACTCTTAACTGACCATTTATTGTTTTGTGAGATTTATTCATAGTAGTTAAACGATCTATTGTGTTTTGAAGTTCTGCGTTATGCTCTTTAAACATTTTATTATTTTTATTTAAAACTTTACATTCAAACTCTAAATCTTTAATTTTAACTTCCAAGTCTAAATCTCCTCTATGCTCTCTATCCATAAATTAAAATGGTATCTCATCATCTAATTCTCTCATAGACTTATGATCTTCCATAGTAACAGGTTGTGCATNTTCAGGTGCAGATGGTTGGGCTTGTGTCATTGCAACTGCTGTATATTGTGGCATAGCTTGACCGATAGGTTTCATACCATCAACATTTCTTGATTGGTAATTATCTTTTACAAAATACCAAATAAACTTTCTTTGCATATTAGAATGTGTGTACTTGTCCATTCTATCAGACTCTAAATCAACAGAACCTAATTTTAAAACATAACCTTGCTTTACTTTTTCTACAACGTGCTTCTCATTTAACCAATTAGCAAATTGATAAGTTGAGTATTTTCTGCCTGTAAGGGTATCTCTAAACATAGTCTTACTTGATGCTTGGTATTCAAATTTAGGTGATGTTTTACCTGTTGGTTTTAAATAGACCTCTAAAGCTACAAAAGCTTCTCTTTGTTTATTATACATTTGCTTTATTCTCCTTTTTCCATTTTTTTAAGTCGTCTTTAAATTTACTTTCCATATCGTCTAAATAAGTAATAGCTTGGAAAGCTTTAAAATATTCTTTAGCTTTTACAATATACATTGAAACCTCTTTTTCAGGTTCTTTTGGTATATTAACAATGGCTAGTTTTTGTATTTTAAAGTTTGTAGTTTCTTCAATAAATCGTCTATACATTTCTACTTGAATTGGTTGATCAAAACTATAATCTTTACTTGTTTTCCAATCAATAACAGCTTTTTGACCTTTCCAAGAATCTTTTGTTACAATGACATCATTACACCCACAAGTATCAAATTTTGGGCTATATAAAGGTGTTTCACTTGCAATTAATTTAAACTTTTGTGATTTCCAAAACTTTAACCATTTTTGTGTCATAGTTTTTAGTGGTTCAGATTCAGGAAATGCTGGTTGCTTTTTACTTTTAAAATATAAGTCAATCCATTCGTGTAATTCAGAACCTATTTCTCTACCATAAGACTCTTTACTTTCTGCTCTATCTTTTACCCTTTGAATAAATTTATTAATTTGATCTATTGGTTTATTATCCATAATCATTATTTCTTTTATAGAATCATCTCTATTTCTTTTATACCAATTCTGAAAATCAGGTTTTGTTCTTCTACCTATTTTTGTGGTAACACTAGATTTTGCATCTCCTTTTATATAATATCTATAACCTTTTGCTTTTGGGTTATATTCTCCTATTATAATACCATTTTTATCTTTTATTGGTTGCTTACTCATCATCTCTCCCATTTATGTATAGTTTTTTATTTAGTTTTCTTAAAGGTCTAAAGAAGTAATCTAAATCTGTATGTGTAGCTTCACATAAGATTATAAGATCGTCTAAAGGTATCTTATTACTTCCCTTTTCCCTTTTTTGTACTTGTTGAAAAGTACATTTGCAGATATTAGCAATTCTTGTTTGCGTATATCCTAGTTCTAACCTTCTTTGTCTCATTCTTATTCCAAGATACTCATAGAACTTTTTTCTATTATCTTCTCTACTAGCACCATTCCAAGTAGTAAGAGTAGCACGAAGTCTTTGTTTTATATTACTTAGGTTTCTTACTTGACTATCTGTGTACATATTTTCTCCTTATTAATTAACGACACTATGACCTCTATTGTTCATACAGTTTCTATAAATTTTTGGATATTTATATTCTAGCTTATCAGATAACCATAATGTACTTGCTCTCCACCATACATTATAAACTGCTTTACCTGACTCAACTAAACTGTTGGTATTATCTTTTGCTAACTTTTTACAAAGCATTAGATCGTTAGTTATATTCTTAGCTTGGCTTTCATTAAATGTTCCTGATTGACCATTTGAGTCAATAACAGGTTTGTAACTTGCACACCCTTGCAATAGGGTCAAAGAAGCTACNATAACAATCATCATTTTTCTCATTTTTTNTCTCCCTAGTTAGTTTATGTTGCTCTCATACTTCTCAAACTTTGTTTCAATAGCTGGTTCATATANACNTNTANCTGANNACTNCTCATCTCCTTTTTCTTTTTCTGATGAAGCTTGATCGCTTTCACTATTGATTTTAAGTTTGAAGCTTGAACTGTTTTTTTGTTCATTTGCTTTTTCCTTAATAAAGCTATCAACGTGGTTTCCCAATGTTGAAGCTTTGTGTTTAACTACGTCATCTAACGTAGCTGATTCAGGCAGATGCCCAAATTCTTTTTTAAATTGTTCTTCCCAATCTTTAGCTTTTCCGACATAAGTAAATAATGGCATTATGATGTCTCCTTATTAGGTAATTGTTTATCTATTAATGTTTTAAGATTTTTAACAGATAAATAACCTCTTTTTCTTTTATCAACTGATGGTTCTAATTTTTCATATTTGGTAGTATCAACATAGCAATGATACTTATGAGCATTTGTAGAAATCATATTGTTACTAGTATCATACCAACCACCATAATTTCCTCTAACAATATAATACCCTTTGTATAAAATATATTCTTTTCCAGTTTTTTTAGATTTTAACCATTCTATTTTTTTCATATTCTCTCCTCTATTACTTTTAAATGTTTGATTGAATCTTGGTTTATATTACTTGCAAAAGTTGGAGACCAAACTTTATTCTCCATTGCGTATTTTGCATTTTTATTTTTATATCCGTATAACTCATTTTTTAAAAGTGATCTTCTTAGTTCTTTATCTGTGCCTTTACCTACTTTTTTAAATTCATAACGCAAGACTTGTCTGTTAGTTGCTTTTCTAACCATTAACAAATTATCATATTTATTTTTTTTTATACCAACAGCTTTATGTGCAGTAATATGATCAAAATTTGCTTGGTAAAGATTTGTCATTCCTCTATCATAGTAAATTCTTTTAGAACCAAGTTTTTTTATCTGAACCATTTGCCCTGAGTTCATACTTGGATATTCAGCACCTTGCATTGTATCTAACAAAACAAAGTCTCCAACTTTTATTTCAACTCCATATTTATCTTTTATCATTAGCAATACCCCATATCTGTAAATTGTTTTAACTGCTTATCAGATAAACCATAATAACTTTTTGGGTTATCTACACTTTCAGTTTCGCAAGGTGTAATGAATGGGTCTGTTATAAACATACCATCAAAATCAAACCCTAATTTTCCCCAACAAATTCTTACAGTTGGTTTCCATATTTTATTTGTCATTTTCTCTCCTAAGTTTTTGTTCATACGAAATTTGTACGAAATTTAGATTGTATTGTAAAGCCCTAAAAAACCNANTAAAATAGCCATTTTTTAACATAATTNACAACCTATATTTTAATTATTGCAATTTAAAAGCAAATCACTTACAAATCGAATCAGGNTAAAAAAGAGAAAATTTTTGTAATATCCTTTNGNTATGTTATAACGAATCAAGACAATCATTTTCTCTCGGTGGGTTGGNTTACCTCCCTAAGGTTTACGTAAAAAGAAACTGCCCACCACCCTTAAAAAAGGAGAAATGATGCAACTAAAACTAGACTACGAAGCTTACCAACGAAACAGCGAAACAAGTAAAAAAGCTTATTATAATAAAAAAGATAAGCTAACAAAAAAAGACCACGTTTATAATCTACTGCTAGACAATCCTTTAGCAAATCACCAAATTGCAGAAGAAATGAATATGCCTTTATCTTCTGTATGTGCTAGGATAAGAGAGTTACAAATAGAGGGAAAAGTAGAAGACTCAGGTAAAACAACAAAAAGTAAATATGGGAAAGAGTGTGTGATTTGGATAAGAACAAATATAAAATAATGTTATTAAAAGACCAAGAATACAAAAATTGGATATTAAAGAAACATTATGCAAAAAGATTATGTTCTGTTTCTTATGCTTATGGTTTAATTGATAAGGATTATAATATATTAGGTGTTTGTACTTTTGGTTATCCACCTAATTATAATTATAATAATGGTGCTTGTATATTTAACAACACAAAAGTTTTAACATTAGAACTTAATCGTTTAGTTATAAATAAAAACAAAGAAAAAAATTTATTAAGCTATTTTGTTTCTAATTGTTTAAATAAATTACCAAAACCAAGTGCAATAGTTTCATATGCAGACCCAAATAATGACCATTATGGGTATATTTATCAAGCAACTAATTGGTTATATACAGGAGAATCTACACCAAAAAAAAGATATACTTTTGAAGATGGTAGTACATTTGATATTAGGAGAGGAATACATAATAAGGGAAAAATAGTTAAAATAGAAAATTTAAAACCAACTCTTAGATACATCTATATTAATGGTAATAAAAAACAAAAAAAAGATATGATTAAAGATTTAAAATTAAACGTATTAAAATATCCAAAAGGCAAGAATAAAAAATATAAGTGTATTGATATAAAAATGAAATTACAACCTAATCTATTTGGAATATGAAAAAGAAACCTAATAAACTAGAACGAGAAAGATTACAAGCTGTTGCAGATATGCCTTGCTACGCTTGTTTTCAAGATGGGAGAGAAGTTCAAGCAGAAGTACATCACATCAGAAAGCATACAGGAATGGGTCTGAGACCCTCACATTTTGACACAATTCCTCTTTGTAGTGGTTGCCATAGGACAAATAAAATATCGGTGCATTTGGGCAAGAGAGAGTTCGAGAGAAGATACGGAACAGAACAAGAAATATTAGAAAAGGTAAATAGGGAGATAGAGAGATGTCGAGAAAATCAGGATATTTTGTAGTTTATAGGGATATATTTAGACACCCTGTATTTGCAAATATTTTACAAGCTTCATTATGGATATATATGATAAGTTCAGCTTCACACCAAGATAAGACTTTAAGATTTATGGATACACCAATATTTGTTCGTAGAGGTGAAATGATTATGCCACTTAGAGTAACAGCTAAAAGATTTAAAATGACTTATAGTGAAATGAGAACTTTTATACTACGGCTTGTGCGTAGGAAGATGATAACAACTAGGACGGCTCACTTACAGCCCACTAGCAACCACAAGAACCGAAAAGTAACTCTAATAAGCATTGTAAATTATGATAAATTTCAATATGTGGACAAAGAAAAATCACATACAGACCACTTATCGCAACAAGTACTAAATAACAATATCTTATCTAACAGACTAAATACTGTATCTAAAAATAAGTCTAGCAATGGGATAATACCAACAGGTAATGAATTTGGAGATTATATTGAAGTTAAGATTAAGGGTAAAATTAAGTGGAAGCATAAATTTAAGGAATATATGCCGTTAAAAGACAATTTATGAAAGTTTTAGTAGCTTGTGAATATTCAGGAATAGTGAGAGATGCTTTTACAGCTAAAGGTCATAATGCTTGGAGTTGTGATATTCTTCCCACAGAATCTAAAGGTAATCATATTCAAGATGATGTATTAAAACATTTAGATAAAGGTTGGGATTTAATGATAGCACACCCACCTTGTACACATTTATCTGTAAGTGGTGCTAGATGGTTTACAGAAGGAAAAAAACCATTATATTTAAGGAAAAATGCTTTAAATTTTGTTAAAAAGTTAATGGAAGCACCAATTAATAAAATAGCAATAGAAAATCCTGTAAGTGTGATTTCATCTTATATTAGAAAATCAGACCAAACTATAAATCCTTATCAATTTGGTCATAAAGAATACAAAAGAACTTGTTTGTGGTTAAAAAATTTACCTAAATTAAGAGAAACAAACAATGTTAAAAAAGAAACAGACAAATTACCACCAAAATTAAAACAAAGAATTTGGTGGATCGGAAGTGGTAAGAGTAAAGAAAGAAGTTTATTTTATAAAGGAATTGCTAATGCTATGGCAGATCAATGGGGTTAAATGAAAGCTATATTAAGAATCTTTAAATATGTCAGAAAACGTATTATAAGTCTATCATTGGAGAACCAACGATTAAAACTACAAATTAAACTTCTCCTTGAAAGTCAGAACCATAAGAAGCACTAATGAGAAAACGAAAAAAGGCAAAATTTAGGCACATTATAATTGATAAGAAGAAATATTATTTTTACTCTATCAAATGGTTAGATATTTTAGGTGATGCTGGTCATGCAGACAGCAAAGATTTTTTAAATATGCGACCAGCTAAAATGGTATCACAAGGTTACGTTTTTAAAAAAGATAAAAAGTATTTATGGACTTTTGCAAGTTATGACGAAAATGAGGCAGTATTTTCAGATCGTAATTGTTTTCCTATTGGTTGTATTGTTTCTATGAATAAGATAGAAATATAGAAATATGAAAAGCGACAAAAATAAGACAACTAAGGCAGAAAAAAGACAACCTGTTGGCAGACCCAAAAAGAATATTGATTTAGATATACTTGGAAATCTAGCTTCTATTGGTTGCACACAAGAAGAAATAGGTGGTGTTATGGGAGTATCTGCTAGAACATTACAAAGAAATTATGCCGAAATAATAGAGGTAAATAAAAACAANGGAAAAGCATCTTTAAGAAAGAAGATGTGGGANAANGCACTTAAAAAAGGCAATCCTAATATGATGGTNTGGCTTTCAAANAATGTCTTAAATATGCGNGANAAAATAGAAACACAAAANATTACAGAACCTTTACCATTAATTATAGAAGCTGAAAAAGTAGATGGCTAAAAGAAAAGGTAATNCTCTCTTTGGAGTCAGTAATTATGTTAAAAGAACTAGGAAAAAAAGACCAAGACGACACGCAAAGAGTTATTCAAAAAGAATACCACCAAGAAAAAAAAGATACAGAGGACAAGGCAGATGACAACAACTAACAAAGAAGCTAAAGACTTTTATAAAATGCTTGATAAGCTTAAAAAAGATGCTGATAAAGAAGAAGATTATAATGGTGGTGGTGCTTACCGAGCATTTCTTAAATTATTTTATAAAGCTAAAATAGAAGATGATAAAAAGAAGTAACTTCTATCCTAATGGTGAGATAATAGATTTTAGATTACCACAAGATTTTAGACAATCACAAGGTAGAGGTAGCTGTGGGAACTGTGGACAATACAGCAATAAAAGATCATTTTGTAATATCTATAAGAGTTTTGGTGTAAAAGATGTTTACGTCTGCAACAAATGGCGACCTAGACACTTTAAAAGATGAAACCAATTATCATTACTTTATTATACCTAACTACATTTGGAGATATAAAATTAGATTCATTTGAAATACATATTCCTTGTGAAACTTGGTATCATTACAACGTAAAAATTACAGAAAGAAAACAAAGAAAAATGTTTAGTAATCTTTATTATCACGAACATAATGGCAAACAGGTAGTAGGATATATTTGTGGTGGAGATGAACCTCAATGACCTACAAACCTTTACCTGACTCCCTTACAATCAAACCAAGTAGCATCAATGGTTTAGGATTATTTGCTACACAAGATATTAAAGATGGCACTCAATTAGGCATAACTCATATCTTAATTAATGATGAGATTATCAGGAGTCCATTAGGTGGATTTATCAATCACAAAGACGATCCTAATTGTGTAAGAATAACAGTTGGAAATAAGTCTTATTTGCATACCATAAAAGAAATCAAGCAAGACGAAGAACTCACTTTAAAATATACGATATATAAAGTTTAATCCTAAAAGCTTTTGTGCTATTAAGACCTTATGGCAAAGTACAAAGGAAGAACAGTAAAACTCAATAAAGTACAAAGAGGTGATGTTAAGAAGTTCAAAGTATTTGTTAGGAATACTAGAACAGGCAGAGTGCAAAAAGTGAACTTTGGACAGAAGGGTATGAGTATTGGTAGAAACGACCCAGCTAGACGTAAAAGCTTTATGGCAAGATTTAGACCAATACTATCTAAAGTAAGAGGACAGAAAAGTTTATCTCCAGCTTTTTGGGCTATAAGAACTTGGCAAAAAGGTTTTAAATTATGAAGAAGTTTAGAAAGATTCTAAAGAAGATATACGAATGGATTATTAGAGGTTATGAAAGTAAGTGATAATACAAACATACAATTACCTTTAAGAAATTTAATATCTATTATTGCTGGAGTAGCAGTTGCAGTATGGGCATATTTTGGCATTATTGAAAGATTAAATACTATTGAAACTAATGGAAAATTAATGATAGTAGATGTTGAAAAGAATACAGAATTTAGAATTAAATGGCCAAGAGGTGAAATGGGTTCTTTACCAGCAGACGCAGAACAATTTTTATTAATAGAAGATAGTATTGTTGAGATAGAAAAATTAGTTACAAGAGTTGATGAAATGATGAATAATAAAGTTAATATAGAAAGATTAATTAAAGACGTAGATAAAATTACAGAATCACTTGAAAAATTAAAAGATAAAGTTAGAGCAAATGGGAGTTATAAATGATCGAAATTGTTGTAGCTTTATTAATGCACTTTAACGGAGATGTTGTAGAGCATACTTATAAAGAAAANATGTCAGCTTGTCTTAAATCTAAACGTATAGCTGANAGAGAAGTAAGGCCTGATCGTGTTCAATTTTCTTGTAAAAGAATAAAAGCAGAAACAGAAATATATATGGGTGCTAAAAAGATTGTAAGAATTATAACTTTAAGCAAGTAATTATGAGGACACATTATGGTCAGATTGAATCGTGCAATACGAAAGCTGAGATGGTGTGGTTTCCTTTTAGCTCTTTGTAGTGTAATAATACTAACAACATTTAAAATAAATTATCTTCAATCATTAGGTTGGTGTTTATCGGCAATGTCCTGTGCAATATGGATTTACGACTCTTACAGGTCTAAATCAATGCCAAGATTGTATATGGAAACTATGTATTTTATTTTTGGCATATGGGGAATAATAAATTGGTTATGAAATATATGTTAATTATGCAAATCTGTTCAGTTATTTATCAACAATGTTCTGATCCAATGCCTAATAATATACCATATGATAGTTATTACGATTGCTCTACTGCTGGATATTTAAACGCACTTACGATAAACCAATCACTAGGAATAGCAGAAGTGAATAAAGGTAAAATTTTAATTAATTTTAAATGTGAGGAATTAACATCTAGTTAATATGCCACTTTATAATGATGATTGTGAAATAGTTTTAACTAAACTTCACCATAAAAGTATTGATTTAATTATTACATCTCCACCATATAACTTAAATGTAAAATATAATAATTATAAAGATAAAAGAGAAGATTATATTAAATGGTTATCTAAAATTCTAAATTTGTGCTGTAAAGTATTAAAAGATGATGGTCATTTATTTATTAATTTATCATCAAGTAAAGATGAACCTTTTACAGCTTATAAGGTAGTAGAACAATTAGATTGGGTATTACAGAACAATATTATATGGGCTAAAAGTATTGAGATTGATAATAGAATTAGAGGATATGCAACACCAACACAAAGTAAAAGATACGTTTATAATGGGTGGGAACATATATTCCATTTTACAAAAAAAGGAGAAACTAATATAGATAGAGAGTGGTCAGGTGTACCTTGTGATGACAATTATAATAATGCAAAAAGACACTTTAAAAAAACGGGTAGATGGTGGCGACCTACTACTAATTGTTGGCATTTTACATATAAGAGCAAAGCAACCAAACAAATATCAAAAGAAATAGCTGGTGATAAAAAACACCCAGCAATATTTCCTGAAAAACTTGTTGAAAAATGTATTAAATTATCAGGTGTTAAAAAAGGTGTTATTTTAGATTGTTTTATGGGAACAGGTACAACAGGAAAAGTAGCAAAACAAATGAACCTAGATTTTATTGGAATTGAGATAGATAAAGATTACTACAAATTTGCTAAAGAAAAAATTGAATCTACTCTTTTATGAAGATTAAATTAACCAAGCCACAATACGAAGTTAGTTCGTCAAAGAAAAGATTTAGAGTCCTAATATCAGGTAGAAGATTCGGTAAGACTTATTTGTGTATTACTGAGATGATGAAATACGCATCTCAACCTAATCAGCAGATATGGTATGTAGCACCTACTTTTAAAATGGCTAAAGAGATATGTTGGTCTAATTTAAAAGAAATGCTTAATCAGTTTAATTGGATTGAGGATATTAACGAGACAGCTCTAACTATTAGAATAAGAAAAACAAATAGTACAATATCATTAAAAGGTGCAGATCATTATGATGCACTTAGAGGTACAGGATTAAACTTTTTAATACTTGATGAGTTTGCAGATATAGATAAAAGAACTTGGTTTGAAGTATTACGAGCATCAGTATCAGACACTTTAGGAAATGTTTTAATGTGTGGAACACCAAAAGGTTATGGTAATTGGGCTTATGAAATGTACCTTAAAGGTAAGCAAGACGATCAATGGCAAAGCTTTCAATATACTACTGTTCAAGGTGGTATGGTTTCAAAAGAAGAATTAGATCAAGCTAAACAAGATGTTGATATAAGAACCTTTAGACAAGAGTTTGAAGGTGCATTTGAAAATTATGCTGGTTCTGTTTATTACAATTTTCACCCTGTTGATTCAGTTATAGATAGAAAGATAGATTGGTCTAAACCTTTTCATTTAGGTATGGACTTTAACGTTGATCCAATGTCAGCTTGTGTAGCACAAATAGAAAAAGATAAAGTTTATGTAGTAGATGAGATAGTAATTTATTCAAGTAATACTGATGAAATGTGTCAAGAGATAAGAGATAGATATGGTGCAAAAGCACAAGTATTCGTTTATCCTGACCCAGCTTCAAGACAACGTAAAACTTCTGCTGGTGGTAGAACTGATTTATCTATTCTGCAAAATGCTGGTTTTAAAGTTAAAGTAAAACACAAACACCCATCAATTAGAGATAGAGTCAATGCAGTAAATAGTAAGCTGAAAGATTCTAAAGGTAAGCGATATATTTTTGTATCGAAAACTTGTAAAACTATTATAAAAGGATTACAAAGACAAATATACAAGGAAAACACAAATATTCCTGACAAGGAACAAGGTTTTGACCATATGAATGATGCTTTAGGATATTTAATTGATTACATTAAACCACTAACAAGTAGTATTCCATATTCTAAACCAACAAGATGGGCAATTAAGTAATGGCATATTCAAGAGATACTGCACTAAACGTACATAAAGATTATAAAGAAAATGTTTCTAATTGGGAATATTATATACGATCTTATAATGGTGGTTATGATTATACTCTTGGTCAATANTTAAATAGATANAATCTTGAATTAGATAACGAGTTTAATCAAAGANTNGNNAANACACCTTGCGATAATCATTGTAGAAACGTAATACAAATCTANTCATCTTTTTTATTTAGAGTCAAACCATCAAGAGATTTTGGTTCNATGACAGANGAACAAAGTTTAGACACATTTCTAAAAGATGCAGATTTAGATGGTAATAATTTTAACAANGTAATCAAACAAGCACAAAACTATTCTTCTATTTATGGTCATTGTTTTNTNATNTTAGATAAACCGAATCTAACATTAGGAACAAGAGCAGAAGAATTACAACAAGACATAAGACCATACATATCAATCGTAACACCTGAAAATGTTTTAGATTGGAATTTTAAAAGAGAACCAAATGGTAAATATGTTTTAGACTATCTTAAAATTAGAGAAGAAGTAGATAAAGATGGTGGAACATATATGAGAGTGTGGTATCCTGAACGTATAGATACTATCTATATGGCAGATAGAGAAGAACCCACAATAATAGATACTGCCGATAATCTGATTGGCAAAATACCAGCAGTTATTTTATACAATTCCAAATCTCACAAAAAAGGGATTGGTCAATCAGACCTAACAGATATAGCAGATTTACAAAAAGCTATTTACAATGAGTATTCAGAAATAGAACAATTAATTAGATTATCAAATCACCCATCATTAGTTAAAACTCCAAGTGTTAATGCTAGTGCTGGTGCTGGTGCAATAATAGAAATGCCTGAAGAAATAGAACCAAACTTAAAACCATACTTACTTCAACCTAATGGTTCTAATTTAAACTCAATAATGACATCAATAGAAAACAAAGTTAATTCAATAAATAGAATAGCCCATATTGGTGCAGTAAGAACGACAAAGACACAAGTNAGTTCAGGNATAGCTTTACAAACAGAATTTGAATTACTTAATGCTAGACTATCTGAAAAAGCAGATAANTTAGAAATAGCAGAAGAACAAATATTTAGATTATACGCACANTTTCAAAACACTACATTTGATGGTGAGATTAATTACCCTGACTCATTTAACATTAGAGACTATGCTTCAGACCTTATGTTCTTCCAACAAGCTAAGGCATCAGGAGTTGANTCAGCTACATTAACAAAAGAGATAGACAAAGAGATAGCAAGAGCNGTAGTTGATAATGATGAGAAGCTAAACGAAATCTTTGAAGAAATAGATACTAAACCTGAGGTGGGTTCTTTTACACAAGATGAACCACAGCAAGAAGATCAAGAAGTAGAAGAAGAACAGATATAAAAAAGGCGACCATTTCTGATCGCCTTAATTTAAGTTAATTTATAATTAAGCTGTTTTTTTAGAATAAGAACAATGTTTAGTTCCAAAATCAGCAATATCACATTCAACAGAATTAAATGCTCTAAAAACACTTTTAATATGCTGACCTAATTTTGTTAATGCTTTTCTTTTTATAACAAATTCATCAACACCATAAGAGTCGCCACCTGATGTTTCGTTATCAAAATATATAATTTCTGCTCTATCTTTAAACCAAGCATAAACAGAATGATTTGCTTTTGCATAAGCTACATCATCTTTATTAGGCATATATTTGATAAAGTTTGCACCACCATAAGCAACACCATCATTTTGTATTTTCATTCTAGGGTCTTGCTTACTTTCAGCTTCACAATAATTTTTAAAAAGATTTAACTTATGTCTTTTTATTATTGTTTCTATGTCGTATTTTCTCATTTTTTCTCCCTTGTTTGTTTAATGTATAAAATCTATTAAAATTTGATATAAAGGTCAAATATATTATAGTGATTATCCGTAGGTTAAAATCAAGCTTTACCTACGGATAGATAGAACAGATATAGAACAAATTATGGCAGATATAGTACAAGACGCAACAAAATACCGAATCAAACAAATCGAACTCGCAGAAGCTAAATATTACAAAACTTTGACTTCAACATTAGATAGGATTGAAAGAGAAGTAGTATCATTAGCCAATAGAGATTTACCTACATCAAATGGTAAGCTTATAGAACTACAATCAGCTATTGCGATAAGACCCAAAATAAAACAAATCATAGATGCTGAATATTTACCTTTTGCAGATCAGGTTGTTAGAGAGGGATTTAACAAACAAGCAAAGCGAATAGAAAAAGCTTTTAAAAGAGTTGGTAATATACCTGTTGAGTTTCAAGAATTAACTAAAGGAGATTTAGCTTTAGTCCAAAATTTAAAGCAACAATATTACACACAATTCAAAGACGTATCAAATACTTTTACA
>FUFK010042175.1_pt1 | contig 27721 bp, 22 predicted proteins | sample 1021851 | NCBI WGS metagenome assembly FUFK01 (sample SAMEA51879418, study PRJEB19060) | metagenome
GATACCCTTGAGATGGCAGAGGCCAATCTTGAGCACTTTGATGAGGTATGGGGCAAAGATTACCCGCACGTGGTTAAGTCTTGGCGCAATAATTGGGAGGGCTTAACGGTGTTCTTTGGCTACCCTAAAGACATTAGAAAAGTCATATATACCACCAATGCTATTGAGTCGCTAAACAGTGTGATTCGGACAGCGGTGAATAAGCGTAAGGTGTTCCCGTCTGATCAGGCAGCGTTTAAAGTGGTGTACTTAGCCACCCAGCAGGCATCCAAAAAGTGGTCGATGCCGAGTCAACACTGGACGTCTGCTCTTAATCGCTTTATGATTATGTTTGATGATCGTATTAGTAAGCATTTAATCTAAATGGCAGTTACACAGAATTCGGGATGGTCTCCTACAACTAGGGTTGGTCGTCTTTATCCTTTTGCTGTTAGCGCTCATTTACATTTATTATGAAATATTAATCTAAAAGAGTTTTCTTTATAAGTAATGAACGATTCCGTGTGCTAAATCAGTTTTGATATAGTCGAACCACTATTAAAGTGTTACAGCGTTAGACTCGTTTAGCCTACTACTGTAGTACTTGCACTCGTCTGCCTTGTACCACTTTTAATATTGATTGACTATAAGCACTGTAAGTTTAATAAGCCTTAGAATTTTGATAAACCCTAGAATTTTGATAAACATTGAAAGCTTATCAATCAGTGTAAACAGATCTTTTAAGCTTTGGGCTTTTAATGAAGTTAGTCACTATTTGCCATAAATTTCATTTTACTACATACCAGCTATGTGCTTAGAGTGGTAAACTTTAAACCTCGTAACGTCTTCTCTGTATTTAACTGTTTTAACTATTTTAACTATCGCTCTTGTTAAAAGGATCAGCATGGCCTTTCACCCCATCAGGCAAACTCGGCTCTTCGTCTATAATATTTTGCAAAACGATGAACATGACACGCTAGTTAGCCGTAGTGTTGATTACTTCCTAATTTTCTTAATCATGGCTAACGTCACAGCGGTGATTGCTGAGTCTGTTGACCAGTGGTATTACCCTTATCAAGAGTATTTTACGTTATTTGAAAACTTCTCAATCGTGGTGTTTTCGATAGAGTATTTACTGCGGTTATGGAGTGTGGCCGAAGCAAAACCTGATAATACCACTTGGCGGCAACGCTGGGAGTGGCTAAAGAGTCCCTCAGCCTTGATCGACTTGATCGCGATTGCGCCAGCTTTCTTAAACTTCTTTGTGACTATCGATCTGCGCTTCTTGCGGATACTGCGCTTATTCCGTATTTTGAAGCTTACCCGCTATTTTGCTTCAATGCGTATTTTGTTGGTGGTCATCAGTAAGGAAAAAGGCTCGTTCCAAGCAGTCATTTTTATCTTAATCATTATGATAGTGACAGCGTCTAGTGGTATCTACTTAGTGGAGAATCACGCCCAGCCAGAAGAGTTTGAGTCGATACCTAAAGCGATGTGGTGGGCGGTGGTGACTTTAACGACGGTCGGTTACGGGGATGTCATACCGATTACCAACGCTGGTAAAATATTAGGCGCGATTATTACCATCTTAGGGGTAGGCTTGGCGGCGCTACCCGCGGGTATTTTGGCCACAGGCCTTGCTAATGAGCTGGCGCAGCGCCGTGATGAGCTAGAACAAGACTTTCGTGAGCAGCTGATTGAAAGTGATTTTGATCTGGTGCAAAATCAGGCGATGATCGACAAAATCCGCCGCGAGCTGGGGCTGGATCGCGAGCAGGCGCAAGATATTGTGCTACAAGTGCTGCGTGAGCAGGAGCTTGAGCGCCGCGAAAAAGAAGTCTCTAAAGCAAAAAACTTCTGCCCGCACTGCGGAGAGGCACTACGCTAACGGCTCTCTAAAGAGGAGTGGCCGTTGGCTGTGCAATCGGTAGCGCGCGGGCAAGTTCGTGGGCGACTTGCTGCGCTAATTTTTCGATATCTTCAGCTGCTAGAGGTAGCTGCTGCACCGTTAGATACCAGTCATCAACTCCGCGGCGCAAGTTTGCGACCCAAAGTCCGTAGCAGTCACGCGGCAGCTGTTTTAGATCGACAGTAAAAGCTCGGTTGTATTCGTCGTCACTCAAGTGCACTTCACCGACTTCTACGCCGGCAAGCGGTTGTTGATTGTAGGAATGGACAATCATAGCCACATGACGAATATGAGCGGGAATATGATCTAAATATAGGCGGATCTGTTCTTGATCTAAGGGCGCATTATATAAAGCCTGCTCACCGCGATCTTTACCATTTAGGCTATCGCCTTGATGCCTTACTGACTCCGCTTTATCACGCAGCTGCTTGAACCATACGATATCATCTATGACACAATCATCATCATAGAGTACGCAGGCAATATCGACATCGATAGCTTTGTCATTTTGTTTGAGGCGTTTTTTTAGTCCGGTCGCTTTTGGCGGCGTGAATTGATAATTCATCGCAAAAAACAATCTATCTGTGGCGAAACCAAGAGCGCTTAAGCTCTCTGATAAAGGCAGTGTAGGGGTGGAGGCTGACATAAATATCCTTCAATAGCGGCGGTTTTAATTTGTTTGAGCCTAATGAGTTTGGTAAAAGCTTATAGCGGATTATGACTGTTTCCTAAGACCGCTTGATAAAGCAGATCAGGTTTGGCAGCTAGTAAACCGTCACCAAAGCCGCGCAGCCACCAGACCAATTGTGAGGTCATATTGACGGTCGCTTTCACGCTCAAAGTATCGTCATCATTGATAGTGACGGTTTGATCTTCACTGAGCTGGCTTTCGGTCAAGCTTTTACCTGCCCGTCTTGTAAAGGTCAGCTCGACAGCAGTATTCTTGCCATGATCGGGTAGCTGGCTCAGTAGCGGATGGCTAAAGCCCATACCGCCAGCATCTAGATAGCTGTCTAATAGGAAATCCTCAGGCGTTATCGCACTGGTCTCTAATATCTCAACACTCGCAAACCGATGCAGCGCAAANGTGCGAATAATGAGCTCAGGGTCATCTGTACGCGTGGCTAACAGATAGATAATAACCCCGCGCTGAATAATGGCAATAGGGTTTAGGGTATATTCGCTNGCCTCACTTTTATTGCTACGCGTGTAACNNGCTTTGATTTGTTGTTGATAAAATAGNGCATGATAGATGTTGTCTTTACTNTCTATATCGATAGGCGGCGCGATTAGCGGCTGCGTCGCCGGCTCAATACGCACGCGGTCGAGCCATGAATGGGTGACTTTGCTGTTTTTGAGCTGACGGCGCGCCAGATCAAACCAAGGAAATAACTCATCTAAGATAGCGGGCGGCAACAGCTGGGTCAGATTGGCCTCGACCATGTTGAAGGCGACCGCTTGCGATAGATTCATATGCGGCAGGCTCTGTAATGGCGCATCGTCACGCCAGCGCCAGCCTTGCGGATTGGCATTGTTTTTCTCAATAGGAAAGCGCTTNGCTAAGAGCGTTGAGATCGCGCTGTACGGTACGCAAGCTAATATCAAATCCGGCTAACTTTAGCTGCTCATAAATATGAGTCGTACCGACCCAGCGATTGCGCTGTAGTTGCGATAATACTTGCCATTGCCGCGCAGTGGTAGCGGCACCATGGCGGCTAGCTGCCGAATCAGCCNCAAGATCGCCAGCTGAACTCATAGCATCAGAGTCGCTCAGTGGTTTTTCCATATTCTTTATGGTATCGGTGTCAGTCGCCTTAGTATGTTGCGCAGTCATTGGCTGATAACCTATATAAAGTCAAAACAAAATCAAAATTTGATATCTGAAGATCAAAGCTCTAGTGCAATATCGACTATAGCATCAAATCTGCTTTGCTTGTGTAGAGCAATACGAATTGACGCGCCATAATCAAAGGGTTTTATCATCGCAGAAAACATGACTAGCGTCTAGGGATGATTGCGTATGCTAAACTATCTGATACGCCTTATCGCTCATCGCTAGCTGCCGCGCTCATCGCTATCTACATTATCGTTGTAGGCCAAATCATCGTTTGCTTGGCTTGAGCTGTTATTATCGCGATCACGTTTTTCGCTGAGCTCATCGCGGCGCTTATCTGCCTTTTTTTGGCGTTTGGCTTTGCGCTTTTTTTTGGCCTTTTTATCAGATTTTTTGTCTTCGATCAGCTCATCCGCTGCTTGACTTTCGTCCCATGAGATAAGGCGCCTTAAAATTTTGCCAAATAAAGTNTCTTTATGGTAGCGACCTTTTTTATTAAGGGTATCAATCGGTAGACCGGTCATCAAAGTCAGCGCTTCATTGATAGTGCGCACGCCATAGATATAAAAGCGACCTGCTTTGACCGCTTTAATAATATCGTCACGGAGCATCAGCTGGTTGACATTGGCCATAGGAATGACCACCCCTTGCTCTCCTGTTAGCGCTTGCTCGCGGCAAGCGTCAAAGAAGCCGGCTATCTTGGCGTTAATACCGCCAACGGCTTGTACTTCGCCTAATTGATTCATCGAGCCGGTAATCGCTAAGGCTTGATTGATAGGCACGTTGGCAAGTGCTGATAGGAGTGCACAAGCTTCGCTCACGGTGGCGCTATCGCCGTCGATATGAGCGTAGCTTTGCTCAAACGCTAAGGAAGCGCTAAAGTTCAGCGCATGATGTTCGCTAAATAGTGCGCGCAGATAGCTGGTCATAATCAGCATGCCTTTTGCATGTAAGCTGCCGCCTAGATCGACATCACGCTCGATATCTAAGATATCTCCTGCNCCAGTGTTAGGCTGAATCACCGCCGTCAATCGCGCAGGCATGCCANACTCACTATCAGCGTAGCTGACGACCGTTAGCGCATTGACTTGCCCAACGGCTACTCCCTTCGTTTGAATCAGTTGCTGACCGTTTTTTAATTCATCCCAGTACAAGTCGCGCAGGTAGCCTGAGCGTTCATCCATATCGTTAATGGCTTGCTTGACATGCTGAGCGCTAACGATTGTTTCATTAGTTTGATTCGTGCTTTGCTGCGTAGAAGTCTTGGTATCTAAACGCGCATGACGATGGGACTCNTGTAGCAGCTTGATCAAGCTATCACTATGTAAGCTAAGCCGGTTTTGATCTTCTGCTTGTAAGCTTAAATGCTCTAAAAGCGCCGCTTGTGCGTAGCTATCGAACGGATACAGATTGGCATGATCGATAATATCAGCCATCTTCGCGACTAGCGCAAGCTCATGCTCTTGACTGCGAATGACGTCGTCATGAAAGTCTGCGCGCACCTTAAATACCGCATCAAACTCCGGCTCTAGCTCTAACAGCTCGTAATATAGATCCGCTTCACCCAGCAAGATAACTTTGACATCGAGATCGATAGGGGCAGGCGCTAAAGATAAGCTGCCGGTCAAGGTGAGCATTTGCTCAAGACTTGAGAGCTTGATCTTGCGCGATTGCAGCGCGCGCTTGAGACCTTGCCAAGCATAAGGATGCTCAAGCAAGTGGCTGGCCTCTAGCAGTAGATAACCGCCATTGGCGCGATGTAGGGCGCCGGCACGTATCATACTGACATCGGTCGTCACTGTACCTAACTGAGTGATTTGCTCCACATGACCGAGTAGGTTTAAGTGAGTCGGTAAGTCTTCAAATATCACCGGCGCGCCGCTATTAGGCTGATGACTGACCATGACGTTGACCGCATATCGACTCGGTGTGGTGGCCAGTAGCGCTGTGACAAACTCTTCATCATCCCCATTGACGATGTGCGGCGCGTGCGCGATCATATCGTTAAGTAGCGCTTGCAGATAATCAAGCACAGATGATTGGTCCGCGAACTGCTCGCGTACTTCAGTGAATAAAGGCTGCAGCGCTCGCTCGGCGATATCGTGATGCAGAGTTTCAATGGTGTCATTGGCTTCATCTTCTAATTGCTCTAAGGCAATGGTTAGCTGATTGAAGCGTTTTTGCATATGGTTTTTATGAGTGAAGTGACCTTTATCGTTATCAGCTTGCGTATTTGTATTGGCTCTGTTTTGCTCAGTAGCGTTATTTTTGGGGGCATCATCAGTACAGCTTTCAGCTGCTGATGCCAATTGNCTAGGATGCACAAACATCGCTTTATTGTCCGAGGCGCGAAAACTCAAAGCTAAGTCATATTGTTTGCCTTCAGCGTTTAAGGCCTCGTAAGCATGGCTTTCTTTTTCATGCGCGTCATTTTTTATCGCTTCAATCTGGCTTTGATAGTAGTCGCTACGAAAGCGCTGACTTAAGCGTTTTTTGGCCTGTAGCCATAAGCTATTGACTTGTTGCTGCAACTGCTTAGCTTGTCCTGCTGGCAGATGTAAGGACAAAGGCGTACGCGGATCGGCAAAATTATGCACATAGACCCAATCATTAGGCGTAGGGTTTTGAGCGGCGATTTGCTGCAATAAACGGCTNATGATGGTACGTTTGCCAAGCCCATTTTCGCCCGCAGCAAAGACATGGTAGCCACTAGCATCGATATCGATTGCCGTCTGCAAAGCTTTGATAGCACGCTGCTGACCAAAGCCGATATCTAAGGGCGGCGCACAGCGAGTATTATTAGGTAAGGGGTGAGCTTGAGTGTAACGCTTCAATTGCTTGGTATCGATCAGGCAGCGCTGTTTGGTTGCAGCGAAGACAGGATGAGAGCCTATTGATGCTTTATATTCACTCTGATTGGTATGAGTTGAAAGCTTCGATGGTTTGCTAACAGCAGTGGACGGTTTGATCATAGGGTATAGTAATCATCTAGATAAAAGAAATGTGGTGAAAAAACAATGTTAGGAGTAAAAGTGATAAGTGCTAGGAATAAACGTGATAAGTAGCAAAAGTAGCAAAAGTAGCAAAAGTAACTATGACTAACATAACTCAATATAAGGTAGATAGTATAAGATGACCAAGATTGACGCAATCTATAACTATTCAAGTGTTGAGGTGCATGATAAAATAATCGGTTCAATTAAATATCGGTTCAATTAAATAATGGATAACGTGTTATATGTCAGCTTCTGCCACTTCCTCATCCGCCAGCCTTACTATTGACCCTACTGGATTTGCAAAGCTTGGCCCGCAGTTGCCGCTACTCGCAGATATCTTGGCGCAGTCAACTGAGCAGTTATCTTTAACACTATCCGCGACCCAGCAGCGCCAGTTATTATTATACTTAGACCAGCTTTTATTGTGGAATAAAGCGTATAATCTAACCGCCATCACTGATCCTGTCGACGCCCTTATCAAACACGTTATCGATTGTTTGGCTATTATAACGCATTTACCAGCCGGGGATTTGTTAGATATCGGTACGGGTGCAGGCTTGCCGGCAGTGATTATTGCCATTTGTCAGCCTGAACGCCACTGCACCGCGCTCGATAGNAATCAAAAGAAGATCCGTTTTATCAGACAGATCAGTAGTCAGCTTGGTCTGAGTAATGTGCAGCCTATTGCCGCTCGTATTGAAGCGCACGAAGCACAATATCAAGTAGTGACCTCGCGAGCTTTTGCCAGCTTAACCGATTTTGTATNGGTGGCGCAGCCGCGATTAGCCGAGCAAGGCTATCTGTGTGCAATGAAAGGTAAAGCGCCAAGCGCCGATGAATTATCAGCGCTAAAGCCGGCTTGGCAGATAAAAACTATCAAACTAGCTGTGCCTCGGTTGCAGGATAGCCGACATTTAATTGAATTATGCAATAAAAGTGTCTAAGCTGTCGCCACTTTGTGTATGATAAAGCANTCGTTATCAAGATAAGGCGACATGGNTAANAATAACAGCCTAGAAACAAAAGCTTGGCAATATTTGCTGCAAGCAGCCTTAGTACTAACCCTATGTTAAAATAAAAAGTTTGATATCAATACCAGTAATAGACCTAATAAATTGAGTGAGTGTATGGAAATCATAGCCATTGCGAATCAAAAAGGCGGCGTCGGTAAAACCACGACGGCTGTGAACTTGACCGCAAGCTTAGCCGATAAGCGTCAGCATGTTTTGCTGATTGACTTAGATCCGCAGGGCAATGCCACTACCGGCACCGGTCTGCATAAAAACGAGCTTGAACTAACCATAGCCGATGTGCTGCTTGATGGTGTGTCGTTACAAGAAGCGATTGTTAAAAGCCCAGCAGGGTTCGATGTCATCGCGGCAAACCGTGAGCTGGCTGGTATGGATATTGCCCTGATGGGTCAGACCAATAGCCATGAGCTGCTAAAATCAGCATTGAGCGACTTAGTGGCAGAGCAAGCGAATCAGCAAAGCCAGCCTTACGATTATATTATTCTGGACTGCGCGCCAAGCCTGAATCTTTTGACGGTGAATGCGCTGGTGGCGACAGATGGAGTGATCATCCCGATGCAGTGCGAGTACTATGCGCTAGAAGGGTTAGCCGATTTATCACAGACCATAGAGCGCTTAACTGAGCTCAACCCTAAGCTGCATATTCGCGGCGTCGTGCGTACCTTATTTGACGCGCGTAATACCTTAGCCAATGACGTGTCGCAAGAGCTAGATGCGCACTTTGGTGATATTATGTATCGCACCCATATTCCTAGAAACGTGCGTTTGGCAGAAGCGCCTGCGCATGGCATACCGGTGCTGGCTTATGAGCGTTGGTCAAAGGGCGCTAGAGCGTATCAAAAGCTTGCGGACGAAGTCATCGAGCAAAGCGGTTAGGGTGACAGAGCTGTTAGCGACAAATAGTCGTTAGTGATAAAAAGTTAAAACATTAGGGCGTGTTGAACATTCGACCTTGGCACTGACAGAGACTATTTTTTAGGCGATTTGCAGATAAAAATAGTAAGTTTAGTCGTTCTAAGCGTCTATTTTTATCAATAAAGCGGCAAAAAATAGTCCTGTCCCTGTTGTTGTCGTGAGGGCTGATGCTAAAATCGCCCTAGTCGTTGCGACTGTTTAAATAAAATCAGCTAACCAATGCAATAAGCATTATCTGCAATTTTAACGACGACTAGAACACAGCTTTGATAAACTAGTAGCGATCAGCAGTGCGCATTTGTGAATGTTCAACACGCCCTAGCATTAATCAGTATTTTTATAAGTGATGGCAGTGTCAAAGAGTCAGTCAATGTCTTCATNATTATCATTTGGTTTTTATTGTAGCGTTAGAGGATAAGGAATCATGGCGAAAAAACGAGGATTGGCTGCCAATCGAGGTTTAGATGCCTTATTAGGGTCAATAAAAAAAGAAAAACAAATCACCGCCTCAGCCTTGCANGATGACATGGCAGCGCGCGCTGNTAATGCTGAGAACGATGACGCCAATGATGACCTTGCCAGTGATAACACGGCTCGTAAGGGTAAGAGNGCTACCACTCCTACAAGCGATAATGTGACAAGNAGTAAAGCNGCAGCGCCAAAATCGATAGCTGCCAATCAAGATGCCGTTGTTGATACTGATGCTAANAATGATATTGAGCCAGCGCCAGCTAAGCGATCAGCGCGTACTACTCGTAACCCTGTTAAGACGCGCAATAATAANCCTCGNAGCAATGAGCANGATAATACAGCGACTGAGGATCAAATCAGCTTAGTACAAATAGATGTGGGTCGNCTGCAAGCGGGTAAGTACCAACCGCGCCGCGATATGAGTGAGACGGCGCTCGCAGAACTGGCGGCTTCTATCGAGCAGCACGGCGTCATGCAGCCTATTGTGATAAGACCGCTACTCGCCAATGAAGATAAAAGTACGGATGAGGTCACGCACGAGATCATCGCCGGTGAGCGTCGTTGGCGCGCTGCAAAAATGGCGAATAAAACAGTGATACCAGCGATAGAGCGTGCCTTGTCCGATGAGCTTGCTATAGCGCTAGCTTTGATCGAAAATATTCAACGCGAAGATTTATCNGTTATCGAACAGGCAGCAGCGCTACAACGCTTTCATACTGAGTTTGGTATGAGTCACGCTATGATTGCTGAGGTAGTAGGGAAGGCGCGTACCACAGTATCCAACTTACTACGGCTCAATCAGCTTCATGATACGGTCAAAGACCACCTTTCAAATGGCGCGCTTGATATGGGTCATGCTCGTACGCTTTTGGCTTTATCCTCCAAGCAGCAGCCCATCATCGCCCAAAAAATCATCGATGGGAATATGACGGTGCGTGAGGCTGAAAAGCTGGTGAAGTCTATCTTGCAGCCTACCCAAAAAGCGCAGGATAAAAACGCCGCACAAACTCACGATGTCGAGCGCCTGACCCAGCGTTTGACAGACGCGCTAGGGGCGCAGGTTAAGCTCAAACACAAAAAAGGCGGTCAAGGTAGCGTTGAGATATTCTTCCACAACCAAGACGAGCTNNCNGCTCTCATCAAACATCTAAACGTGCAAAGCTAGCCTGTATTGCTGTTATTGATACAGAAACTAATTAATAAATAAAGCATATTAAAAAATCTCAAAAAAGAGAAGCCTTATGTGGGAGTTGGTAAAAGCAGGCGGTTGGTTAATGATGCCCATTGTCATCTGTTCAGTTGTGGCGCTTATTATCATTATCGAACGCAGTAGTACTTTGCAGTTCAATAAAGTGGTACCGATAAAACTGCGCGAGCAGCTGATCAATCGCTTACGCGAGAACGGAACTATCGGCCGCACTCAGCTGGTCAATGTCAAAGAAAAAACTCCTTTAGGCGATATTCTGGCGACCGGTTTGCTCTATCGCCAGTATGGGCTTGACTCTATGACAATGCATATGCAAAACCGGGCGAGCGTGCAAATTCATCAATTGGAAAAGAATATCAATATGCTCGGTACAATAGGGGCTATAGCGCCGCTATTAGGCTTGTTAGGAACCGTACTGGGTATTATTTCATCGTTTTTAGCCATTACCGATGGCGCTATGCAAGATCCGACTTTGCTGGCCGCTGGCGTCTCGCAAGCGCTGATTACTACTGCTGCTGGGATGATTGTCGCTATACCGGCGCTGGTTGCCTACCGCTACTTTCAGCGGCGTATCGTTGATATTAACGCTCATTTTGAGACTGAAGCGGGGCTGATGATTCAAGAGCTTTATGATTATAAGCTGCTAAATGTCGCTCATAATTCAGCCTATGATCCAGCTTTGTTAGCAGGCGATAAAGCTGGTGTAGAGCGCTCAAATACTCAGCACAGCCATGATCATTCTTTAAACAAATCTTTTAGCTTAGAGTCTTAGTTAAAGATTGGCTCAAATACTGAAATATTGACACTACTTAGCACTATCAAAGAGATTGCTATGCGTTTTAGAAAGCCTACTGTCGAGCCGCTTGAGATCAATCTGACGCCAATGATTGATTGCTTGCTGTTTTTGATTATATTTTTATTGCTTGCAACCTCGTTTAATCACTTCAGCCGCCTCAATATTATCCTGCCTGAAGCAGAGGGCGTTGATGTTGTGGAGCAGCAAGAGAGTATCGAGGTGGCGGTACAAGAAGACGGTAGTTATCTGGTCAATGGTATAGCACTTGCCAGCAGTAATGCTGCAGAATTGACCAGTTTACTTCAGCAAGAGGCAGGGAGTAATCGTCAGCTGCTGTTCGTGATTGCCGCTGATGCAAATGCCACTCATCAATCCGTAGTACAAGTGATGGATGTCGCTGGCAAACTGGGATTTTTAAATATTAATATCAGTACTGTCGTGCCGCTAGGTCAGCCGCTGCCGCCCTAATTACGCGCAAAACGACAGAAAAACCAGTATTATCATTGAGTCATTAAACCATTGATAATACGTTTGTTCATCTGCCATACCCTATATCCACCGTCTTTTGCAGACATAGCTATCTTCTCCCTCATGATGGTATACTTTGTCGCAGTTTTCAGCCGCTCTGGTAAGAGTAATTCCTTTTGTTTTAACTTGGGGCTTTTATGAGCCAATCTCGCCTATCACATACTCATAATAATAAGGCTAAAGCTCAGCCTGAGCGAGTAGCACCGCCCAAACATAAGACCTTACTGCGCTTGCTACGTTATTTAAAGCCATATTGGTGGGCACTATTACTGACTGTGCTTGGCTTTGCGATTAATGCAGCTACTGAGATTTGGATTGCTAAGCTGCTGCAGTACATCACTGACGCGATTAACCAAAACGATCAAGCCAAGCAAAACCTATTTCCTTTGTTGATTATTGGTTTATTTTTCGTGCGCGGCGTCGGGAGCTTCTTAGGGAACTACTATTCAGCGCTAGTGTCCAGAAACTTAGTCTATGAGCTGCGAGTAGAGGTTTTTAACAAGCTTTTACGGCTACCAAGCTCGTTTTATTTGGCCAATCCTGCCGGTACCATCTCCTCAAAGCTTATCTTCGATGTCGAGCAGGTCACTGCTGCCAGTACCGATTCTATGAAGACAGTGTTACGCGATGGTCTAACGGTTGTGGCTTTGATAGGCTTTTTACTCTACAGTAACTGGCGATTGACCCTGATTTTGTTTTTGGTTCTGCCGCCTATCTTATGGCTGATCCGCATCGCCTCTAAGCGTTACCTTAAGCTCTCAAAGGGTATTCAACAAACGATGGGCGATGTCAGTCATATCACCAATGAGGTCATTGGCGGCTATCAAGTGGTCAAAAACTATGGTGGTCAGGCTTATGAGTCGAAGCGCTTTGATAAGACGTCTAAGAAAAACCTACGTCAAGGCATGAAAGTGGTTGTGACCAATAGTATTAATACTCCAGCGGTGCAGCTACTGATGGCGATGGCGATGTCGGTGGTGGTGTGGTTGGCGCTGCGTCCGCAAGTAATCAATAACATCTCGGCAGGGGAGTTTATCTCTTATATTGCCGCCGCTGGACTACTGAGTAAACCGGTACGCTCATTGACAGACGTCAATCAAAAATTGCAAAAAGGCATCGCAGCTGGTGAGTCGATATTTGCACTGATCGATGAGCCTGAGGAGCAAGATACCGGCACTTTAAACCCCAAACTCTCAGGCGCTCTACNATTAGATAAAGTCGGNTTAGTTTATCCTGACTCAACGGTAGCTNTACAAGACTTTAGCTTAGATATAAAAGCAGGCGAAACGGTAGCGCTAGTCGGGCGCAGCGGCGCTGGCAAGTCATCATTGGTCAATTTGTTGACGCGGACATTAGCGACGTCTTCAGGTCAGATCACGATGGATGGCATGCCTATTGAAGAGATTACTTTGGAGAGCCTACGCTCGCAGATTGCGATGGTCAATCAGCAAGTGGTGCTGTTTAATACGAGTGTCTTTGAGAATATTGCTTATGGTAGTTTGGCGACCAAAAGCCAAGCTGAGGTTGAGCGCGCGGCAAAAGATGCTTTTGCCCATGAGTTTATTATGAAGATGCCGCAAGGTTATCAAAGCCAAATAGGCGCAGAAGGACTGCAGCTCTCTGGGGGCCAGCGCCAGCGCTTGTCGATTGCGCGTGCGCTACTAAAAGACGCGCCTATTTTGATCTTAGATGAGGCAACGAGTGCCCTTGATAATGAGTCGGAATATTATATCCAGCAAGCGCTCGATAATGTTATGAAAGATCGCACCACCTTAGTTATCGCTCACCGCCTGACCACTATCGAGTCCGCTGATCGCATCGCTGTAATGGATGGCGGGCGTATCGTTGAGATTGGTACGCATGACTCGCTGCTACAACAGCAAGGCTATTACGCGCAGATGTATGAGCGCGATTTTGAATAGTACGCCATAGCTATATTTCTTTGATTTAGAGCAGATTTTTGGCAATAGGGTAGAGGATAATTGACTNAACGAATATCTGACTGATATGACAAATAAAGAGTAGTGTTAGCGCTATGAAACTAGAAACACTAATTACTAAAGCATGGCAGCGAGAAGCGCTTTGGCTTTGGTTGTTACTGCCGTTAAGTGCGCTATACGGACTACTAACTGCTATACGCCGTAGAGCCTATCAGCTAGGGTGGCTGAAAAGCTACCGCGCTCCTGTGCCGGTTATGGTCATCGGTAATATCAGCGTAGGCGGTAGTGGCAAAACGCCATTAATTATCAGCTTAGTGCACTATCTGCAGCAGCGCGGCGTCAAAGTCGGCGTCATCAGTCGCGGCTATGGTGGTGATACTGCGCAAATGCCAACGCTGGTGACTAAAGATAGCCTGCCAAGTGCCGTCGGCGACGAGCCTTGTTTGATCGTTGGTACAACTGGCGTGGCTATGGCGGTCTGCCCGAATCGTAAGCAAGCGATAACCACTTTGCTTGAGGCTCATGGGGATATCCAGCTGATTATCGCTGATGATGGCTTACAACATTATGCTATGCAGCGCGATATTGAATGGATTGTGGTGGACGCTGCACGCGGCTTTGGTAATCGCCAGTTATTGCCAGTAGGCTATCTACGCGAGCCGCTATCACGGCTCAAAGACAGCACAGTCATTTACCACCAAAAACTTGACGGTCTCATCTTAAGCGATAGCCAGCTAGCGACAGATAAATTAACCATGCACTTGCAGCCNAGTNCATTANANCAGCTGCTAGCGCACGAATTATCACAGATCGGTACGAACAGCATCAGTCAGCCTGTAGCACCTGAAGCTGGCAGTACGGTACACGGCGTTAGCGGTATTGGCTATCCGCAGCGGTTTTTTGATACTTTGCGTACACTTGGTTTACAAGTCATTGAGCACCCTTATCCTGANCANTANGACTTTAGCTTAACTGAGCTATGGCAATATNCTGAGCATCCTATCGTGGTCACTAGCAAAGATGCGGTGAAGATAAAAGCGTTATGGTTGCAACAGCAACAACACGCTGCNAGTAGCGAAGCAGCTGAGATTGATCAGGACTGGCATGCGCTCGCTGCTAGGCTTTGGGTGTTACCTGTAAGCGCAGAATTATCCGCTGCTTGCTATCAGACGCTAGAGCAGCAACTCAAAGCGTTAGGTATTAACACTGCATCAATAGATACTGCCGCTTACGACTGAGCGCTTAACCCACAGTTTTAGCGCTGTGATTTATTATGGAAATAGCTATGACAACTGCACCTTTTAAGACTCACATCGTTATTCCGGCGCGCTTTAAAAGCACGCGCTTACCGGGGAAGCCGTTATTAGAGATACATGGCAAGCCTATGATCTTATGGGTGGCAGAAAAAGCCCGAGCAGCAGATTTTGCGGACGATATGTGTATCGCCACTGACGATGAGCGCATTGCTAAGCTTTGCATAGAAGCGGGCTTTGAGGTGGTTATGACCCGTCACGATCACGCTTCAGGCACTGATCGTCTTGCAGAGGTCGCTGCTATTAAAGGCTGGGGCAAAGAAGATATTGTCATTAATATGCAAGGCGATGAGCCGTTAGTGCCACCTTTGCTGTTAGAACAAGTCAAAACGCTACTGGTTAAGGATAGCGCTAGCGTCATGGCNACTTTATATGAGCCAATCGAAGACTTCGAGAGCTTTATGCGCCCCTCAGTGGTCAAAGTCGTGAATGCTACCGTCAATCAGCAACAGCGCGCGCTTTATTTCAGCCGCGCGCCTATCCCTTGCGATCGTGACCTAGCTTTAGCGATGGCTTGCGATAATAAAAATGGAGCATCACTAGATATAGACCCTAAACCGCCAAAAGCAGCTTATCGTCATTTGGGTTTATATGCTTATAGAGTCAGTCTACTAGAGCAGTTCGTGGCGTGGCCACAAACACCGCTTGAAGTGCTTGAGAGCTTAGAGCAATTGCGTATTTTAGAAAACGGTGGTCACATTGCGATTGCTGCCGCCGCGTTACAATTACCGGCGGGAGTAGATACGCAGGACGACTTAGATCGGCTCAACGCTATGAGCATAATTGATTTCCAGCAATACCATAACTCATAGGTTTCTAAAACTAATAGTTAAATAACCTAAGCAAAACGTTTGTGAAAACTCATTTGCAGATGCCGGTTGAGGGTAACAATTAAAGGTAATAAGGAATATGACCGACAGTATTTATTTTGCGCCGTTATTACCTTGGCAGCAGTCGCTATGGGATCAGCTGACTGAGCGCTTACTCATGCCGCCGCATCACTTACCGCATGCATTGCTAGCGGCAGGGATGTCAGGGATGGGTAAACGGGCGTTTNTCTGGCGCTTTGTCGCTTGGCTACTGTGTCACCAGCAAGCCAGTCATCGGCAAGGCGCTTGCGGTCATTGTGAGAGCTGTCAGTGGCTAAGATCAGGGACCCATCCAAGCTTACAAGTATTGCCTTTAGCAAGTTTGCCGCTTGCAGCTGAGCCAGATAATGCTCAAGAAGGCACTAAGTCTAATTCTAAAAAATCGAATAGCAGTAATAAGTCATCCAAAGCCAGTAGTAAGGCGCAAGTCACTATCAAAGTCGATGATATTCGCGCGCTGCAGCCTTTTATTTATCAAGGCGGGCAGGGGGTGCGGATTTGTGTATTGGACTATGCCGAGCAAATGACTATCGCCGCCGCTAATGCGCTATTAAAGACATTGGAGGAGCCGCAAGCGCAAGTCCATCTATTTTTACTCAGTGATACGCCGAGCAAATTACTTCCGACTATCAAGAGCCGAGTACAGCAATTGCCTTTGCAGCATATTGAGCCTTCAGTGTCAGCCGACTATGTACAGCAGGCGCTTGGCAGCACCATCAATCGCGAAGCGGTCAGTATTGATGAGATCCAGCAGCTTCTTCAGCTCGCCAATGGTGCGCCTTTAGCTGCGATCGCTTTGGCACAAGCTGATTGGTATAGTAAACGCGCACTATGGCTGACGACTTGGCAGGCTCTGCGTAGCGGCAAGCGGAGCAGCCTAGCGGCAAGCGACTATTGGCAGCAGCAGCTGAACCTTGCCGACTTTATCAAATTAACCGAGCTTATGCTTTTGGATATTCGCCGGATAAATATGGGATTAGCAAGTATTCAAAACGATACTGAACTACCCAAAGCGCTAGCGCAGCACCAGCCAACAGAGATGTCGATGCAGGATATTGTCGATAGCTTGCAACACATTAAAGTTTCTCTACAACAAAATGTCCAAGAGAAGTTCGCCTATGATAAGCTCATGCAAGCATTAGCAGAGTTATAACATATTGACCTTAAAAACTGCAGTGAGGCGCATACAACTGNTTTAGCTGTTATAAATATATGGTCGATTCTAAATAAAATAGAGACATAGTTTTTCAAGGCGGAACTGGTATAAATTTTACTGGCTTGCTGTGCCTACGCATACAGAGGCTGCATAAAATTCATCCCAGTCCCGCTGTATCGTTTTTATAATGAACTTACTATAGTCAAATCTGCAATAAACCTTATATTCAAAAGCCTAACCTTCAAGGAGCTGATTATGGCGATGCCAGGACGCGGTGGAATTCTTACTTGTCATATCGAAGATATCACCACCTTATATGCCAGTTATTTGTCTTTTGTCGACAACGGCGCTTTATTTGTACCCAGCAACCTCGAGCAGCGTTTAGGCGATGAGGTGTTTGTGGCTTTTACTCTGCCAAACTCAAAAGAGCGTTTGCCAATGAGTGGCAAAGTAGTCTGGATCAATCATAAAGCCAACGCCCACCGCCCAGCAGGATTCGCGGTGCAAATCGGTAAAGATGTCACTGGCCAAAGAATTAAGAACGAAGTAGAGCGGCTGCTTGCCGGCAAGATAGACAGTCAACAAAACACTTATACGATGTAGGTTTTTGCCCTATTCTAAAAGATGTAGATTTTAAGATAGTCTACTATCTCTCAAGACCGTTCAATACTGCTCAATAACGCGATGGCACGTACATATCATCGGGGATAGGCTCGCGGTAGTACTCGTCATCACGCTTACGATCCGGCAGATCTACCTCTTCACGTGGTACTTCGACATAAGGGATTTGCTCTAGTAGATGAGCGATNCAATTAAGCCGCGCGCGCTTTTTATTATTACCCTCAACCACCCACCANGGCGCTTCTGGGATATGAGTGCGCTCAAACATCGTCTCTTTGGCTTTAGTATAATCTTCCCAGCGTCGACGCGATTGTAAGTCCATCGGTGATAGTTTCCACTGCTTTAGCGGATCATGGATGCGGCTCATAAACCGTGAATGCTGCTCATCATCAGTAATTGAAAACCAGTATTTTACGAGGCGGATACCTGAGCGCACTAGCATACGCTCAAACTCAGGTACCGATTGAAAAAACTCTTCGTACTGCGCATCACTGCAAAACCCCATGACTCGCTCAACACCAGCACGGTTATACCAGCTACGATCAAATAAGACAATCTCGCCCGCCGCTGGCAAGTGTGCTACATAACGCTGAAAATACCACTGTGATTGTTCACGCTCGGTAGGCGCAGGTAGGGCGGCTACTCTACAAACCCTTGGATTCAGCCGCTGAGTGATGCGCTTAATCGCACCGCCTTTACCCGCAGAGTCGCGTCCTTCAAAGATAACGACAATGCGCTCGCCGCGATCGACCACCCAGTCTTGTAGCTTGATAAGCTCGCGCTGCAGGCGCACCAGCTCCTGAAAGTACAGTCGGCGATCCAGCCTTTCTTGTTCGCTCATCTCCCGCCCATCAAAACGAAAATCACGCACATAATCATCTATTTCGTTTTCTAGCTCTTCATCATAGGTATCGATTAAGTCTTGGTGCATTTTTCGACGAAGCTCATCGTCAAGAATGTCTTTTTCAATACGTTCGGCTAGGATGGCCTGTTCCTGATTGTATTGATCTAATTGCTCATGAGTGGTTAGAGATTGAAAGTCAGTGGTTGTAAGTGGTTCTGTCATCACCTGTTTGTCAGAGCCAAAAATGATTTGTTTCATTTTTCTTAATAAAACTTTCGTCTTACCCATAAACATTACCTTTGTTTGACGTATCAGCTTTTTTTAATTACTATCTTGGTCGGTTCTATCATAGCAAAGTAAAGACAATAAAAAATGCCCTTTAAATACATTAAAGGGCATTTCTTTTGTCAACAAATATGTATTGATTAGAAGAACAGTTCAGCTTGTCTTCTTAACTTGAGAGGTATTGAGCTTACTTCTCTAAGATACAAGTGACGCCTTGACCACCAGCAGCGCAAATAGAGACAAGCGCACGGCCTGAGCCTTTTTCGTCGAGTAATTTAGCCGCTGTGGCTAAGATACGACCACCAGTTGCAGCAAAAGGATGACCAGCTGCTAGTGATGAACCGTTGACGTTAAGCTTGCTACGATCGATGGAACCTAGTGGCGCATCAAGACCTAAACGCTCTTGGCAGAAAGTCTCATCTTCCCAAGCGGCAAGCGTTGATAGTACTTGTGAGGCAAAAGCTTCATGAATCTCGTAGAAGTCAAAGTCCTGTAGGGTAAGACCTGCACGCTCAAGCATACGCGGTACGGCGTAAGCAGGTGCCATGAGTAAGCCTTCAGTTTCGCCAGACTTACCGATGAAATCTACCGCAGCGGTCTCTTGATGGACGATATAAGCCAATGGCTTTAGACCGCGCTCTTTGGCCCACTCATCGTTGGCTAATAGTACACATGATGCGCCATCGGTGAGCGGCGTTGAGTTCGCAGCGGTCATCGTTGGGTTGGCGTTTTTCTTGCCAAATACTGGCTTGAGCTTAGCGAGTTTTTCTAAAGTGGTGTCTGGGCGTAGGTTGTTATCGCGAGTCAGACCTTTATAAGGAGTGATCAAGTCGTCAAAGAAACCTTCGTCATAGGCACGCGCCAAGTTTTTGTGGCTATTGAATGCCAGCTCGTCTTGATCTTCGCGGCTGATGTTCCATTCAAGAGCAGTGATCGCTTGATGATCGCCCATAGATAGACCAGTACGCGGCTCGCCGTTTTGAGGAGAGTCGATGATGTCTTTTGGATTCAGACCCATCAGCGCTTTTAGACGCTGCTTGTTCGTCTTAGCCGCGCCTAGTTTGATCANGACCTTACGTAGGCCATCACCGACTGCGATAGGCGCATCAGATGTGGTATCAACACCGCCAGTGATAGCTGAGTCGATAAGACCTAATGCGATTTTGTTCGCTGAAGCAAAGGTCGCTTGCAGACCAGTACCACAAGCTTGAGCGATATCATAAGTTGGCGTATGCGGGTTTAGCGCAGTGTTCAGCGCCGCCTCACGAGTCAAGTTTAAGTCGCGGCTGAGCTTAAGAACCGCGCCNGCAACCACTTCGCCTATTTGCTCGTCTTGTAAGTTATAACGCTCGACTAGACCATTTAAGGCTGCGGTAAGCATGTCAATATTACTGGCATCGGCATAGGGACCGTTTGAGCGTGCAAATGGAATACGGTTACCCCCTAAGATTGCAACGCGCTGCTGNCCTGTGCTTGACGCTGCGCTTTTCTTTTTAGGCGTAGTGCGAGGTTTTTTGCTGGCGGCTTTTGTTTCGTCTTTTTTATCTGTCATAGCTTCTTTCTCGTTAGCGTTGTTTTTAGTCGTGGTGCTTGTCTTAGTGCTGGNATTAGTGCTTTTGCTAGCAGTTGTGCGCTTGCTGGCTGGTTTTTTGTCAGCGCTGTTTTTACTAGAGCTATTCTTATCAGTGCTGTCTGTTTTGGCTTTATCAGCGCTATCCGTTTTTTCTTTGTCAGTGGAGGTAGACTCAGGAGCCGCACCAAGAGTAGCCAGCTCTTCCTCTTTAGCCGCTTTTTTATCGCTCGCTCTGTCTTCCGNGATCTTTGCTTTTTTATCCGCTTCAGCGCTATTCGCTTGCTCGGTAACCCGATTGCCATCGGCATCAAGAATATCGATATGCTGCTTTAGGTCAGCGATAGAGTCATACTGCGTGTCGTTGTCTGTAGATGGCGTCGCACTTTGGCTGCTAGTCGTCGATTTTTTGGCGCTATCATCGTCACCTTTGACGACTGTCGTTCCAACAATAGGGCTGTCTTTTTTGTTACTCATAAAAGTATCCTTAAAGTAGTAGTGAATGTTAGGGTATAAAAGTATTCGTCAATAAAATCAGTCAATACATAATATGATAGCTGCTAATCACAATAGTGTTAATAACCTTCTTGTAGGGCTTTAGCAAATATTTACAGGGTAAAGCAACAAGAGTGCAAAAAATAACCTGCAAAGATTAGACTGAGCAGTATCGACTAGGCTGAATACTGAGTGGCTCATTCAATAATATATTGTTATCATTGACAGTACAGATCATAACTTATAGTAAGTACCGATCAGATTTTAACATAAGCGGGTTTTTTTTAAATGATTATAGAGTAACTGTGCTGTCTACGTTTGTGCTTGCGGCGCTCTATTGACTTTTATCTGGTTTGCAGATGGGGCTGGTAATTCGTTACTATAGACGCTTTAGACGCTTTAGACGCTTTGGTAAGNCGAGTTACAAGCGGTTTAAGACGGTTATTAATAAATAGGGTTACGGTCGACAAGCGCTAACGTTAGCGATGANAAATTGGTCAAACTCTATAGTAGGCTTATTGTGGCCAAAAGCTGTATAGCCGGAATTACTAAACACTTATAATCATCGCCCAAGTGAGTCTTTATAATAGGTATTGTTTTTTAGACTCTATTTTTATCTTTATATACAGGAGTATTTTATGTCAGACCGTTATGGTGATTTTGTACAGTCTTCAATTGGCAAAAAAGTAGCCAAAAACTTAGGGTTGCCGCAGCCGGTAAGTCTAGATCGTTTTGAGAGCGGTCAACGTTTGGTACGTGGTAGCGTCTTAGTTGGCCGTGCCGAAGGCGATGACATGAGTGTCAGTAACTCAGTTGCGCGTATCTTATCTGACTTGCATGCTGAGGTTTATGTCAATAGCCGTGATGACGCCAAAGATGCGTTGATAGAGGCAGGTATCGAAGCCAAAGCCAATACAGGCAGCAAAGATAAGTTTAAAGTCTTACTATTTGATGCAAGTAATATCAGTAACGCCGATCAGCTCAAGCAAGTGTATGAGTTTTTTCATCAAGTCGCGCGTAGCGTTGAAAAGTCTGGCCGCGTGGTTATCATTGGTCGCCCGCCTGAAGATATCGACGATGTGCAAACCGCACTTGCTCAGCGCTCGCTTGAGGGCTTTGTGAAATCAGTGGGTAAAGAGTTCAAACGCGGTATCACCGCACAGCTCATTTATGTGNCTAAAGGTAGTGAGAAGAATCTAGATTCAGCGCTGCGCTTCTTTACCTCAGCTCGCTCCGCTTATGTTTCAGGTCAAGTTGTCCGTGTTGGCGCAGGTAACACCNTCGATATNGATTGGTCACAGCCGCTTGCGGGCAAAACGATGCTCGTCACTGGCGCAAGTCGCGGTATTGGCGAAGCTATCGCACGGGTATTAGCTCGCGAAGGCGCGCATGTGATTTGTTTAGATGTGCCGCAGCAACAAGCGGACCTACAAAATGTCGCTAGTGAAATCAGCGGCTCGACCTTGACTGTAGATATCACTAGCGCCGATGCAGGCGAACAGATCGCTGATGCTGCGCAAAAGCGCGGTGGCCTTGACGCTATTATCCATAANGCTGGNGTGACGCGNGATAAGACGCTTGCCAATATGGATGAGAAAAAATGGGATATGGTTATCGATATCAACCTAAATAGCGTAGCTGAGCTCAATAAGTACTTACTTGAAAAACAAGTGCTAAAAGATGATGCGCGTATCGTCTGCGTCTCTTCAATCTCAGGTATCGCCGGTAACTTAGGTCAGACTAACTATGCGACTTCAAAAGCAGGTGTTATCGGTTTAGTCGATGCAACTGCCAGACAGTTGGCTAATGAGGGCAAAGGCATGACCATCAATGCGGTTGCCCCAGGCTTTATTGAAACACAAATGACAGAAGCTATCCCGTTCGCTATTCGTGAAGCAGGTCGCCGTATGAACTCTATGAGCCAAGGCGGATTACCTGTCGATGTGGCAGAAACCATCGCTTGGCTGGCGTCTCCTGCCTCTGGCGGCTTGAACGGTAATACGGTACGCGTCTGTGGTCAAAGCATGTTAGGCGCTTAATATGCAGATTTTATGCAAGCTACTGATTTTATTAAGATAATTTGAGTCAGCTCACATATACTTACGAAAAAAATACTAATAATTGTTAAGAAAGCTGCCCGAGGGTGGCTTTTTTATGATAAAAACACAGGAATAGATAGCTATAAGACTTAAACCGTCAGCTCATTCGTTTTATTAAAAGTTTGCTAAGCCCTACCTAGGATAGATTTATGTCAGATACCCATTATGATGCCCTGCCAAAAGCGCATACCACATATGCCAATATCATCAAAAGCTTACTGCCAATCGGTGATAACACTAAAGTTAGTAAAGATGCATTGCCATCAGCTACTTATACTGTAGACGATTTACATATTGATCAAAGCAACTTGGATGATTATCGTAAAATTTGCGGCTTTAGTGACAACGGNAAAGTGCCGATTACTTANTTTGCGGTGCTATCACAGACCCTGCAGATGAATATGATGGTCAAAGAGCCATTCCCATTTCCGATGCTAGGGTTAGTACACGTTGATAACGTAGTGACTCAGCACCGTCCTATCGGTGAGCGTGAGACGGTGACCTTGTCAGTGAGTTTTGCCAATTTGCGTGATCATGCGCAAGGTCAGCAGTTTGATTTTGTGACGACGGTAAAATCGCAAGAAAACATCATTTGGGAGGGTACGTCTACTTATTTGGCTCGCGGTAAAAAACCTAAAGCCAATAGCATTGAGAGAAGTAAACCGCGCCCAGTGACCGTAAAGCCTATGGTTAATGAAAAAGGGGTGCATAAAGTGTTTGAGGTGCCAGAGGATATCGGTCGCCGTTATGCTTTTATCTCAGGTGATTTTAATTTGATTCATCTGCATCCTTTATCAGCAAAAGCATTTGGTTTTCCAAAAGCTATCGCGCATGGCATGTGGTCAAAAGCCAAATGCTTAGCGCTGATGAATGATCTGCCGGATGCTTATAGCGCTGAGGTGTCTTTTAAGTTGCCTATCTTCTTGCCTTCAGAAGTAGAGCTCATCGCTGAACCTGTCGATCAACTCGAAAGTAGCGATGATCGTTGTAATTTTGGCCTATATAGTGCCAAAAATGACAAGCCGCACTTAGCTGGCGTCGTCAAGTTAATAGAAAACTCGCAGTAATAAACAGCACCGTTTTATTTATATTGAAGTAACTCACATTTGAGTAAGTAACGCTGATAGATATTCGCTATCAGCGTTAAATTGCTTTAATTTCGGCACTAAATACGCTCAGTATTTTATGGGGTTACCGCACTAAACATACCACTGTTTAGCGCCAAGACAGCTAACTCAGCCATTCTTAATTATTCACTTACTACTTATCTTCTTTTATCATTATGAGCCAAAATACAACTCAATTGACACCATCACAAGATGCAGATACTCGCTACGACTCTGATAATGGCGTCGTCCTCACCGAGGCGCTGTCGCCTTATTTTCGACCTGCTGAGCAGACTATCGTGTGCGGAGCGCTTGATGAACAAAAAGTGAGCGCTCTTGCGCAGGCAGGCGTGGAGCTCGTCATCAACTTACAAGCCGATGAAGAGCTGGCCTTCGATGAGGCCAAAGCCGTTCAACAAGCTGGCATGGCTTACGAGCATTTGCCTATCGCTAGCGCCGCTGATCTCAAGCAGCTCAACATCTTAGCCTTTGATAATATTTTGCGTCAACATCACGGCAAAAAAACCGTCATGCACTGCGGCTCCGGCAGCAGAGTAGGCGCAGCTGTTGCCCTACGTGCAGGCTGGTTACGTGGCCGGAAGATGGATACTGCTATGGAGCGTGGTCATAGCCATGGACTCACTGAGAAGCTTGAGCAAGAAACTTATAATCGGCTACTAGTACCGCGTTAAGCGATAACAGTTGCTAGCAGGCACATAGACGTTATAAATAAACAGGCGACCTATATTATATAAGTCGCCTGTTTATTTATAACTAAGTAATTTTATTAGCATAATTTTAAGGAAGAAATAACGATGAGCAAGAGTGTCAATAACGAGCTGCAACAAAAACTGCAACGCTTACTCAATGATTTGCAGCTAGAGGACGCGCCAGCAGGTGGCTCGGTAGTGGTTTATCAGGCAGGCGAGTTCGTAGCTGCTGCTAGCATAGGCCAAGCACAAAGCAATGAACAAAGCAATGATAAGTGGCAAGCAGATACTTTAGCGCTTAATTTTTCTACGGGTAAAGGCGTANTGGCGACGCTAGCGCACGTTTTGGTCTCTGAGGGTATGCTGGCTTATGACGAGCCTATTGCCAGCTATTGGCCTGAGTTTGCGGCTAATGGGAAAGCAAAGATTACGCTACGCAAGCTGATGTCGCATCAAGCCAGTTTGTTCGCCATTAGTGCTATCGATGTGGATAACGCGACTTTATTAAACTGGCCGAGAATGCTTGAAGAAGTGGCGGCGATGCCGATCAATGAGATTGATGCTGCTGATCAGTTTGTTAGTGCCTATAGCGCGCTGGTATATGGATGGATACTAGGCGGCTTGATAGAAAAAGCGACTGATATGACGCTAGCTGCCGCGCTAGGCAAGTATCTGACTGAGCCTTTAGGCATCGCGGGCAGCTGCTATTTTGGCGTGCCTGCAGATCAAGTCGATAAGGTCGCTAAATTAGCGAAAGACTTTATCAATACTGCGACAGAGAATCGGTCACTGCCAACAAGACGCCATAAGCCAGTACTAAAAGCGGAGTCGGAGCAGACGTTAGCGGCTTATAGGCAGCTGCCAAGCTATGAGTGTTGGCAACAACTGGCTGACGAGAAAAAGTCTATATCACCAGCTGATAAAAAACAGCACGTTACGTCATTGACCGCTACGAAAATCAACCGTCTATACTTCGATCATAGCGCTATTAATGCCAGCAATTACCGCGCCGCACTAGTGCCAGCAAGTAAGCAGCCTATCGATTACTATGACGCACAAACGCTGCAAGCGGTTATACCTGCAGCCAATGGCGTCGCTTCAGCGCAAGCTCTCGCCACTATCTACGCGATGCTCGCTAATGGCGGCGTATGGCAAGGTAAAACTTTGATAGATGCAGAGACGTTTGCACAGCTGTCTGAGCCGCAAGTGATAGGGATGGATGCAGTGATGCCTGCTTCGATGAATTGGCGCTTGGGTTATCATAAGCTCTTTAGTATATGTCAAAGTAGCGATGATAGCGTGACTCCAAGCACTGAGCAAGGGTTTGGTCATATGGGTTATAACGGTTCAGTGGCTTGGTGTGAGCCGTCGCGGCAGTTGTCTTTTGCTTTTATTCATAACTTCGATGTCACAATGCTAAATGATATTCGTCAATTTGCGCTGACCGAAGCAGTGATAAAGATGATTGATACGCAGGATTAAGCACACAGTCTTTACCGGCGTGATTTATCTGGTGTCATATTCAATAGTGACGGCGCGCTTAGCCCATGAATGAAGATAGAGATCAAGATGACAATGATGCAAACTATCCAAAGCTTAGTGGCATCAGCTTCGCTAAATAGATCTTTATTAAGCGCATAGGATAGATAGTACAGTGTACCAATACCGCGAATACCAAGCGCAGAGATAGCATACTTTTCGGTATGATGCATATTCAGCCCAGTGAGTCCTATAACGCCGCCGATGGGACGTATGAGAAACAAGAAGGCCAAGCTGACAAGGTACACCGACCACGTCAGCTCAATGTCAGAATGTAGCCATTGACCAATAAGCATACCAAAAGCTACCAAGATCACTGACATCAGCAGGCCCTCAGATTGCTCTGCAAAGTCGTGTAGCTTTTGATGGTATGAGTGTTCATGTTCTGAGCGGCGAAAAACAAAGGCGGCGATAAATACCGCGATAAAACCATAACTATGCACGTATTCTGCTACCCCATAAGACAGCAAGGTTAACGCAATAACAGTGTAGCCCTGCGAGATATTGGTCTCATCAGAAGGCTTCGAAAAAACAACTTTTGCTAAGAGTTTACCCACTAAGATACCGACGACAACGCCGGCTAATATCTTCCATAGTACCTCATAAGTAAACCACGACCACAACAGATCCCCAGTAATGCGCTGACCATCATTGTAGGCCTCAGCAATATTAATCGCTAAATAAACAAAGGGAAAAGCAAGACCATCATTGAGACCAGCCTCTGAAGTCAAAGTGAAGCGCGGGGTATCCTCACCGCCGCTATTTGGTGGCCCTACTTGAATACTAGACGCTAACACCGGGTCCGTTGGAGCGAGCACTGCGCCCAATAATATCGCTGCGCCTATAGTCAGTCCAAACGTGTAATAGCCGAGTACTGCCATAGCAAAAATACAGATCGGCATAGTGACCAGTAATAAGCGCAGCGTAGGACGCCATAAGTCCCAAGCCAGCTCAGTGTCTATCTTGATACCTGCGCCAACTAAAGACACCAATACCACAATCTCAGTCACCTTTTCGATGAGGAGGCCATTGTCTAAAGGGTTCAAAAAAGATAACGTCAGCCAAAAATAGCCAACGATCATCCCAAAGCCGACTTGCAGCATAGGCAACGAGATAGGGACGCGTTTGGAGATAATAGGAAAGATAGCCCCTAGTAAAAACGCGACGCCGCCTATCAACAGAATATAGTTATAATTTTCGATCATAAAAGTTGCGTATGCCTACAAGTTAGTATTCGCCAGTATCTAAATGGGCTGAATCGTTACTTATCATGTAGAAAAAGGCTAAACATTTCCGCAAAAAAACGTTATCACTTTAAAAAATACGTTGGTTTTTGGTAATAGCGCGTAGAGCAAACAGCGGCTACTGATAATAAGCCAGCTTATACAGACAACAAAAAAGCCAGCACTTAGGCTGACTTTTGAGGCGATAGCGTATTTATAAGTAAGCGATTAGCGCTCCACTTGACTGACATCACGTACCGCGCCAGTATCAGCGCTCGTCGTCAT
>FUFK010040501.1_pt1 | contig 27717 bp, 25 predicted proteins | sample 1021851 | NCBI WGS metagenome assembly FUFK01 (sample SAMEA51879418, study PRJEB19060) | metagenome
CGAAGGTGAAGACCAAACGAGACAACCACTGTACCAGCGCTCCTACGGTAAATGCGATCGCTACAGATAAAAATATCCCGGTAATGATCTCGGTTGCCTTATCTGTATTTATATAGGTAGAAAGATCTGCCAGCGTTTGCGAATCTGAAGCTCCAATTTTGATGAGGGCCATTACTACCGCTGCTCCAAGCAATTCGAATACAATGGANACTGTTGTTGAAGTTGGCATTCCCAGNGTGTTGAAAAAATCCANCAGGAGAATGTCTGTGATCATNACAGCCATAAATATGATCATGATCTCATCAAAATAGAACTGACCGGGCATAAAAATACCTTTCCTGGCTACCTCCATCATTCCACTGGAAAAAACAGCCCCAATAAAGATACCTACACTCGCCACGATCATGATCGTTTTGAAGGAGATCGCTTTGGAACCAATCGCAGAGTTCAGGAAGTTAACGGCGTCATTACTAACTCCTACCACCAGATCGGCAATGGCAAGAACTACTAAAGCGACAAGCATCAACAAGTAAATATTTTCCATTTTATTGTGTTTAAAAAGCGGTGCAAGTATCCAACCTAATCGTGAATTTACTGTTACCTAATTGTTAATTTTAAAAGTGAAATTCGAAGCCTGTTCTAAAGGAAATAAAATCCTCCATTCCGGCACGTTCAGAATAATTAATATCTGCCTGCACCTTTAATTTATGTCCTACAATATATTTAGATCCTCCCAGCGTGTATTGTTCTACATCATCCACTTCGATAATCTCGGAATAGTCATTTCTTGAATACCTTGCTGCAATTTCATAATTACTTCGGAAAAGATACGCAGTTTGGAAATTTATTCCCTGCCCTTCCAGAACTCGATACTCGGTCGCTTCATTTTCTCCCTGAATCCTGGCAATTGGATCTTCTGCATCACGATAGGCATATTCTGCCATTACAGAAATTCCGCGGTATTTAAAAACCGCATCAAGAAAAAACGTTTGGATATCGGTTTTATAAAGTGTCCCATCTTCCAACAGCATAAAACTTCCCAGGTTACTTCTAGTTCTTACGGCATCATTATTCATATCGTACACTGCTCCCAGCATTAGTTTAGGTGACGGTTCTCTTTCAAGATCTGCCTGGAAATAATCTCCTTTTTCAAGAAATTCACCAAAGGGCAAAAACTCAAGTCTCCCTGTATATTCCATTCCTCCCTGGCTACCGCTGGTAATATTTCGTCCTTCTCCCTGCGAAAATGCCAGCTTCTCTTTGATCACGAATTTTTCTCCCAGTTTGAATCTATGGTGTAGCTGAAGTCCGATATCTCTATCAAGATTAAAGGCGCTGTTTAGAATAGATCGGTCTATTAGCTGCAAACTGGCTGAAGAAATCACCCTTTCCACATTTCCAGGAAGTTTGGCCTGTCCTGCCCATAATTCAAAGTTCTTATGGAAGTGCCATTTAAGAACTGCATCAAGAATATATCGTGGAGAATTAGATGTAAAATCATTTGCTCCGGAAATATCATTATTTGAAAGGCCAAGTTCGATCTTATAAACCAGTTTTGGGCTAAGAGCGAATCCATCAAATTTTAGTCTTGCTCTTCTAATCAGGAAATTTTGCTCTGGATCCAGGTACTTTTCTCCATCGTGATTCCAGGTAGTAAGTGATCTAAACTGAAACCTTGGTGCGAATTTTACGCTAAAGGAACTATCCTTNGCGGTGAAATTAAGNAAGCCTTTTCCAAATTTTGTGTCACTTATTTCCTGNGCTTCAAGTCCCAGCGCGACGAACAGGCACAAAACGAGTGTGCTGAATCTAGTCTTCATTAAATCGTATTATAAGTTTTTGTCGCCGACAAAGAAACAGACTTTATGTTAACTGAATGTTTCCCAAGAGTTAAACCTGAGGTTGGTCTAAGTTAACAAAAAAAGGCTGCCCTGTTTTTACAGGACAGCCTCGCACACTATTATGTAGAGTCGACAAAAACTTATACGATTTTCGTGTGCTTTTGTACACACAAAGAAAGTACAGCGATGTCTCCTTAAGGTCACCCTTATATTAAATTAAGTTTAAAAATGGGATTAGAGAGGAAAGTACTAAAAACAAGAAAGCCACTCGAAAAACGAATGGCTTTGTTGCTCCTCCTCTTGGGCTCGAACCAAGGACCCTCTGATTAACAGTCAGATGCTCTAACCAACTGAGCTAAGGAGGAATGTTTTGCTTTGAAAGCGGTTGCAAATATAAATCAATTTTTAAATGCTGTCAAAACAAATTTCAGATTTTTTTCGAAGAATTTCACTTCGATATACGATTATCCTTCAGAAAGTCAATTAATTACAGATCTATAAAATTTTCAGTAATGATGAATTTTATATTTCTACGGATGATATTATATAAAAAAACAGCCCCGAAGGACTGTTTTGTATCTATAAATTCTTCCGCAGAGATTATTCAAATAACCAGCGGTAGATATCATTTCCATTTGCATAAAGCACCAGCGCTATCAATAAGAAGAAACCAGCCATCTGGGCGATTTCCATAAACTTATCATTCGGCTTTCTACCTGTAACCATTTCATACAACAGGAACATCACATGTCCTCCATCCAGTGCCGGAATTGGGAGGATATTCATAAATGCCAGGATAATTGAAAGTAAGGCCGTGGTATTCCAGAACCCAAACCAGTTCCAGGAATCCGGGAACAAACCACCAATAGCTCCAAATCCTCCAAGTTGCGTAGCTCCCTTTTTTGTAAATACATATTTGAACTGGTACACATAATCTCTCAATGTCCAATAGCCATAATCAAAACCTTTGCTTATGCTTTCACCAAGACCGTACTTATTGCGTTTGATCTCGATCTCTGAGGCTGGCCCAACACCCAGATATCCATCTTCATCTGGAGTGACCTCTGTGCTCATGATCTCACCATTTCGTTCAAAAACAACTTCAATAGCCTTTTCCTTGTTTTCAATGGAAGCAGGGGCGATTTCGTGCCAGTAACCAATTTCAACATCATTCAGGCTAATAATACTGTCTCCTTTTTTAAGACCCGCCTTTGATGCTGCATGCTCTGCAATTACCGTATCAAGTACTGCAGACTGAATTGGAACAAATGGCTGCATTACTCCTTTTTCAAACATCTGTGTCCCAATTTCTTCTGGAACCTCAATAGTTTCTTCTGAACCATCCTGATGTAATACCGTAATATTCTGAACATCTCTCATAAAAAGATGCTTATTGATATCCAGGCTATTCTGGAATTCATTTCCATTCACCTCAAGGACCCTGTCTCCATCCTCGAAACCATATTCCTTAAAATCATCGATCACTGCAAATCCATCTGGCATTTCATCTGGCCCTACGTAAGCAGATCCCCAAACGAACATGATCATCATATAAATAAGAAAACCAAGCACAAGGTTTACAGTTACACCACCCAGCATGATAATTAATCGCTGCCATGCCGGCTTGCTTCTAAATTCCCAGGGTTGTGGCGGTTTGGACATTTGTTCCTTATCCATACTCTCATCGATCATCCCTGCAATCTTCACATATCCTCCAAGCGGTAACCAACCAATTCCATAGGTGGTTTCCCCGAATTTCTTTTTAAACAACGAAAATTTCACATCAAAGAACAGGTAGAACTTTTCAACTCTGGTCTTAAATAACTTGGCCGGAATAAAATGACCTAATTCGTGGAGAACAATAAGTAGGGAAAGGCTTAATATTAATTGTATGGCTTTTACTAGAAATGGATCCATCAGCTAACTTCAAATTTTAAATCGCACAAAAGTAAGTTTTTAAAAGCTTCTAGAAAAGTTTAGTTTGATCGAGTAAGCAACCGCGAAAAATTCCGCAGAAGAAATTGGACTAATTGAGCCTCAGGCCATAACTTTGTAAAAAATTGCGCCAATGCTTAAGTTCTTTGCCCGCTATAAACCGTTCGCCATTGTACTGGCTGTTCTTTCGGTAATCATCATGTATGTTATTTATACTCTGCTAAAACCTGAGGAGCGATTACCCGTTTATCAACCCGATATGGTAAACGCTGAACTGGTTGATACTACTGTACAGTTTGTTAGAAAATACCATAAGATCGCAGATTTTAAACTCGTAAATCAAAATGGGGATACTATTACTGAAGATTTTTATGATGATAAGATCTATGTAGCCGACTTCTTTTTTACCACCTGCCTTACCATNTGCCCGATCATGACNGATCATATGATCGAGATTCAGGAAAAGATCAAAGATGATGAGGACATTTTACTTCTCTCCCATACTGTNTTTCCNGTAACNGACAGNGTTCCNGTNTTAAAAGAATATGCNNTNGAAAAAGGNGTGNTNGANGAAAAATGGAACCTGGTAACTGGTGACAAAAAGCAGATCTATGATCTGGCTCGNAAATCTTACCTGGCTACNAAATCCACCGGCGATGGTGGNAAATACGATATGATTCATACCGAAAATTTCGTGCTGGTAGATAAAAAGAAACAAATTAGAGGTTTTTACGACGGNACNCAGCCGGAAGCTATAGAAGATCTCATGCGCGATATTGAAATACTGAAGAAAGAGGATCGCTAATTATTTAAGGCTAATCTTTTGTATTGGGCCAAATTCCATTACTTTTGCCTTGTTTAAAATCAATCTAAATAAAAATGAAGGTGACGGTTGCAAATCTTAGGCGAGGCCAACGCGGAATCATTAAGGAGTTCTCTGCAGATATGGTCCCCCTGAAATTGCTCGAAATGGGTTGCCTTCCCGGAAACGAAGTAGAACTTGTTCAAACTGCGCCATTCCATGACCCTATGTATTTAAACATAAATGGAAGTCATCTGGCCATAAGAAAAGAAACCGCTTTGCTTATAGAAATCGAATTAATAGGCTAATATGGGAAAGCAAATTAATGTTGCTTTAATAGGAAATCCCAATACTGGAAAGACCTCTGTTTTCAATCAGCTTACCGGACTCAACCAGAAGGTTGGGAATTATCCCGGGATTACTGTTGAGAAAAAAGAAGGGATCTGCAAACTTCCACGTGGATTAAAAGCTCATATTCTTGACCTTCCAGGTACTTATAGTTTAAACGCCAGTTCTGTAGATGAAAATGTCGTCATAGAACTGCTTCTCAATAAAAACGATAAAGATTATCCAGATGTTGCCGTTGTGGTAAGTGATGTGGAAAATCTTAAGCGGAATTTGCTGTTGTTCACCCAGATCAAAGACCTTGGAATTCCTACCATTCTTGCGATTAACATGGCAGACAGGATGGATCGCAAGGGAATTAGCCTGGACATTAAATTACTGGAAGAACGCTTAAAAACTAAGATCGCGCTTGTAAGTGCCCGTAAAAATATGGGTATTGAAGAGCTTAAGGAATTGATCATCAATTATCGTCATATGACGGTAGATCCCTGTGTAAATGCATCTGTGATCGATCCTGAATACTTCGGAAACTTGCGTAAGACCTTTCCTAATCAATCTTTATACAAACTCTGGCTGGTAATCACTCAGGATGTTAACTTCGGAAATATAAACCGTGGTGAGATCAACCGAAGTTCAGATTTTAACACAAAATCTGTTAGTGACCTGAAGAGGCTTCAGCAAAAAGAAACAATTTTAAGATATCAGTTCATTAATGGTGTGCTGAAAGAGACTATGACCGTAGACAAGAATGCGGCTACAGATCTTCGTTCTCGTTTTGATCGTATTCTAACGCACAAGGTCTGGGGTTATGTTATTTTCTTCGGAATCTTACTTTTAATTTTCCAGGCAATCTATAGCTGGTCGAGCTATCCTATGGATATGATCGATGCCGCATTTGCTTCGCTAAGCGAATGGACGAAAAACACCCTGCCGCCGGGCTCTTTTACCAGTTTAATTTCAGAAGGGATCGTTCCCGGGCTTGGAGGGATTGTAATATTTATTCCGCAGATCGCATTTTTATTCCTCTTTATTTCCATTCTGGAAGAATCGGGTTATATGAGCCGGGTGGTCTTTTTAATGGACCGGATCATGAGACGTTTTGGTCTTAGTGGGAAAAGTGTGGTGCCATTGGTTTCAGGAACAGCATGTGCGATTCCGGCAGTAATGGCTACCAGGAATATTGAGAACTGGAAAGAAAGACTAATTACTATTCTGGTAGTTCCGTTTACTACCTGCTCCGCACGATTACCAGTTTATCTCATCATTATCGCTCTGGTAATTCCGAACGAGAGTTTCTTTGGTTTCAATTACCAGGGATTAACCCTGATGATCCTTTATTTGCTTGGATTCGGAATGGCTATTTTTTCCTCGTGGTTACTGAATAAAATATTGAAGACCAGTACAAAATCTTACTTCGTCATAGAGATGCCTAATTATAAGCTTCCTATGGCCAAGAATGTTGCGATCAACGTGGTTGAAAAAACAAAATCTTTTGTTTTTGGCGCCGGAAAGATCATTTTAGCTATTTCTGTAATTCTATGGGTGCTGGCCAGTTACGGGCCTGGAGATGATTTTAACAATGCTGAAGAGATCGTTACCGCTCAGTATGAGAACACCGAGAATNTAGAAGNNGAAAGTGTAGAAGAAGCAATTGCTTCTTATAAATTGAAGAATTCCTATATAGGTATCATGGGACGCGGAATAGAGCCTGCCGTTGCTCCATTAGGTTACGACTGGAAAATTGGGATCGCGATCATAAGTTCCTTTGCCGCAAGAGAGGTCTTCGTAGGAACCCTGGCAACTATCTATAGTGTGGGAAGTGACGAAGAGGAAACCATCAAAAACCGAATGGCTGCAGAAACCAACCCTGTGTTGGGCGGACCATTATTTACATTTGCCAGTGGTATAAGCTTGTTGCTTTTCTATGCCTTCGCGATGCAATGTATGAGCACGCTAGCTATAGTGAAACGAGAAACAAACACCTGGAAATGGCCTATTTTACAATTAGTGATCATGACTGCTTTTGCTTATGTAGTCGCACTTATTGCATTCCAGGTACTGAAATAAGAGTAAGTTTAGAATTATAAAACGACTGAATTGATATGGAAATACTTCAGGAAATACTGGTCTTAATTACCTTTTTAATAGCTCTGGGTTATGTGATCACGCGTTTTATCTGGAAGCCTTCCTTTGTTGGAGGATCCAAAAAGAAGGATAGCACGTCTGCATGCGGAGTTTCCGGTTGTGGCTGTAGTGATTAATCACATTACTTCGGTAAGCCGAAAACTCACCATATAATCTTCCGCAGGAATCTTGCCGGGATTTACCGGGTAAGGTTTAACATTTACCAGACTTATCTTCAATTCTTTCGAATTAGAAAAAAGATGGTCTATTGATTGAATACCTGAAAATTCCACACTTCCAACAAACTTTCGCTTTTCATAGACATCTACTTTTACTCGCACCTGTCCTGCCCAGATACACGTAACAATAGGATTACTGGGGCACCGGGAATCTGAAATAATCTCCCTGAATTTTATTCGGCGGTCTCCAAAATTAAGCTCATCTCCAAGGCATAATGATGCCGAGAAAATGTTTAATTCTACTTCCGGTTTTTGTTCTTTANTNTCTNAAGTTGTAGCATTTTTATGCTTTTCAGTAGATTGAAAAGAAATATATAATGCCATAAAAATAATNAGAAATCGCATATCGCCTTTTTAAAAAAGACGANCGNAAANNACTCCTGTTGCAAAATANTANCCGAGACCTACGTCCAGCGTCATCATTACCATGAANCCTCCAATAAATCCAAGAGTTGAAATATCGGTAAAGTCTCCCTGCTGTGCTTCCGGCACCACCTCCTCTACCACTACAAAGATCATCGCACCCGCAGCAAAACACAAAGCATACGGTAAAATTGGTTCAAAGGTCATTACGGCCCAGGCACCAAGTACCGCTGCAAAAGGCTCGACGATCGCAGAAAGCTGACCATAATTAAAACTTTTCCATCGGCTCAATCCCTGTCTTCTTAAAGGCATGGCTACTGCAAATCCTTCAGGGAAGTTCTGCAATCCAATACCAATGGCCAATGCAACCGCACCACCAATACTGGCACCTTCAAATCCCGCGGCAACACCACCAAACAGAACACCTACGGCAAGACCTTCGGGAATATTGTGCAGGGTGATCGCCAGCGTTAATAATACAGATTTATGCCACGGAGTTTTGACCCCTTCAGCTTCACTCATTTTAAAATTTACGTGCAAATGGGGAAGTACCTTATCCAGACCAAAGATGAACANTGCNCCCANNCCAAATCCTACNAGNGCAGGGATGGTCTTTTCAAATCCTTCGCCGGGACTCATCTCGATTCCTGGAGCCAGCAAACTCCAGAAACTCGCTGCAACCATGACACCACCGGTAAAACCTAGCATTCCATCAAAAAAAGCACGGTTCATTCCTTTAAACAGGAAAACCAGCGATGCTCCTAACGCCGTAAGCCCCCAGGTAAAAAGGGTCGCATATAATGCTGCAAGTACCGGATCCAATTGTTCGAAATAGCTAATTAATGCTTCCATTCTAAGTTGTTTTTATATATAAGTTGGTTGAGATCTGGTTTGAGATCATCAACTCATTATCGTCCATTTCGATCAACATTGATTGATCAAATTCTTCTTTTTGCTTCACCGTTACGGTCGCTCCCAGAGAAATATTATTCTTGTCCAGGTATTGTAAAAATTCTGTAGACGAATCTTTCACTCCCACACAAATCCCGGTTTCTTCAGTTTCAAGTTCAGATAGTAAGACGCGGTTGGGTACAGAAAAGTTCCCTTCTGAATCTGGAATAGGGTCTCCATGTGGATCTCGCTGTGGGAATCCCAGAAACCTGTCAAGTTCTGCAGTTAGCTTTTCAGACTTTATATGCTCCAGCTGCTCTGCCACCTCATGCACCTCATCCCAATTAAAATTGAGCTTTTCCACGAGAAATACTTCCCACAAGCGATGCTTTCGAATCACTTCTATTGCGGCAGCTCTACCCACTTCACTAAGTTTTACACCCTGATATTTCTTGTAATTCACCAGGCCCTTTTCTGAAAGTCTCTTGATCATATCGGTCACCGAGGAGGCTTTGGTTTGCATGTCTTCGGCAAGTGCATTCGTACTTACCCCATTTTTATAGGAATTCTGCAGATGAAATATGGCCTTAAGATAATTCTCTTCAGATAAGCTAAACATAAATAACATTTTAATAGCATCAAAAATACATTTTTTATTCAATAAATCCGTTTTTTAGTCTCGTCTAAATATATTTTATATCTTCGTGAAAAAATTATGCGAATAATATCCTTTCTCCTCTTCGGAATTATATCCATTTCCAGTTTTTCCCAGGATTCTGAAATCACCGGAACCATTAGTTCTTCTGAAGGTACCGTGGCGTTTGCCAGTATCTATACTTCAGATGAATCTTATGGTACNAGTGCAGATGAAAATGGTGANTATAGCTTGAAGCTTCCGGCCGGTGAGTATAAGGTAATCGTAAAGTCCCAGGGATACAGGACAGTTTACAGGAATATCAAGCTCGTAAATGGAAAAAAGATTCTTAACATCGAAATGGAAATAGATCCAAACGGACTGGACGAAATTGTAGTTACCGGGACCAGAACTGCTAAAAGACGTACAGATTCTCCAGTGATCGTAAATCTTATTAATAGTGAAACCCTGGAACAGGTCGTTGCAACAGANCTTTCTGATGGGTTGCGCTTTCAGCCGGGGCTGAGAATTGAAAAAGATTGCCAGACCTGTAATTACACCCAACTAAGAATGAATGGATTGCAAGGCGGATACTCACAGATCCTGGTGAACGGTCGTCCAATCTTTAGTCCGTTAACCGGTTTATATGGTCTGGAACAAATTCCGGTGAATATGATCGAGCGTATAGAGGTTGTTCGCGGTGGAGTTTCAGCGTTATATGGTTCCAGCGCCATTGGTGGGACAGTCAACGTAATTACCAAAATTCCGAAGAAAAATTCATACAGTCTTAGCTATACTTTCGAGAACATTGATGGCGATGCAAATCAGGATGTTTTAAACGGGAACGCAACAGTAGTCTCCAAAGATTATAAAGCTGGAGCAAATTTTTTCGTTAATCGAAGAACCCGGGAATTATATGATGCGAATGGTGATAACTATTCTGAGTTGCCGGAACTTAAGGACAATGCTTTTGGGGTTAATGCTTTTTATCTTCCAACTGAAGATTCCAAGATCAATTTAAGCCTGAGCAGTTTGTATGAATACCGTTATGGTGGTGAAATGGTGGAAGGCCCCGCATATCTGGCTCAACAGAGTGAAGAGCGAACTCATAATGTTCTAATGGGAAGCCTTGATTACCAGGTAAATTTTAATGACGACAAGAGTTCGGTTATCCTCTATTATGGTGGTCAATCCACAAAGCGGGATCATTATACCGGGATCATTCCAGATGACGAAATCGAAAAACAGCAGTTTTTTGCCAATCCTCCTTACGGAACTTCAGAAGTGGAAACGCACCAGGGAGGTGGACAATTTAATCAGCGAATCGACAATTTTCTTGGCGGAACCACTACCCTTACTACGGGAGCAGAATTCGTATATGATGATGTGTACGATATCATCCCTTCTTACAATTACCTCATCGATCAAACGACCAGAAATTTTGGAGCATTCTTTCAAAATGACTGGGATGTCACCGAGAATCTCAATTTCCTTTCCGGTTTTAGAGTCGATAAACATAATCTGGTAGATGATGCAATTGTGAGTCCGCGTCTTTCGTTGTTATATAAACTGAAAGAAACCACGCAGTTTAGACTGGGATGGGGAACAGGTTTCCGTGCTCCGCAGGCTTTTGACACAGATCTGCACATCGCGTTTGCCGGNGGCGGAATTTCCAGAATTTCACTGGCAGAAGACCTGTTCGAAGAGCGAAGTAATAGTTTCACTGCATCTATTAATTACGATCGAGCTACCGAGCATTTTATCTGGGGCTATACCCTGGAAGGTTTTTATACAAAACTGAACGATGCCTTTTATTTATTCCCATTAGGAGAGGATCAGTTTGGTGAACGTTTTGAAAAACGTAATGGTGCGGGCGCTACTGTGAAAGGGTTAACACTGGAAACCAGGGCTAATTTTGATTACCTATTTGAACTGGAAGCAGGATTCACACTACAATCCAGCAAATTTGAAGAACCTGTTGAAAACATAGAAGGACTGGAAGCGAAAAGAGATTTTCTTCGTACACCGAACGATTATGGCTACGCAACGCTTACCTACACTCCAGGCAAACGCTTCAATGCAAGTGCTAACCTCGTTTATACAGGAGAGATGGATATTGTACATTTTGCCGGGGAAGGAACCGGACAGGATGTAGATGAATATGATATCACGCCCAGTTTTGCTGAGTTAAGCTTGCGTTTGGGTTATAACTTTCCACTGGATAGAGTGAATTCCAATATGGAGATCTTTGGTGGGGTCAAAAACGTGACCAATGCTTACCAGGATGATTTTGATATCGGGAAGAACCGTGATAGTAATTACGTATACGGACCTGGGAATCCNCGTTCTGTATTCATAGGTCTCAAAATAGAATCCTTATAATATGAAGTTTTCGGTAATCCTTGCTGCTCTACTCTTTGTTCTTTCTGCGGAAACTTCAGCACAAAAGAANTCTGAAGTAGANTGGCTCACTTTTGAACAGTTGTATGATTCCCTTCAACAGAAACCGAAAAAGGTTTTTATAGACTTTTATGCCGACTGGTGTGCGCCCTGCAAAAGAATGGATGAAGAAGTTTTTTCTTCCGAAGCAGTTCAGAAGCGATTGAGAAAAGATTATTACGCAGTAAAATTTGATGTGGAAAGTGAGGATACTGTCCGCTTTGGGGATCAGGTGTTTATTAATGAACGACTAAACCGAAGAAATCCAGTTCACCAGATCGCATTGCTCATGGCCAGACGTAAAAACAGGCCATTTTCGCTACCGGCAATGGTATTTCTGGATGAAAATTTCAAAGCCACGGCAAGGTATTTTCAATATCTCAACAAGAATCAGTTCCTGGAAATACTGGAGAATTAAAGTCCGCGTTCCTTCTGGATCTGTTCGTAGGCGTCCTGCACTTTTCTAAATTTCTCTTCAGCTCCTTTTTTATAGGCTTCATCCATATCCCCTAATTTATCTGGATGATATTTTTTCGCCATGGTTCGGTAAGCCTTTTTAACTTCAGCGTCTGTCGCAGATTTCTCGATCTCCAAAATCGTATAAGCACTGTTAGTGCTCTTAAAGAACATTGCCTTGATACTTTCAAAATCTCTGGCCCCAATTTGAAGATGACCGGCGATCTCTTTAATAATAACCGCTTCAGCTTCACTCACGCGACCATCGGCCTGGGCAATTCCGAAGAGAAAATGAATAATTTGAAGCCTGGTTGGATACTTTGTTCTTGCAGCGAGATACCTGGAAATATTATAAGCCGAAACCTGACGGTTCTTAACGACTTCGTTGAAAGTCCGAAAAGTGGCATTCGCACGCTCTTTTCCATAGGCCTGTATAAAATACGCGCGAACATAATCAAGTTCCTGCTGGGAGACATTCCCGTCTGCCTTGATCACAATGGAACTTAAGGAAAGTAAATTAAGTTCAAAGTCTCCAGGTGAAACTGTTTGCTTTTGTCCACCAGCCATGGATTTAAACAGACCACCAGAGGTGCGTATGTAATTATCCAGCAGGGAACCTACTATAAATCCAAGAATAGCACCGGGAAACCTGAAGTACATGTATCCCAGAACTGCGGCAAGCCATTTGATCATTGGGCAATTTTCTTTAGCCGCAAAGATAGCATTTTAGTGTTGTAATCTATAATTGGCTTTATGAGTTCGCGAGGAACTGGTCATAAACTGAACCTATTAACACATAGTAATTTGAGATATGTAAGCTGAACTTAATTTGGTACCTTTGTGCTTCAATAAAGTTTAATAAAAAGAATTGATATATGTATCCAGCAGATTTAGTAAAACCAATGAGAGAGGATCTTACTAGTATTGGTTTTGAAGAGTTACACACAGTAGAAGACGTTGAGCAGGCTATGGAAAAGAAGGGAACTACTCTGGTAGTAGTGAATTCTGTTTGTGGTTGTGCAGCAGCGAACGCAAGACCGGGAGCTAGAATGTCTTTACAGAATAGCAAAAAACCAGATAATCTGGTAACTGTTTTTGCAGGTGTAGATAAAGAAGCAACAGATAAAGCGAGAGATCTTATGGTACCATTCCCTCCTTCTTCGCCATCTATGGCATTGTTCAAGGANGGTGANTTAGTACACATGCTAGAGCGTCACCATATTGAAGGTCGCCCTGCAGATATGATCGCTGAAAATCTTATTGGAGCTTATAACGAGTTCTGCTAAGAATCACCTCCATATAATTTAAGACCACGCAGTTTCCGGCGTGGTTTTTTTATACCTCAGTTCTAGATTTCGCTATTTTTGGTATTTTTATAGCCTATGGAAAAAATTCTTGCTTACCCGCTTACGGTAATTTTCTATTTCTTCTTTTTTCTGAATNTACTCCTTTTTCATCCTATCCANTGGGTATGCCTGAAACTTGGAGGNTATGAAGCACATAAAANAAGNGTGGATATCTTCAATCTTTTCCTCTTACGTTGCCTGAATCTTCTGGGAACTACTTTCGATATTCAGAAACCTGCAAATATACCAACAGATCGNACNGTGATNTTTGTNTCCAACCACCAGGGAATGTATGANATTCCACCNCTNATCTGGTATTTTAGAAAACATCATCCAAAATTCGTTAGTAAAAAAGAATTAGGTCACGGTATTCCAAGTATTTCCTTCAATTTAAGACATGGCGGTTCAGTACTAATAGATCGCAAGAACAGAAGAGAATCGCTGCAAAAAATGTCGGCATTNGGAGATTATCTAAAAACTACAAAACGATCTGCTGTAATATTTCCTGAAGGAACGCGTAGTAGAACTGGAGAACCCAAGGAATTTCGAAGAAACGGGATGTTGATGCTTTTCAAAAAGAATCCGGAAGCACTCGTAGTTCCAATTACCATCAATAATTCCTGGAAACTTTTNAAATACGGAAATTTCCCNATGGGGATTGGCGTAAATATGACNNTAAAAGCACATGANCCAATAGAAATATCCTCTATGGATGCTGAAAGTCTTATTGCCAAAATTGAAAGAACCATTATTGCAGATATTAAATGATTATGACCGAAGAATTGCTGATCGAGCATACGATCGCTTATGTGAAGGAAACATTGCAAAATGCTGAAGGTGGTCACGACTGGTTTCATATTGAAAGAGTTTATAAGAATAGTNTGAATATTGCAGCTTCAGAAGAAGCACATCTTCTTGTCGTGAAATTAGGTGCATTACTACATGATATTGCCGACTCTAAATTTCATGGTGGAGATGATACCGTTGGCCCGGCGAAGGCCAGAGAATTTTTAGAGACTCAAAAGGTTTCAGAGGAGATCATAGATCACGTGATAAAGATCATTGAGAATATTTCTTTTAAGGGCGGAAATGTTCAGCAGCAATTTCGATCTATTGAACTTGATATCGTTCAGGATGCCGACAGGCTGGATGCACTTGGAGCTATTGGGATCGCCAGAACTTTCAATTATGGTGGCTTTAAGAACAGACCACTTTACGATCCGGAGATCAAACCTAACCTGAATATGAGCAAGGAAGAATACAAGGCTTCTCTGGCTCCTACCATCAATCATTTTTATGAGAAACTGCTTTTGCTTAAAGAGCGTATGAATACGGCTACCGGTAGAAAGATCGCTGAACAGCGCCACGCTTTTATGGAAGTTTTTCTTGACCAGTTCTATGCTGAATGGGATGGTAAAAAATAAAGGCCGACACATTCCTGTATCGACCTCTAATAAATCAATTTCCGCAAGTATTAACCCTTTAACGGACTAACTTCTTCATCTTTTAAATGTTCCGCAAAGAAGCCCATCATGGCTTTGTAAAGATCGAGTCGGTTTTCTTCCTTCCCAAAACCGTGGCCTTCNTCATACTTTACCATATAAGGCACTTCCACTCCGCGTGCTCTCAAGCTTTCCACGATCTGGTCTGCTTCATCGATATTCACCCGTGGATCATTTGCACCCTGCACTACGAACAGTGGCCTTTTGATTTTATCCACATGCAGGGCAGGTGAAATTTCATTCATGATAGCCTGTTCTTCAGGATTGTCNGGATTATACCAGATCTTGTACATGATCTCCCTGTATTTTTCCCAGTATGGCGGGATGGTTTGCATGAACGTGTTTAGATTGCTTACTCCCACATAATCCACACCACAGGCGTATTTCTCAGGAGTTTTGGTCATTCCGCGAAGCACCGCATAACCACCATGACTTCCACCGTAAATAGCAACTTTGTCTTTATCTACCCAACCCTGATCGATCACGAAGTCTGTTCCGTCTTCAACATCATCCATTGCTTTGCGGCCTATTTCTCCAAAACCAGCTTTTAAAAATTCTTTTCCGTATCCACCCGAAATTCTAAAATTTACATGAAGGGTGGCATAGCCACGACTGGCGAAAAGCTGAGCTTCAGGATTAAAACCCCAGGAATCTCTAATTCCCTGTGGTCCGCCATGAGGATTCACTATAAGTGGTAATTTCTGTCCCGCTTTATAGTCTTGCGGAAGCGTGATATATCCATAAATGGTTTTGCCATCCCGGCTTTCAAAAGTGATCGGCTTCATAGAGGCCATATCCTCCGCCTTTAATTGCGGTAATAACTTATATAGCAAAGTTACTTCGTCTTTCTCCACATCGTACAGGTAATACTCGCCAACGATCTTATCGCTGGTCACAGCGATCATATATTTACTTTCATCATCTGTTCTGCCAGCTGTATAGAATTGTTTGTCTCCAAACTCCTTTTTTAGTCTTCCGTAGATCTTTTTATAGGTTTCACTTACAGGAACCACTACGGTTTTTTCCCCGGTGTAGCTGAAGTAGTCAATTTCGTAATCACGCTTTCTCGACAGCGTCAACCCTGAAACGTCAAATGTTTCATTACTGAATATGGNTTCTATCTTCTTATTCTGCTTNAGATCATATATCTGTATTTCGGTCTTATCACCATCNAGATTGGAAACTACATAAGCAAGATCTGGATTTTCAGAATCTACATTAAATGAAGAAATACTGAAGGCATCACTAAAATCTGTATATTTTAACTGCTTGAATTCACCATCGACCTTATATAGTAATTCCGTATTAACCCCGTCCTTGATTTTTGTAATTGCACGAAGATTTCCTTTACTGTCAAAGTTGTAACCTGCTACTGGATCATCACCTTCTTTTACTGTGTAAAGTTTTGTGATCTCTCCATTATTCACATTCAATAGATAAGGCTCTTCCTGCTGGAGATTATCCTTATTCATCTGGATGACTATATGTTCATCGTCTTCCTTTAGAGAAGCAATTATGTTAGCGCGAACTCCTTCGAAAGGAGTAAGGTCCACGCTGTTTTCCCCAGAAATATCTACTCCGTAAATATGGTAATTTTCATCGCCTCCTTTGTCCTGCATATAGACAATACGGTCTTTAGTAGCCCATGCAAATCCACGAATAAGGTCCTCTCCCTGTTTTTTTAGCAACATTTCTTTTTCTGAAGAAACTTCTTTCAGGTAAAGATCCCGTTCTCCCGAAGCTCTTCGTTTCATATATCCAATATATTTTCCATCTGGAGATAATTTAAATGAGAATGCTTCGGGAGTTTTGAAGTAGTCTTCGACTGAATATTTATAGTTCCCGGATTCCAAAGCGGCCAGTTTGGCGAGCTCTTCCTTACTTGATGGTAATGTGGTATTTCCTGGTTTTTCTTTCACGATCATATGTAGTTTTCGCGGGTATTCCTGCCCGGATTAGTATTTATTCCCTACATCGTTTTAATTTTCAATGTTCCCACAAAGCTTATTTTCAACCTTGATGAAATGATGCCTGGAATGTCTTCCTGCAAAATTACCGAATCAAGTTCGGAAGGCCTGTAGTACTAATAAAACATTAGGATTTTGACCTACAGAATCTGGTAGCAGAGTAGATCAATTCTTGATTTTGAGAAATTATCTTATCTCCTGGCAGTCCGGACAGAAATAGGTGCTCCTTCCTCCTATTTTTATCATTTCGATCTTAGCCTTCCCATTCGGACAGTCACCACCTGCTTCCCGATGATTTCTAAGATACGAATCGGGGATCTGCTCGCCCTCGGTTTTACTCTTGGTCACCGTTTCAAGGATGATATTCATCTTTTTAAACATCGCCTTTAGATCCTTGTCTCCGAGATTCTCGCATTTCGATTTTGGATGAATCCCGGTTTGAAACAGCATCTCGTCAACGTATAGATTTCCCAGACCTGCAATAAAAGCCTGGTCCATTAATACAGTTTTCAAATTGCCTTTTTTATTGCTGAAAAGCTCTATGAATTCTTCTTCTGAAACTTCAGTGGCATGCGGTCCCAGTTTCTTCTCTTTTCTGAAGTCTTCAATGTCATCAGTAAGAAATAGTTTCCCAAATTTCCGCGGACAGATAAAAGACAGTTTGCCACCATTGTCGAAAGTAAGCGTTAGCTGCGCATGCTTGTGGAAATCATCATGCTGGAAAAAGTCCATTCTACCCGTCATTCCGAAGTGAACTACCAGAAAACCATGCTCTTTAAGTTCCAGAAAAAGATATTTTCCAATTTGAGAAACCGCTTTGATCTCNTTNCCTTGAAGTCTATCCTTAAAATCCTGTTTAGGTGANTGGAAGATCTTATCTGCACCCGTATCCACCTTTACAATCTTCTGATGAAGNCTGGTGGAATCAATATATAATTTNTGATAGGCGACTTCTGGTAATTCTGGCATAGCTTTTTGTTTTCAAGTTAGNANAAATAGAAATTTCAGAAAAATTAAAANAGCTTCGTTTGCCCATCCTTGTATTNCTCATGCAACTTACAGTTAAGACTGGGCTTTTCACGATCCTGNAGATACATNTTNCGAGCNATTTTAAACTGCTGCTTTACCTGCTCCGCGAACTGGCCTTCACCTTTCATTCGGGTACCAAACCTGCTATCATTCAGACTACCTCCATGAATGTTGGCAATCTGGTTTAAAACCTTATCGGCCCTGTCTGGTATGGATTTCCTTATCCAGTCTGTAAAGATCTCTCCAATGCTTCCATTCAGTCTCACGATCGTATAACCTACACCGCGAGCACCTCGATTAGCCACTTCCCTTACCAGCGGCATAATTTCGTGATTATTGATTGATGGTATGATAGGCGCCATCATCACACTTACAGGAACATTTGCTGCCGCCAGCTTTTCTACTGTTTCCAATCTTTTTTTTATACTGGCGGTTCTTGGCTCCAGCACTCTACGCGTATGTTCCTGTAGGGTGGTGATACTGATATTTACATGTACAAGCCTGTCCTGAGCCAGTTCTCTTAGAATATCCAGATCGCGTAAAATGAGGGAATTCTTCGTGATCATACCAACCGGGTGCCGGTACTTCAGAAAGGTTTGCAGCAAACTTCTGGTAATTTTGAGTTCCTTTTCAATTGGCTGGTAACAATCGGTATTTCCAGANAGNANNATNGGTCNNGCCTGCCAGGATTTGCTNTTNAGNTTTTTCTCTAAAAGTTCAACAGAATTTCTTTTTACCAGTATTTTTTGCTCGAAATCCAGACCGGCACTATAACCCCAGAATTCATGACTATTACGGGCGTAGCAATAAATACAGCCATGTTCACAACCCTGATAAGGATTTAGGGAAAAATCCATTCCCACATCGGGACTGGTTACTTTATTCACAATTGTCTTTGGAAAAGTTTCAATAGTTGTGGTTTTAAAATTAACCGCTTCTTCCCCTTCCGCATTGCAATAATTTAGAAAGTCGTCCCTGGTTTCATGACTATGCGCATCAAACTTATTACTGCTGTTTTTCTGGGCACCTCGGCCTTTGATAAAATCCTCGTAACTCATAATTCAAAATTATGGAATTATTCCCTTTTAATGGATTTTATCCTAGTTAAAATTCAAAGAAAAGGCTCCTTCTTCAAATCTAAATTTTTAGATAGGAGCCTGTATTTTATTTATTAGGAAAGTCGGCTTTACGCTTGTTTAAAAATGCTGAAGTTCCTTCTTTGAAATCTTCAGTTCCAAAACTATCACCGAAACCTTTTACTTCTACCTCAAATCCATCAATACCATCTTCATAGTTGGCATTGATCGCTTTGATCGCTGTAGAAATAGCAACCATGGAATTCTTCATGATCTTCTGAGCCAGGCTTACGGCCAGTTCCATCAAATCTTCCTGAGATGTTACATGATTCACCAGGTTGTATTGCAAAGCCTGGTTTGCATCGATCATTCCCGCGGTCATGATCATTTCCATCGCGCGACCTTTCCCTACAAGTTGTGGTAATCTTTGAGTTCCACCATATCCCGGGATCACTCCAAGAGACACTTCCGGTAATCCCATTTTGGCATTATCACTGGCGATTCTAAAATGAGCTGCCATTGCAAGTTCGAGTCCGCCACCAAGAGCAAATCCATTTACAGCTGCTATGACCGGTTTAGGGAAATTAGCTACATAATCAAATAACTTCTCCTGCCCATCTGCTGAAAGTTTCTTCCCCTCTTTTGGTGAGTAGTCGGCAAATTCACTAATATCTGCTCCAGCTACAAAAGCCTTCTCTCCACTTCCCGTAATAATTACGACTTTTACCTCGTCATTATCCTTCGCCGCTTTAAAAGCCTGGTGAAGCTCAAGAATCGTCTCTCTATTAAGAGCGTTNAGCTTCTTTGGTCGATCTATAGTNATCGTTAATATTTCGTTTTCAATCTCTTCTAAAATGTTCTGATAACTCATAATCTTTATTTTGGAAATCGTACGTTAAAGATAGTGCCTTTATTCTGTTTGGAAACAAAGCTAATCGTCCCCTTATAAGTTTCCACGATATTTTTTACCATGGCAAGGCCTAATCCCATTCCGCTTGATTTCGTGGTGAATTTAGGTTCAAAAACCTTTGTTTTATTTTCTTCGGAAATACCCATTCCATTATCGGAAACCGAAATAAGAACGGTATTTTCCTCTTCTTCGACCGACACCATAATTCGAGGATCTTCGACATCCTGAAGTGCCTGAGTAGCATTTTTAACCAGGTTGGTCACTACCCGAATCAACTGCGTACGATCAAATTTCGCCAGGATCTCCTCCTGGTCACATTGAAATTCAATGTATTTCTCATTAAAAATATCCAGTGCCAGCTTCACGATCTTGGGCACATTCAAAGTTTCATTTTGTTGTGCCGGCATCTTTGCAAAGTTTGAGAATGCCGAAGCGATAGAGCTCATAGTATCGATTTGATTAATGAGCGTTTCGCTGTATTCATCGACCTTAAGATGAATGTCGGGATCTTCCGGATCAAAATTACGCTGAAAACTCTGTACGCTCAATCGCATCGGTGTCAACGGATTCTTGATCTCATGTGCTACCTGCTTCGCCATTTCCCGCCAGGCCTGTTCCCGCTCATTGGTGGCTAATTTCACAGCACTTTCCTCCAGCTCATCGATCATACTGTTATATGCCGAAACTAGCGCGTATATCTCTTCTGTTGCATTAGAGAGTTCGATCTTCTGGTTTCGTTTGTCCAGTCTGGTCTGATTGATCTTTTCAGAAATGATCTTAAGCGATTTGGTAATATATTTTGATAGAAAGAAGGACAGAATAATGGCAATCAATAGCATAAAAAGATANACCTCNGCCATACGCACCAGGAAGTTATTTAAATCCCTGTTCANCAGACTATCATCCTGAACNTATGGTAAGTAAAGGATTGCCAGTGGCTTAAATTTTCCATCGGTAATATAACTGTATGACGACTGGTATTTTTGTCCGTTGACTTCAGTTTTCTTCAAATAATGCTTGGTAGTNGTAGCATCCAGCTTACTTAGNACNCTTTCTGGAATACTTACNGTAGTNGAATCTTTAAANAANGATTCGTTAGANTTGATGATAAGGCTTCCGTCGAGATCATAAATATGGATCTGCATTTCATGAACTTCGGCCATCTCATCGATCTTATCCCTTTCAGAAAAAATAGGTTCAAGGTTTTCTGTATCTACAACATAAGTAGTACTGGCAAGTACAAATTTGATATTTTCAAGNATCGCNCTTTGNTTACGCTCCAGCCGTTCTTCGTGATAACTTTCAGCTTCCTGTTTATATTGNTANACTGTCACCCCAAAAATTAGAATAGATGCCCCCAGAACCAGCAGGATCATAGAGATAAAAATTCTAGTTCGTAAGGATAATTTNAGCATCTTCATATAGGCNGGCTTCGCTTCAAGGCAACAATTATCGAACCATTTCAGGCATTGGGATTTCNTGANCGTATTCTTTTGTANAATTTNATCCCTAGCATTAACATGATCCCNAGTAGAAAAATTCCAAGAACTCCGTAGATCCAGTTAATAGCATCCCGCACGATGACCAGGAAAATTACTGAAAACAGGATAAGCGTGCTTCCCTCATTCCAGATTCGCATTCCGTTTGAAGTCCAGTTAATAATCCCTTTCTGCAGTTCTTTGAAAATTAGATGGGTCTTAAAGTGGTAGGCAAATAATAGCACTACAAAGCCAAGTTTCACATGCATCCAGGGTTGCTCAAGCCAGCCAGGAACCATCGCCAGTAACGTAATGGCGAAAGCGCTCGCCAGGATCGCAGAAGGCCAGGTAATAATGAACCAGAGCCTTTTCGCCATCAGTTTTAGCTGATCTCCAAGAATTGTTCTATCGGGTTCCGGTTTTTCAGCAGCTTCAATCTGGTATACGAATAAGCGCGGAATATAAAAAAGCCCGGCAAACCACGTAATTACGAAAATAAGGTGCAGGGCTTTNATATAATTATAGTACTCCATTTAGTCTTCAGTCTCNACGAATAGATAATTNAGATCCATCGCATTAAATTCCTTATTAAAAGCTTTTACTTCTTCTTTTAAAAGCTGGTCAAATTTATTCAATTCTTCGTTGATACTGGCAGTAAGTTGGTCTTTAACTGCAATATCCTGCTGAGTTGGTGGAAAATCGTCCATTCCCACAAGACTGTTCAAATGTGCCAGTTTATTGGTGAGTTTTATCGGGAAATTAAGCGGATCCTGGTTACTACGATTCTTGGTCTGGTAGAGCGCATTTTCTATTTCTGAAAGTTGCTCGCTCAGGGTTTTCGCTTTTTCCAGNAAGGGTTTTACCTGCTCATTGTTTTTATANTGCTTCTGAAAATCCTTCAGTTGTGCATCGACCTTTCTCATNTTTTTGATNGATTGGTGAGCATTGTCTACGGTTTTATTCACGCTGGAAATGAAATCATACTGCTTTTGCATTCCTGCCTGGTCGGTTTCAGCATTTGCGTCTGGCAGGATCTCGAAATCCTGTTTCATCACCTCATCTTCCACTTCCAGAACTACCTTATAATTTCCGGGAACCGCTTGTGGAGCGTCTGTACTTGCCCACCAAAGGATCATTCCGTCAAGTCGTTCAGCGCCTTCACCACGCATATCCCAAACATGCTGATTGGCTCCTTTGCTTACTTCCAGTTTGTTCTTTTTTGCTTCAGAAGAGAAGCTTTGAATAGTATCATTTTCAGCATTTAAATAGCTTAATTTGACTTTCTTCCCTTCAGGATCCTTCAGAAAAAAATAGGTCATTACTCCCGCGGGATGGTTCGTCCCGGCTGTAGCACTTTCCCGGGATCTGCCATCCATTCGATAGGAATTTTTCGGCTTGAATAAATGATCGTGATCCTTTTCAACTGAGTCCAATTGGTGTAACAGGCTTAGATCATCGATGATCCAGAGACTTCTTCCCTGAGTAGCCACGATCAANTTATTNTCTTTNATGGCAAGATCGGTNATTGGNACNATTGGCANATTNAANTGAAAAGNTTTCCAGTTCGCTCCGTCATCAAATGAAATATACATCCCGGTTTCAGTNCCTGCATAAAGCANGCCNTGCTTNTCNGGATCTTCACGAACCACCCTNGTAAAATGTTCCGAAGAAATTCCNGNNGTGATCTTTTTCCAGGACTTTCCGTAATTGGTGGTTTTATATAAATAAGGAGCAAAATCTCCCAGTTTATATCTGGTTCCCGCGATATATGCCGTGCCTTCATCAAAAACAGAAGGTTCAATGCTATTGATCATCATCCATTCCGGCATTCCTTTAGGAGTTACATTTTCCCAATTCTCACCGCCATCTCTGGAAACATGTACCAGGCCGTCATCACTACCAGTCCAGAGCAAACCTTCCTTTAAAGGCGACTCTGCTGCAGCGAAAATAGTACTGTAATATTCTACGGAAGTATTATCCTGGGTAATAGGTCCTCCGGAAGACTTTTGTTTCGACTTGTCATTTCTCGTAAGATCTGGACTAATTTCTTCCCAGCTTTCCCCTTCATTCGTGGTCATATGTAAATGATTGGACGCGGTATACAATTTATCAGGATTATGTGGAGAGAAGAAAATAGGGAAATTCCACTGGAAACGATATTTGAGATCTTCGGCTCCATGACCCATTGGATTGTCTGGCCAGACACTAATACTCCGCACGGTCCCGGTTTCATGATTGTACCTGGTTAGGAATCCGTCATAACTACCACCATATACGATCTCAGGATTTTCAGGATCTACGGCGATATGCGCGCTCTCACCTCCCGCTGTAGATTCCCAGTCACCTTCTCCAATGCTTCCACCTTCTGTTCTATGCCTGATTCTAACCGTAGAATTATCCTGCTGTGCCGCATATATCCTATACGGAAATGAATTATCTGTAGTAACTCTGTAAAACTGAGAAGTCGGCTGNTTGTGGTANGTACTCCAGGTTTCCCCNCCGTCGTAAGTAATTTGTGCGCCCCCATCGTCACCCATGATCATACGCTGAGGATCCTCCGGAGCGATCCATAGATCGTGGTGATCGCCNTGTGGTGCATTGGCAGAACTGTAAGTCTTACCGCCATCGGTACTTGTATGATAATTCACATTGAGCACATATACCTTGTCTTCATCTTCTGAGTCGGCATAAATACGTGTATAATACCAGGCACGTTGTCTCAGACTACGATCATCATTGATCAAATTCCAGGTTTCACCNGCNTCNTCACTGCGATAAACGCCTCCTTTTTCTTTATTTTCAACAATAGCCCAGACTCTTTCGCTGTTNGCAGGGGAAACAGTCACGCCAATGATCCCTAAAGTATCCTTTGGAAAACCTTTATTTTCTGAAATTTCCTTCCAGGTTTCCCCGCTATCTGTACTTTTCCATAAAGCTGATCCCTCTCCTCCACTACTAAGACTATATGGTGTACGCTGAACATTCCAGGTACTCGCATATAAAACTCGCGGATTGTTGGGATCCATAATCAGATCTACTGCACCGGCATCTGCATTNGAAAAAAGTANTTTTTNCCAGTTCTTACCACCATCGGTAGATTTATAAACTCCCCGNNCTTCNGTAGGTTTGTAAATATTTCCAAGAACTGCTGCATATACAGTATTGTAATCCTTCGGATGAATTACGATTCTNGGAACATGCCGACTGTTTTTCAATCCAGCGGAAGTCCAGGTCTTCCCTGCATCTTCGGTTTTCCANATTCCGTAGCCAGAAGAAACATTTCCACGAACCGTTTTTTCTCCACCTCCCACATACATCACATTTGGATCGCTTTTNGCNACCTCAATGGCGCCAATGGANCCTCCAAAATAACCATCAGATATATTNCTCCAGCTGCGACCTCCATTCGTNGTTTTCCANACACCACCGCCCGCAGCTCCAAAATAGAAAAGATTTGGCTTGCCGGGAACACCGGTTACTGCAGCACTTCGTCCACCTCGAAACGGACCTATTAGACGATATTCCAGAGCGCCGTAAAGTTCTTCGGAATTNTCCTGTGCAATATGATTGTGTGAATTGAAAAGAATGGCGAGCAGTAAAAAAACTGACAGCCTGAGTAGAGATTGGTTCATAGAAAATCGTTTAGTCTGCTTTAAAGATAAGGATTTACTATAATTTTCAAGCTTCTGAAGTTTACTTGAGCGTGTGCCGAATCTCACGATTCAAGAAATAGGCAGTAATGATGGTAGAAAGTACATCGGCAATTGGAAAAGAGATCCAGACACCGAGTTCTCCATAGTACTTCGGAAGAATTAGCACTAGCGGAATAAAGATAAATCCCTGCCGCGATAGGGTTAGCAAAAATGCAGGCATAGCTTTCCCGATGGCCTGGAAATAAGCAGCTCCAATTAATTGAATTGTTACAATTGGAATCGCTGCAAAAACCCAGCGCATTGCTGAAGGTGTTTGTTCCAGAATACTTGGTTCCGTGGTAAATATTGCGACAATATCTGGTGCGAAAATCATGATCCCGGCAAAGATTAAAAGCCCCATGAGGAAAGAGTATAAAATTGCAGTGTTTATACTTTTTCGAACCCTGCTGAAGTTCTCTGCACCATAATTAAATCCAGCAATAGGCAAAAATCCCTGGGTGACCCCAAGTACCGGGAAAAGTGCGAACATAAGCATACGCGCAATGATCGCATATACGGTGATCGATTCTTCACCTCCTAGATCAAAAAGNATNTTATTCATTAAAAGATAGGTCACACTCACNACTGCCTGCCTGGCCAGGGTNACAACTCCCAANGCTGAAATTTCCTTCAGAATAGGAAAATCCATGTTGAAATGAGAGAAACTGATCTTTAATTCNGAGTTCTTCGAGAGAAAAAACCAGATAATATAAGCCATGCAGAAGAAATAGGATGCGGTNGTTGCCAGTGCGGCACCTTCCATTCCCATATTCAGCTTATTGATAAGAATATAATCCAGAATAAGATTGACTACAGAGGGAATGATCATCGCGATCATNGCAAAACGAGGTTTTCCCTCAGCCCGAATNACGTTGTTCCCCATCATAGCNAGCGCCAGCATNGGNACACCGCAGAGNACGATGATATAATAGATCTTTGCAGGATCGAAGATNTCNCCCATTCCTCCAAATGCAGGNATGAGATCATCNACNAANATCAATCCNGGNATNACCAGNCCTATCGATANAANTANNGTAAGNGTGATCTGNTTTCCNAANGTTCGTAAGGCTTTGGAATCTTNATTTGCNCCAAGCGCCCGGGAAATGATCGAACTTCCACCTATCCCGATAGCCATNCCCAAAGCNGCNATAAAAAAAGAGACNGGCAAAACAATCATGTNATGGCCGCAATTGCGATCGGGCCTATCCAGTTTCCAACAAAAATAGTATCNACCAGGATGTTCAANGACATCACCAATATNCCTACAGATGCNGGTAAAGCTTGTTGAATAAGAAGTTTACCAATGGGTTTATCACCCAGTTCTTTAGAATTTCGAACGGCCATTAAGCCTCAACCGGAGTTTGCTGGGTTGCCCATTCATCGATCCATCTGGATAATACTTTTACCCAATCCTCGCGATCGTTCAAACATGGAACTACAGAGAAATCTTTTCCACCAACTTCATGGAAAATCTCTTCGCCTTCCATNGCAATTTCTTCCAGTGTTTCCAGACAATCTGAAACGAAAGCCGGAGTTACAATGGCTAACTTCTTCATTCCCTGTTTTCCAAATCTTTCGATAGTTCTATCTGTATAAGGTTTTAACCATGGGTCGAATCCTAATCTTGACTGGAAGGAAACGCTATAAGTATTAGGCTTCATTCCTAAATGTTCCGCAACCAACCTGGTGGTTTCAAAGCACTGGTGTCGATAACAAAACTGGTGAGCAGTTGATGCCGTCTGGCAACAGGAGCCGTCTATCTTACAATGTGAGCTGGTAACATCGCTTTTACGAATGTGTCGCTCAGGAACACCATGATAGGAAAATAATAAATGCTCATATTCTTTTCCTTCAAGGTTTTCAGCAATACTATTTGCCAATGTTCGTACGTAATCCGGATGATTATAAAATGGTGGTACTGTCGTAAAGCTCATCTCCGGAAAAAACTCTTTTCGTAACTCTTCAGCCAGCACAAGAATAGTTTCGGTAGTAGCCATGGCGAATTGTGGATATAAAGGAAANAGNAGNACTTCGTCCACTCCTTTATCCTTTAATTCCTGTAANCCNTGTTTTATATTTGGAGTTCCATACCTCATTGCCAGCGCAATTGGTACAGATGTCTTTTCATCAATTTTAGTCTGAAGTCTTTCCGAAAGTACAATTAGCGGNGAACCTTCATCCCACCAGATCTTCTGGTAAGCTTCAGCAGATTTTTTAGGNCGNGTGTTCAATACAATTCCCTTTACCAGTAGTGTTCTGGCCCAGTATGGCACATCGATCACTCGCTCGTCCATAAGGAATTCGCCTAAATATTTCTTGACATCTTTGGGGTCGGTACTGTCTGGAGAACCCAGATTTACCAGCAATACGCCTTTACTCATAATTTTTCTTTTTCAACTCAAAAATAATACTAACTGGTCTATTGAAATACAATTTATAATTAGTGTTCTCTATGATTCAATAATCAGTTAGCTAACCGACAATGTATATTTCTTCGGCGTGGTTCCAAATTTCTTTTTAAAACCGGCAATAAAGTGACTCGCCGTACTGTAACCAACCTTCAGTCCTACTTCATTTACATTATATTCACCTGTTTCCAGAAGCTTACGTGCATATTCCATTTTATAATCGAACAGAAAGCTATAAAC